>ENA-UOJO01002131-UOJO01002131.1-human-gut-metagenome-genome-assembly--contig:-P57-NODE-2131-length-22284-cov-9.242431_pt1 | contig 22284 bp, 22 predicted proteins | sample MGYA00242351_ERZ723898 | MGnify/ENA metagenome assembly ERZ723898 | reverse complement strand
CGGTGTCCCAACCGGCAGCGGCCAGGATCTCGGGGTTGTAGACCATGGTGATGGACGCCATGCTCCACGGCAGGCCGAGCTGCTTGCCGTCGATGTTGCCGACGTCGAGCGCAGACTGCTCAAAGTTTTCCTTCAGATAATCCTCGCCGAGGATCTCGTTCCAGTCGGCCAGCACGCCAGCGGCCGCGATGGTGTTGAAGATGCCGATGTCCGCCTGCGCCAGGTCGAGCTGCTCGCCGCCCTGCGTCCGGATGAGGAGCTGCTGCGCGGTGTCGGCCCAAGTCCAGCCGACCCACGTCACGGTGTTGCCGGAGGCATCCTCATAGGCCTTCATCATACGGCCGAAGATGTCCTTGGTGGCCTCTTCTTCGCCAGACCAACCGGCCCAGACGATGTTCTTGCCGCCCTCGGCAGCGGGTTCGGATGCATTGGAGTCATCTGCAGTGTTGTCCGCAGCGTCGTCTTTCGCGGCGTCGGCGGGCGTAGTGTCCATCGCAGTGTCCTTCGGGGTCGAGGCGCAGGCCACAAGGCTCAGGCACAGCACGACCGCCAGAAGCAATGCAAGAAGTTTTTTCATGGTGTCATTTTCCTTTCTTTTTAGGCAGCACCACACAATTCGGCAAGCAGATTTGGCGAGAATTTTTTCGTCAGATCAAGGTTTTGGAAAGTGCAGGAATACTGTATGTATTTCAAACTTTTCAAACCGCAGAGCTGGCGAAAAAGGGCCGTCAAAGCGCGCTGGCGCAATTGTGCGGTGTTGCCCTTATTTATCATAGCATTTCTGCTCTGATTCCTCAATACACGCGGATCCCGTAGATCACGGGCGGTCTCCCGCCCCAGGTCTCCCGGAGCTCTACGCGCAGCGCACAAAGGCCCCCTCTATCAAGAGGGGGCTGTCAGCGAAGCTGACCGGAGAAGTTTTCTTCTCCCCCCTGATCGCCGTTGGCGATCGTCCCCCCCTCTTCGTAGAGGGGGGGGCTTTCCGCTGCGGCGGGATTTTCTTGATACAAAAAAGAGCTGCCCATCCGGGCAGCCCTTTTTTGAGATATTACGGAAGATAGACGGTTTTCAGCGCGTCGGCCAGAGCCCTGGTCATGACGTCGTGTCCGGCGCAGTTGGGATGGATCTCATCGCCGAGGGCATAGGCGGCGCGGTTGCTCGTGCTGTCGCCGCTGATCTCCGTGGAATAGAGATCGACCAGTGTCACGCCGTAATGCGCGGCCATTTTTGCGATCAGTTCGTTGTATTTGGGCAGCTCGACGCCGCGTTCTGCGACTTTGTCCTGCCAGGCCACGTGCGGGATGTTCATCATCAGGAGCTTGGCGTTCGGATAGGTCGTCTTGATCTTATGGAGCATCACGGCATATCCCTCGGCCACCGTGGTAGGCGTAGCGTAGACATACTTGCCGTCCTGCACCGTGATCAGGGTGTCGAAGTTCACGGCCTCATAGCTGCCGGTCGTGATGCGGCCCTGCGGCGCCGCCGCGCCATGGTCGTTGAAGCCGATGTAGATGGAGATGATGTCGGGCTGTTCGCCGGTATGGTCGTTATGGAGCTGGCAGGCGCGCGTGTCATACGCCTGATCTCTTGTGCTGCCGCTGACATTGCCCATGCCGATGACACGCGAACCGGAGGACGAATTGTTGACGCAAAGCTCCATGTCGTACTCGTCAATGAGCTGCATCCAATAGGTGTCCGTCACGGCGATATCCTTCAGATCAGGCCGGTCTGAACGGTTCGGGCTGTAAAACACGCAGTTGCCGCCGATGGTGGAGTTATAGCTTGTGTTGTTGCAGTAATCCACATAGGTGCTGATGCTGTCGCCGAGAATGGAGAGCTTTTTGCCCTTCAGCGCGGCGCGGAGCGCGGTATCCTCCGCAAGCTGCGTTTCGGCGCTGTCCAGCGCGGCGAGATGCTCCGCGTAAGCGCGCGTCTCCGTCGTGTAGACCGCGATGGCAAGCACTTCGTTTGTGGAGGGCTTGGTCGGTGTCGTCGCGACCTTGTTTGTGAACAGGTTGTTCGCAGGATCCGCGCTCTGGAAATAGTCAAAAAGGACTGCATCGTTCTTGCCCGCAAACGCAAGCGTCTCGTCCTCGCCAACCGGGATATTCACATCCAGCGAGATCCATTTGTTGACCGCGCTCGGATTGCAGCCGTTCAGCTGCTCCAGCGGGAGCTTGAGCGTATAGCTTTCCACGATCGTCGTGGGCTGCTTGCTGTACACCGGAGCCGCCTTTACCCGGTGGACGGTAAAGGCCTGGTTGGCGTCAATGGCGTTGACCTGCCGGACAAACAGCTCTAACCGCGTAATCGTCTTGCCCGAGAACCTGGTGTTCTGGTAGAACGCAAACGGCACATAGTCGCCTGTCACAGAGATCTTATGCGCCGCGCCCGCCGCGTAGGCGGCGTGTATGTCCGTCGTCAGTTCCACTTCCTTGGAGATCGTGACTGTCGTCCGGATGGCCAGCTTGTCCGTGAGGCCGTTCGTGATATCAGCCGGGCCGGAGGCCGCCGCGCCGAGCGTGGCGACAGTGCCGAGATCGTCGGCCGTGGGCAGCTCCTCGAACGAGAGCAGTGCAGCGGTGTCGCCGGGCGCGCCGAATACGATCGTCTGGTTCTCGCCGACGGCAAGCGGCGCGAGCGTCAGATCATTCAACCCCGCCGTGAGCGTGACAGTCTGCGGGTCGGAGAGCGTCACGGTCGTACCGGCGGCGCGGGCCGCGAGCACATCGCTGACGTTGGCCACACCGATGGTCATCATGCCGGGTGCGGCAGCTGCGATGGCCAGCTTCGTAAGGGTAACACCGGAATAGCCGGTTTTGCCGGTATACGGCAGATAGTGGTGCATCAGCGCAGCCTGACGCGCGGAAAGATCGATGCTGTGGGACTGGAAATACTCATTTCCGAACAGACCGATGGTGTTTTCGGGATCGTTCGGGGCCGTGGTGTCGACGAGCTTGTAGGCGGAGCGCACACGGCCCGTCCAGAGATAGCCGTCGTAGCCGACATAGGTGCTGTCGCCCTTGTCACCCTTGTCGCCCTGCGGGCCTTGCGGGCCTTCGGGGCCCTGAGGGCCAGTCGGGCCAACGGGGCCTTGCGGGCCAACCGGGCCGGCGGGGCCCTGTGCGCCGGAGATGGTGGTCGTGGTGTTTTTCGTGAGCGTGATGTTCCGGCGGGCGGAGGCATCGAACATGCGGATGAGGATCGCCGCGACCTCGCTGCGCTGGATGCTGGAATTGGAATTGAAATCACCGTTAGAGTTGGAACCGGTCAGGATGCCGGCGCGATAGAACGTATAGATCTCATCCGCATAGAGATCCGAGGACGAGACATCGGGGATGGCGTTGTCCTGCACGGTGTTCCGCGCGGCATAGCTCCCGCTGGGCATCGCGTCATAGAAAATATGGACAAACTCCGCGCGGCTGATGGGGCTGTTCATCAGCGCGGGCTTGTAGGACGCATATTCCGGCTCAATGATCCCATTTGCAACCGCATAGGATACATAGGTGCTGTACCACGGGCTGCCGTTTTTCAGCGTGACAGCGCCGGTCTGCGCCTTCTGGTGCAGCGCGGCGGCCAGCTTGATGGCCTGCGCAATGGTCAATGTGCCCGTGGGGCTGAAGCGTGTGGGCGTCACGCCGTCGACGAGTCCCTGTTCATGGGCATTTTTCACGTCGGAATAATACCAGCTGAACATGGACACATCCTCAAACGGCAGCGTTGCCGCAGAGACGGCGCAGACGCTCCCGCTCAGGATCATCGCCAGCACAAGCAGCAGCGCAGCGAGCCGCCGCAGGAGTCTGTTTCCACGGGGTGAGATCGTTCGTGTCATGTCTTTTCCTTCTTTCGTTAAATTTTATGCAGCATGCACAAAATCCGCAACTGCATAATACACATATATGTATTAACGAATAATCGTGCTGGGCGGGATCCATTTTCTGATATAAATAGCAAAAATATTGTATATTTTTCAGAATGCCGGGGCAAAAGCAGCGGGCGGAGGCATCCGCACAAAGGCCCCTCTATCAAGAGGGGGCTGTCAGCGGAGCTGACTGGGGGAGTTTCAAGGCTTCTCCCCCCTGATCGCCGCAGCGGCGGGGTTTTCTTGATACAAAAAAAGAGCTGCCCGAATGGGCAGCTCTTTTTGATTGGAAACTGAGAATTAGTACGCCTCGTTGATCCACTCGATGCCGTCGATACGGAGCGTGAAGTACGGAGCGGACTGGAAGTAGGATTCGTGGAACGCGCCGTCGAACACAGCCTCTTCGCTGTCGGCCACGAAGTCGCCGTCAGTATCGACCGCGAACGCATGGTCAACGGTCTTGCCATCGACTGTGAACGTGGAGGTGTCGAAGACCTGGATGGTGCCGTTCTTGATGCCTTCTTCGACCTCGGCCAGCTTTTCAGCAGTGCCGGGGGCCGCGATGGCCTCGTTCAGCGGAGTCATGACAACTTCGTCGTCCGACATGCCCTTGCACCAGTCCTGCTCAAGTTCGGTGCCGTTGACAACGCACTCGATGGCATGGACAAAGTAGTTCGTCCAGTCGATGCGGGTGCCGATGATGGAGGCCTCGGGCGCGATGGTGGTCATGTCGTTGTTATAGCCGGTGTGGTACACGCCGCCAGCCTGAGCAGCGGTCGCCGGGGTGGTGTTATCGGAGTGCTGGGAGATGACGATGCAGCCGAGGTCGATCAGCGCCTTGGCGGCGTCCGCTTCCGCGGTGGCGTCAGACCAGGAGCCGACGAACTGGACCTTCATGGTCGCGCTCGGGCAGACGCTGCGCGCGCCCAGATAGTAAGCGGTGAAGCCGGAGACGACCTCCGCGAAGGAGTACGCGCCGACGTAGCCGATGACAGCCTGATCCTCGGTGATCTCGCCGTCGTCGATGAGCTGCTGCATCTTCAGGCCCGCGGCAACGCCCGCGACATAGCGGCCTTCATAGATGTTGGCGAATGCGTTGTGCGTGTTGGCCAGGTCGTCATAGCGGCTGCCCTGGTTGGTCATGCCGACGAACTGCACGTCCGGATACTCGGCCGCAACGGTCAGCATGGCAGGCTCGTGGCCGTAAGAGTTGTTGAAGATGATCTCGCAGCCATCCTCGACCAGCTCTTCGTTGGCAACGGCAACGGGGTCGCCCTCGATGAGGTTCCACTTGATGACCCATTCGACGTTGATGCCTTCGGCCTTCAGCTTCTCGTCGGCAGCTTCCTTGCCGCGCATGAAGTTGTAGGTGTAGCCCTGGTCGTTCTCATCGCCGATGAGGACGAGGCCGACCTTGATGGTCTTGCCTTCTTCGGCGGTATCGGCGGTATCGGCGGTGTCAGCGGTATCGCCGGTGTTGTCGGTGGTTTCGGTCGTGTCGGCGGGGGTCGTGGTGTCGTCCTTGGCGGTGTCATCCGTGGTCTTGGACGAGCAGGCCACCAGCGCGAATACCATCACGAGCGCCAGGAGCAAAGCGATGATCTTTTTCATTCTTTTGGTTCCTCCTAAAAATTTTTCAGGCAGCAGACCGCTGCCCGCACGGACCGTTCCGGCTTTCGCCATCGTCAAATCCGTGTCTCTATTTTACAGTACTTTTTTCTAAAAATCAATGTGTTTTTTCGGATTCTTTCAAGCATTTTTCAACAAAAGCCCAAAAAGAGCCTAAAAAATTTTTAGCATTTTTCACAGTTTGGTAATGTTCACCGAAAACGCCCGGTCAGAATTCGTACACTATGACGAGGAACTCACCCGCGCCAACCGGCCCGAAATATGGTATGATAAACAAAAAGGCGGTGCTCCGCGCCGCCGTTATCGTGCAAAGGAGCAAGGTTCATCTTGAAAGATTTTGTATTGAAGGGCAGTCTCTGCTTCAGCACCGACGCAAACACCATGCAGACCATGGACGACGGCTATCTCGTCTGTGAAAACGGCCGCATCGCGGGCGTATTCTCCGCGCTTCCGGCGCAGTATGCCGCGCTGCCGCTGCTGGACTATACCGGCAAGCTCATTATTCCGGGCATGACCGACCTGCACGTCCACGCGCCGCAGTTCGCGTTCCGCGGCCTCGGCATGGATCTCGAGCTGCTCGAGTGGCTCAACACCTATACGTTCCCGGAAGAATCCAAATACGCCGATCTCGAATACGCCGATCGCGCGTACACCAGCTTTGTGGACCATCTGCGCCGCAGCACCACGACGCGCGCGGCCATCTTCGCCACGATCCATGTGCCCGCCACGCACCTGCTGATGGAAAAGCTGGAGGCCTCCGGCCTCGTCACCTACGTCGGCAAGGTCAACATGAACCGCAACTGTCCGCCCTATCTGCGCGAGCTGTCAACGAACCATTCCCTGCGCGACACCGAACGCTGGATTCTCGATACCAAAGACGCCTTCCAGCGCACGAAGCCCATCCTCACGCCGCGCTTCATCCCCTCCTGCACGGACGATCTGATGTTCGGCCTTGCGCGCCTGCGCGAACAATACGATCTGCCGGTGCAGAGCCATCTGTCCGAAAACTACAGCGAGATCGACTGGATTCGCGAGCTTTGCCCCAAGAGCAAGTTCTACGGCGACGCCTATGACCAGTTTGGCCTGTTCGGCGGCGGCTATCCCTGTATCATGGCGCACTGCGTCCACTCCAGCGAGGCCGAGGAGGAGCGGATGCTGCAAAACGGCGTCTTTGTGGCGCACTCGCCGGAATCAAACATGAACCTCTCCTCCGGCGTCGCGCCCATCAGCCGGTATCTGAAGCACGGGCTGCACGTGGGTCTTGCTACAGATGTTGCCGGAGGCAGCCATGAAAACCTGCTCCGTGCCATGGCACATGCCATTCAGGCCTCGAAGCTCCGCTGGCGGCTCTGCGATCAGGACGTCGCGCCGCTGACGTTCGATCAGGCGTTTTACATCGCGACGATGGGCGGCGGCGAATTTTTCGGCAAGGTCGGCACGTTCGCCGCGGGCTACGAGCTGGACGCAGTCGTGCTCGACGATGCGTCGCTCGACCATCCGCAGCCCCTTTCCGTGCGCGACCGCGTGGAGCGCGCCGTCTATCTGGCGGATGACCGCAACATTACGGCAAAATTTGTGGCTGGCGACCAAATCTTCTGACGGTTTCGCGGAATAAATTGTGCGGGAATGTTCTTGTTTTTTCTCCGGTTCCTCATTATAATGATGCTCGTAAAAATCATTTCCCGGAGGAACCCTGAACCATGAAAAAACTGAACACCCGCCAGATCGCGCTGAACGGCATTGTCGCCGGTCTCTACGCGGCCATCACCATCCTGACCGCCTCGTTCGCCTACGGAAATATCCAGTTCCGCATCTCTGAGGCGCTGATGATGCTGCTCCTGTTCGAGCCGCATCTGACCATCGGCCTGACCATCGGCTGCCTGATCGCGAATCTGTTTTCCACAGTCTCCGTGCTCGACATCGTCATCGGCACAGCCGCAACGCTGCTGGCCTGCCTGCTCACAACGCGCATCAAAAAGCCGTGGCTCGCGCCGCTTCCCACGATTCTGGTCAACGCCGTGATGGTCGGCGCGATGCTCTCGTGGCTCTATATGCCGTCTGAACAGTTCTGGAACGGCCTGCTCGTCTTCGGCGGCGAGGTCGGCGCGGGCGAGGCTGCCGTGCTCTATGTGCTCGGCATCCCGCTCTATTACGCCATGAAGAAAACGAATTTTATTGAGAAACTGCTGCACCCGAAACATTGACTTTCAGAAAGGGAGCTGAATCTATGAAACTGCTGCTCAAGGGCGGAACGGTCGTTTCCGCCGCCGGTTCGAAGATCGCCGATCTGCTGATCGAGGACGAGAAGATCGTCCGCGTCGGCCAAAACCTCACAGACGCAGAGGCCAAGGTCGTCCCGATGGAGGGCAAGCTGCTTTTCCCCGGCTTCATCGACGCGCATACGCATTTCGACCTCGACGTCTGCAATACCACGACCGCCGACAACTTCGACACCGGCACGCGCAGCGCCCTGCGCGGCGGCACGACGATGGTCGTCGATTTCGCCTGCCCGAACAAGGGCGAGACGCTGCAATACGGACTCGACCTTTGGCACAAAAAGGCCGACGGCCGCTCGAGCTGCGATTACAGCTTCCACATGACCATCGACGACTGGAACGAAACCATCAAATCTGAAATTCCGACAATGTTTGAGCAGGGCGTCTCGTCGTTCAAGATGTACATGACCTATCCGGCCATGATGATCGGCGACAAGGATCTGTTCTACGCCCTCGAAGAGCTGAAAAAATACGGCGGCATCGCCGGCGTCCACTGTGAGAACGCGGGCGTCATCGACGCGCTCATCGAGCAGCACAAGGCCGCGGGCGACGTGGGGCCGTCGGCGCATCCGCGCTGCCGCCCGAATCCGCTCGAGGCCGAGGCCGTGGCGCATCTGCTGCGCATCGCCGAGGTCGCGGACGTGCCAGTCGTGATCGTCCACCTGAGCACGAAGGAGTCGCTTTCCGAGGTCGCCGCCGCAAGAGCGCGCGGCCAGAAGGTCTACGTCGAGACCTGCCCGCACTACCTCCTGCTCGACGACAGCCGCTATGACCAGCCCGACTATTCCGACTCTGCCCGCTTCGTCTGCGCACCGCCGCTGCGCAAACAGGCCGATCAGGAGGCCCTCTGGGCCGCGCTGGCCGACGGCACCATCCAGACCGTCTCCACCGACCATTGCAGCTTCACTCTGACGCAGAAGGACGCCGGAAAGGGCGACTTCACGAAGATCCCCGGCGGCCTGCCCGGCGTGGAGACGCGCGGCATCCTGCTCTACTCGGAGGGCGTGGCCAAGGGCCGCATCCCGGCGGAGAAGATGGCCGAGGTTCTGGCCGAAAACCCGGCAAAGCTCTACGGCGCGTTCCCGCGCAAGGGCATCCTCGCAGCGGGCAGCGACGCCGACATCGTCGTCATCGATCCGGCCAAAACTGGACTCATCACCGCGTCCGACCAGATTGCGAACGTCGATTATACCCCGTTCGAGGGCTTCCGCACGCAGGGCGTCATCGAGCAGGTCTATCTGCGCGGCCAGCTCGCCGTCGACCACGGCGAGGTCCAGACCGGCAAGATCGGGCAATTTATCCCGCGCGGCGTGAATTCGCTGTAATTCAGAAAGAACATCAGACCCGCCGTCTGTTTTACAGGCGGCGGGTTTTTGCGAAAAAGAGAAACCTATGAAGAAATTGAATGTGTTCCGCCTCGGGCTGCTGTTCGCCGGATGTTTTCTCGGCGCGGGCTATGTCTCCGGGCAGGAGCTGCGGCAATATTTCGTGGTCTACGGTGCGAAGGGCTATCTGGGTCTGCTCGCTGCGGTCGCGATCTTATACATCTTCGGCGTGCTCTGTCTGCGCATGGCGCAGCGCACGGGCCTGACCGGCGCGGACGAACTGGTCGTGCCGTGGCGCGCGCCGTGGCTGCACGCGCTGGTCATGGTGCTGGAGAGCCTGTTCCTCTTCGCACTCGTGACGATCATGTGCGCGGGTGTCGGTGCGCTGCTGGAGCAGATCTTCGCGATCCCGCACTGGCTTGGCAGCCTGCTGTTCGCGGCATTGGTGCTGGCCTGTGCGCTGGCGGGCTTGCAGAGCGTGGTGTCGGCATTTTCCGTCTCGGTGCCGCTGCTCGTGCTGGCGACGCTCGCCTTCGGCGCAGCAGCGGTTGTCCGGAACGGTGGACTCCCGGCTCTGCCCGCCGCAGAGACGGGCGGAAACGCCTTGCTTGGCGGCTGGTTCCCGAGCGCGGTGAACTACGCCTGCTATAACATCCTCTCCACGATCGCGATCCTCGGCCCGTTCGGCGCGCACATCCGCAAACGGTCGACGGTCTATGCCGGCCTCGGCCTCGGCTCCGGGATGCTTCTGGTCATCGCGCTGAGCGTGATGACCTGCCTCGCGGTCTGGCCCGCGGCGCAATCCCATGAGCTTCCAATGCTTGCCGCCGCGGCGGGGCTTGGCGCTGTGCCGATGTATGTCTATGCGCTGCTGCTGTTTGCTGGGATGTTCGGCTCAGCGCTTTCAAACGCAGTCGCATTCGTGAACTACTGCTGCGTAAAGCTCGCGCCGCTCCGGGCGCGGAAGGCCGCCTTCACCGTCCTGACCGTCCTGCTGGCCTATCTCGCCAGCCTCTTCGGCTTCGGCAGCCTGATCGGCACGCTCTACCCGCTCTTCGGCTACGCCAGCGCCTTGTTTCTGGTGCTCATGCTTCTCCACGCTGTTCTCCTGTTCCGCCGAAAGACGCCGTAGGCTCCGGAACGGACAGCCGGGGCGTCCGACTCTCGCGGCACGCCCCGGCTGTATCAGTTCCCGTCGATCTGAATATCGACGCCGTTCAGCTCCACGCCGTCCTCGGCGCGGACCATGATGTACTTCACGCCGCCGAGCGTCCGCGTCTCAACGAGGTCGCCCCGGTCAGGCGCGACATGGATGATGACGTCGGGCGTCTTGAGCTGCATCCGCTTGCTGTCGACCAGATTGCGCGGCGAGAGCGCCGCGTCATCGCCGAACGTCTCCTCAAACTTCACCTGGAAGCCCGCGAGCTTCTCCTCGGAGACGCCCGCGTTTTCCAGCACCGCGCGCACCTCCGGCCCGGAGACGACGAGCGGCTCGTCCGACTTCGTCTCCTTGTGGACCTCGATGCGCTCGCGCAGATCGGTCTGCACCGCCTGTACGACCTCCATGCTGCACTCCTCGCCCAGCGTCTGGCTCAGCAGCGCGTCAAAGCTGCCCTTCTGCTCGTCTGCGGGCAGGGGCGGCGTGATGTGGAACAGCGCTTCAATGAGTTCCGGGTGATTGTCGCCCGCGCTGCGGGTATAATAGAGGCAGTTATAGAGATTCGTCTGCCGCCCGTCGAACGCCGGAAACAGGAATCCCAGCTCCGGCATCGCTGCGGCATAGCCCGGCGTGCGGATGTGGAAGGCTTTGTCCTCGGTCTCGTAGCTCAGCGTCTCCTTCCCGGCCTTGACCGGGCAGATGGCGCAGACAAAGTAGGAATAGACATGGTCGCTGTCGTCCAGCATCGCGCCGTCCTTTGCCTTGAACGGCACGTCGTATTTCTCGTGCGCGAGCAGGATCAGATAATTCTCCTCAAAATGCACCGCGCCGATGATTGTCTGAAACAGCTGCGCCCGCGCTTCCTCATCCTGAAGCTCCGAATCGCGGAGCTTCATCAGCAGCCGGTGCTCGTCGGAATCGGCGACCTGCGCCGTGCGGAACGCAAGATCGAGCCTGTTTTTATCCGCCGCGCCGGAGAGAACCTTTTTCAGCAGCGCGAGATATTTTTCCTTGTCCTCCTCGCTCATCAGGGCCACGGGCTGGCGGAACTCGGACAGAATTTCCCCGCTGCCGGACACATAGCAGCCGTAGACAGCGGTGATGTTCGTGCGGTCGGGCTTATAACGGCGGCGAAGTTCGCCTGTCTCTTTATCGGTCATGGGAATACCCCCTCATAAAATTCATGTGGACACCAGTATAGCACATCCGGCGGAAATTTGCTATGATAGGATCATGGAACTTTTTTGCCCGGCCGGACGTCTGAAGAACAAAACACAGCCGCAAATGCGAAAGGAGCAAATGATGGACGAATACAACAACTATGAAAACGGCTATAACCAGAATCCCCCGCCGCCCCGGCGGCCCAAGAAGCGCATGAACGCCAGATGGCTCTGGATCATTCCGGTGCTCATCCTCGCGGCCATCCTTGTGATGGACTCGTTCTACACGCTGAAAGAGGATCAGTACGCTGTCCTCACCACGTTCGGCAAACCGACGACCGTCTCGGCCTCGGGCTTACAGCCGAAGATCCCGCTCATTCAGAAGGTGCATAAGGTCTCCAAGTCGATCCAGTCCTTCCCGCTCGGCTACCGCGTGGGGAGCAACGAGTCGATCGAGGAAGAGTCCCTGATGATCACCTACGACTACAACTTCGTCAACGTCGACTTTTACGTCGAATACCGCATCACCGACCCCATCAAATATCTCTACAATTCATCCGACCCCGTCGGCATCCTGAAGATGCTCTGCCAGAGCTATATCCGCGACACGATCGGCCTCTACAACGTCGACAGCGTCATCACCACCGGCAAGAGCGAGATCCAGTCCGAGATCAAGCAGAAGGTCACGGCCCGTCTGGAGACCGAAGATCTTGGATTGCAGGTGACGAACATCACAATTCAGGACGCGGAGCCGCCCACGGCAGAGGTGCAGCAGGCGTTCACCGCCGTCGAGACGGCCAAGCAGGCCGCCGATACCGCCGTGAACAATGCGAAAAAATACGCCAACGAGGTCATCCCCGCAGCGGAGGCCGACGCCGACGAGATCGTCAAGCAGGCCGAAGCCTATCAGGAGAGCAAGATCAACGAAGCCACCGGTCAGGCCGCGCGCTTCACGGAGCTGTTCAACGAGTATCAGAAATATCCGCTCATCACCAAGCAGCGCCTGTTCTACGAGGCCATGGAGGACATCCTGCCCGACATGAAGCTCTATATCGTGGACGACGCGACGGGCGTGCAGACCTCGCTGCCGCTCGAATCGTATGCCACCGTCAACATGGGAGGTGACGCACAGTGAAAAAGACCGTAAAGATCGTCCTGCCCATTCTGCTGGGCGTCCTCATTGCCGTCGTGCTGCTCGGCTCGCTCGTGACCACGCGGCCCAACGAATATACCATCGTCAAGCAGTTCGGCAAGGTCGTCCGCGTGATCGACCAGCCGGGCCTCTCGCTCAAAACGCCCTTCGTCCAGTCGACAAGCACCCTGCCCAAGACCGAGATGCTCTATGACCTCGCGGCGAGCGACGTCATCACGTCGGATAAGAAATCCATGGTCGCCGACAGCTTTGTCCTCTGGCGCATCGTTGATCCGCTGAAATTCATCCAGACCCTCTCCGGGAGCGTCTCCGGCGCGGAGGCGCGGCTCGACCAGGCCGTCTACAACAGCCTGAAAACCGTCATCAGTTCAATGAAGCAGGAGGACGTCATCTCCGGCCGCGACGGCGAGCTGGCCGCGCGCATCACCGAGCACGTCAACGACACGACCGAGTTCCGCGATTATGGCATCGAAGTCCTCGCCATCGAGACCAAGCGCATCGACCTGCCAGACGAGAACAAGGCCGCCGTCTACGAGCGCATGATCTCCGAGCGCGGCAACATCGCCGCCTCCTACGAGGCGCAGGGCAACGCTGAGGCCAAGCGCATCCGCAACGAGGCCGATAAGACCGTCGATATCACGATCTCCGAAGCCAATTCGCAGTCTGAAAAGCTGAAGGCCGCGGGCGAGGCCGAGTATATGCGCATCCTCTCCGAGGTCTATGACACGCCGGAGGAGGCCGATTTCTACGAATTCATGCGCGCGCTCGACATGGCGCAGAAGGCGCTCGTCGGTGGGAACAAGACGCTCGTCGTCTCCTCCGATTCGCCGATCGCCAAGATCTTCTCCGGCCAGTGGGGGCAGGCGGAATGATCTATTATTTGCAGGAGGAGCTTTTCTCCTTCGACCATTTTGACATCTGGGACGAGCAGGACAACGTCTGCTTTCAGGTCGACCGCGAGTTCCTGACGTGGGGCAAAACGCTCCGCGTCCGGGACGCGCAGGGCCGCCTCTGCGCCACGGTACATCACGTCCCATTCTCGATCCCCTGCTCCTTCGAACTGGAGACGGCAGGGGGTACGCTGGAACTCGACCGCCATTTTTCACTCTTTTCCCGCAGCTATTCCATCGATTCACTCGGCTGGGAGGTCGAGGGTGATTTCTTCGGCGTCGACTACGCCATCACGAAGGGCAGCCAGACCGTCGCCCGCATGGAAAAGGCGTGGCCCGCGTTCCACGACCGCTATCGCCTCGAGATCGCCGATCCGGCGGACGCGATAGCCGCGCTCTGCACCGTCCTCGCCATCGACTGCTGCGACGAGCACCACCAGAATTGAACCCATCGTAGCGACTAAAGGCTCCCCTTGATTGTATCAAGGGGCCGCGAAGCGGGGGCGCAGGAGTGAATGACATGCCGGTGGCATGTCAGAGCTGTGCCCCGGAACGCCCGCAGGCGTTTGTCTGCGCATAGCGCAGACTGAGGGGATTAAGGCCAGAGATATGCAACAATCCCTCCGTCAAAAATCTCCGATTTTTGACACCTCCCTTTACACAAGGGAGGCTATCCGCTGCGGCGGGGTTGCGGGCGGGCAATGCCCGCCCCTACATCCTTTATCGCACTCCGATTCTAAACGTAGGGGCGACCATTGGTCGCCCGCCATACACCAAATCTTTGCGCGCAAAACGCCCCGGTTCTGAATAGAACCGGGGCGTTTCCCTATCTTTATTGTTCGTAGAGCACGATCGCAGCGGTCTTCGCCGCGCCGTCCGGCGCATAGGATTCCATCGGATAGACGTCCCGATATCGTTCCAGCAGCGTCTCCAGCGTCTCCGCATCCACCGGATAGACCCATCCGCCGTCGCTCAGCCTTCCATTGCTGTCCGCCAGCTCCGGGAGCGATGTGCAGTCCCAGATCGCAAGCACCGCACAGGCGTTGTCCCGCGCATACTGCGCCGCGGCCTCCGACGTGTGCTCGTCGGACTGTGTCTCGGGAAAGAGCGTATCCACGATCTTGTGCAGTGACGCGCTGCTCTGGTTCCGGTTTGAAAAACCGGGCATCTCGATCAGGCCGAAGGAACCCAGCACGAACGCCGCAGCCGCCGCCACGCCGATCACCGCCACGGGCACCCAGCGTTTTTTCTGCTGCCGCTTCGCCGCGTCCGCGCGAACCTCGCGCATCACCGCGTCATGCAGTGCCTTTGGCGGCTCCAGCTGCGTCTCGGGCAGCATCGCGTCCACGTCCCGCAGCGTCCCATAGACCCGGCGGCAGTCCGCACATTCGTCCAGATGGGCCTGCAATTCCGCGTGCTCCGCTTCGCTGAGCCTGCCGTCCAGCTCTGCGCTGAGCAGCTCCAGCGTCTTGTCACAGTTCATTTCGCAGCCACCTCGCCTTCCATGGATTCAGACGACGCGCGGCGCGAAAGGTTCCCGCGTTCGAGAATTTTTTTCAGTTGATTTCGCGCGCGTGACAGGCGCGACTTCACCGTTCCGATCTGGATGTCCAGCACATCCGCGATCTGCTCATAGCTCATCTCGTTCACGACCCGCAGCTGCAAGACTGCCCGGTGCTCCGGCAAAAGCTGCGCCATCGCCGCGGCGAGCGTCTCGCGCGTCAGCTTCAGCTCCACCTGCTCCTCCGGGAGCGGCTGCGCATCCGGCACAGCGTAGGTCTGCTCCTCGCCGTCCGCATCCTCAAACGTCAGCGGCACGGTCTGCTGCCGGCGGCGCCTGCGCAGAAAGTCGATGCAGATGTTGCTGCACAGCCGGTAGAGCCACGTGGAAAACGCCGACGCAAACTGATACTGGTCAAGACAGCGCCACGCCCGCAGAAACGTCTCCTGCGACAGATCCATCGCGTCGTCCGGGTTCCCCGCCATGCGATAGCATAAATTGTAGACGTTTTTCTGATGTTCGAGCAGCAGCTGCTCAAAGGCGTCCGCATCGCCGCGCTGCGCGCGGCGGATCAAAAGTTCATCCTGCAAGATCCTCACCTCAAATCCCGCTTGATCCCGGCGGCGATGGCCGCAATGTCGTCCATCGTCGAGATCGAAGAAATTTTCTCCTTATAATATCCGCTGTACGGCACGCCGCGCAGATACCACGCGAAATGCTTCCGCGCCTCGAGACACGCGATGTGCTCGCCCTTGTCCTCCGCCGCGAGGTCGAATTGCCGCAGTGCCACATCCACGCGCTCCGAAAGGGGCGGCCGCGCCGGGATCTCCTCGCCGCGCAGCGCCGCCTCGCACTGCGCAAACAGCCATGGATCGCCGAACGTCCCGCGCCCGAGCATGAACCCATCCGCGCCCGTCCGCGCCCGGCACTTCACGGCGTCCTCCGCCGAGAAAATGTCACCGTTTGCGATCACCGGGATCGACACGGACTCTTTCACGGCCCGGATGGCGTCCCAGTCGGCCACGCCGGAATAGAGCATCGTCTTTGTCCGCCCATGGACGGCCACGGCCGACGCCCCGGCCGCTTCCACCAGCTTCGCCAGCTCCGCCGCATTGCAGCTGCCCTTGTCCCAGCCCTTGCGCATCTTCACCGTCACCGGCACGTTGACCGCCTTGACCACCGCCTCCACGATCCGCGCGGCCCGTTCCGGGTCGCGCATGAGGGCGCTGCCGTCGCCGTTGTTCACGATCTTCGGCATCGGGCAGCCCATGTTGATGTCAAGAAAATCCGCGCCGGACAGCTCCAGCGCAAAGGCCGCAGCCTCCGCCATCACGGAAGGTTCATTGCCGAAGATCTGCGCACCGCACACGCCGCCGTCCGTCTTGCGCAGTAAGCTCATGCTCTTTTTATCGCGGTAGACCAGCGCGCGGGACGACACCATCTCCGTCACCGTCACCGCCGCGCCGAGCGCCTGACAGACGCAGCGAAACGCCCAGTCCGTCACGCCCGCCATCGGCGCGAGCCATGTATTTCCCTGTATGTCCAGTGTTCCGAGTTTCATAGAAGCCCACTTTCCCAATTTACTTCCATCCATTTTATCACGAACCCCGCCGGAACACAACAAAAACCGTGGCCTCCCGGCCACGGTTTCAGAATTCTTCAGATTTTCCCTTTTTTCCCGTACCCCCGCCGCAGCGGATAAAGGCTCCCCTTGATTGCATCAAGGGGCCGCGAAGCGGGGGCGCAGGAGTGAATGACATGCCGGTGGCATGTCAGAGCTGTGCCCCGGAACGCCCGCAGGCGTTTGTCTGCGCTTCGCGCAGACTGAGGGGATTCAGGCCAGAACTTTTGCTGTACTTCGTCCGCCTCTACAACAAAACACTAAGAACCCAGCACAGGCCCGTGACGCCCGCGCCGCCCAATGCGAACAGGATCTTCGTCTTCCAATCCGCCGCGCGCCCCAGCTCCGGCGCGGCGGCGCGCCGCGCCTCGTCGAGCAGCATCTGATCCGTCACCGCGCATTCCTGTTCCATGCCGGGCCGGATCAGAAAGATCGCCTCGTCAAACAGCGCGCCGCCCTTTGCCCGCACCACGACCACGCGCTGCGTCGTTCCCTTTACCATAACAGATTCCTCCTTTTCAGGAGATTATGCCCAGTCTCACACCGCTTATGCGCGCCCGGAAATTTCCAGTCTCCCCTTGCGCCCCGGCCCGTCCTGTGATACACTGTGAGCAGCGCGTCTCGCAGCGGGCCATGAGCGCATCGCGCAGCGGGCCATGAGCGCATCGCGCAGCGGGAAGCGTGCGCATCGTTCAGCAGACCACGAGCGCATCTTTTAGCAGGAGGCAAACAGGCATGTCCATCACACAGCGCCGGTCATTAGACTCCAACGCGATCAAGCTGATCGCCATTCTGGCCATGACGGTCGATCACATTGCGTGGGCTGTCTTCCCCGGCTATCCGCGCGCAGCGCTGCCGCTGCTGATGCACCTCATCGGCCGTATCACCTGCCCAATCATGTGCTATTTCATCGCTGAAGGCTTCCATTATACGCATGATGTCCGCAAATATACCGCGCGGCTGTTCCTTTTTGCACTTTTTTCGCACTTTTGCTATCTCTATGCCTCGAACGACTTTGTCGACTGGCATTCGTTCATCCCGTTCTACTATGGCAGTCTGCTCAACCAGACGAGCGTGATGTGGTCGCTCGCGTGGGGTCTTGTGATGCTGCGGGTAGCAAACAGTGACAAAATCGTCGACCGGCTCAAGCCGCTGCTCATCATTTTGATCTGCGTGGTCAGCTTCCCCAGCGACTGGAGCTGCGTTGCGTCGCTCTGTGTGCTGGCGTTCGGCACGAACCGGGGCGATCTGAAAAAGCAGGGACTCTGGCTGGTCATCTATGTGGCGATCTACGCCGTGGTCTATTGCTTTGCCATCGACGTGGTCTATGGGCTGCTGCAAATGGGCGTTGTCCTCTCGCTGCCGGTGCTCCGCTGCTACAATGGGCAGCGCGGGCGCGATCCGCGCGTCAACCGCGTGATGAAGTGGCTGTTCTATCTCTACTATCCGCTGCATCTGCTGCTGATCGGCCTGCTCTCAAACTGACCAGAACCCGGAAACCCGGCGAGGACACACATCCCCGCCGGGTTCGTTTACTTGAGGCGAAAATGGCTCCGCTCCGTCTCGAGCAGGCCCTCCGCCTGCATCCGCGAAAGCTCGGCGGACATCGCGCTCCGTTCGACCGAGAGAAAATCGGCCAGCTGCTGCCGGTTGAACGGGATCGTAAACTCCGCACTGCCTGCGCGCTGCGCCTGCTCGGACAGATAGGTCAGCAGCCTCTGCCGCGTGGTGCGCTGGGCAAGATAGTCCACCTTCCGCGCCAGAATCCGGTTCTTCTCCGCCAGCAGCGCAAACAGGTTTTCCGTCAGGCGGGCATGGAACGCGCAGCTGTTCGTGCAGCGCGAGAGCACCCGCTCCACATCCATCAGCAGTACCGTGCAGCTCTCCACAGCCACCACGTCGCTGCGCATCGCGCCGGAGCCGGGCATTGCATACGCCTCGGCAAAAATATCGCCCGCCGCCAGTGATGCCAGCAGCGACCGGTTGCCCCAGAAGTCCTCCTTCTGGATGTGCGCCGTGCCGCGCACGAGCAGCGCAAGCGCGCGCACCTCCTCGCCCGTGTGGAAGATATACGCGCCGCGCGGATATTTGCGTTCTACAGCCTGTAAGCAGGACAGCATGGGCTGGATCTCGTCCACGCGAATCCCGGCAAACAGCCTTGAATTTTCCAAAATTTTTAGATCATCCAAGATTTTCACGTCCTTTGTTGGAAATCCAACAGATTTATTGTCCCCATTCTACTATACTGAACCCGGAAAGACAAGAGTAACCCTGTAAGGGAGGTAATATTTATGATCATGGAAGGCTGTCAGGGCAAGCCGCGCACACCGACGATCTCGGAAAAGATCTGCCCGAACTGCGGCAACACCATTGAAATTTTTTCGACAGACACCGAGGTCGCCTGTGAAAAGTGCGGCTTTGTCGCGTACAACGACGCGCTCAGCTGCGTCCAGTGGTGCAAATATGCCCGCAAATGCGTCGGCGACGAGATGTACGAACGGATGATGGAGATCGCGCGGCGGCAGAAGGAAGAGGCTGCCGCAGCCCGGAAAGCGAAACAGGAGGCACAACATGCTGAGAAGAATCATTGAGATCGACGAAGAGAAGTGCAACGGCTGCGGACTCTGCGCTAAGGCCTGTCACGAAGGGGCCATCGGCATGGTGAACGGCAAGGCGAAGCTGATGCACGAGCACTACTGCGACGGTCTGGGCGACTGTCTGCCCGCCTGTCCCACGGGGGCGATCCGTTTTGTTGAGCGCGAGGCCCCGGCGTATGACGAAGCCGCCGTGCAGGCGGCAAAGGCAGCAAAGGGTCAGGCACACACGGGCGGCTGCCCCGGTTCGCGGATGCGCACGATGCAGGAAAAGCCGGAGGCTCCGGCGGCGGCCGGCAATGTGCCGAGCCAGCTGCGGCAGTGGCCCGTGCAGATCAAGCTCGTCTCGCCCGCCGCGCCGTATTTTGACGGGGCCGACCTGCTCATCGCGGCGGACTGCACCGCCTACGCCTACGGCAATTTCCACAGCGAATTCATGCGCGGCAAGGTCACGCTCATCGGCTGTCCGAAGCTCGACGCCGTGCAGTATGCGGAAAAGCTCACCGAGATCTTTGCCCGGAACGACATCCGCTCCGTCACGCTCACGCGCATGGAGGTGCCGTGCTGCGGCGGGATGGAGTTCGCCATCCGCACCGCGTTGGGGCAGGCCGGGAAGGAGATCCCGTTCCGCACCGTCGTCCTCTCGATCGACGGCGCGATTCTGGAGGAACGCTGACCGCCCTTTTACGACCAGACTTGTAGGGGCGGACGACCCTGTCCGCCCTTTCCAGCCGCCGCAGCGGCCCTAAAATAGGAGCGTCATTGCGAACCAGTGACCGATGTCACTGGTGTGGCAATCCCGTGGATTTTCATGGAGTTTGAAATGGAGCGTCGCTCCCCAGAACACTCCTAAAAGGTTCACGGGATTCTCACGCCAGCCTGCGGGCTGGCTCAGAATGACGCTTCTTTTTTAGATTCTGGCCGCGGCTCGCGGGGATTTCTCCCCCAGTCTTCTTCGGCGACAGCTCCCTCTTGGTAAAGGGGACCTTGGGGACCAATCAGGGCATAGGGTCCTGCAAAAATGGGGCTTTTTGAGGGACGTGCCGAAAAGATGTTACGAAAGTCGAAAAGCTGGCGTTTACCGGATGGCGCTGCCTCCTTATCTTATTGGTGAGGAGGTGACGCAGCATGCAGATCGAGAAAAATATTGCGGCCACATTGCAGCGCAGGATGGACGAGGCAGGGAAGACAAAGCTGGAATTCTCAAGGGATCTCGGCATCCCGCGCTCGACGCTCCAGGGGTATCTGCGGGGCGAAAAGGGCCTCCGTTCAGACTCCATCGAAGAGCTTGCAAAGAGACTCGGCATGTCTCCGGCACAGCTGATCTCCGGGCCGGGCGCCGCAGAAGCAGTCAGCCCGGCGGCAAATGCGGCCAGCTCTCTGGCACAGCATTCGCTGGTGCGGGCGCTTGCGGAGGAGATCGTGGAGGCCGCGCTGCGGCGCTCCGGCGAATGGGCCGGACTGGACGCGGCGGAAACAGGAAACGCGCCGGACGGCGCGTATCGATATGCGCTCTACGAGGCGCACGGCGCGGCAAGAGTGCCGTATGCGTATGGCATTTTGGGCCAGCAGCGGCTGGATGGGGAATGGAAAACAGTCGCGATGATCGCGCCGTTTTCCAACGACAGCGCCGCGACTGCGCATCTGGCGCGGCTCTGCACCGGGCAGCAGCTTGAACCCATCCATATTCTCGACGTGATCCACGATTTCATGAACACCGAGGCCCGCACGCTCTGACCGTCGGCAGAGAACCACGAAAAAGGAGCCATCCATTTGGATGGCTCCTTTTTCGTGTAAGGTCATTTGAATCAAGGCAGAACGTTCCCGGCGTTTACCGGTTCAGAACTTTGCGGATGAGCACGTTGAATGCTTCGGCATCCCATGCGCTTCTTCCGATAAAAAGTCCGTTGATCTCCCGGCAGGCCGCAAGCTCAAGTGCATTTCCCGGGTTGACCGAGCCGCCGTAGAAAATCGGAATCTGTTCGCCGGCCTCGCCAAAAAGCGCTTTTAGAGCTTGCCGGATTTTGTACAGCCGTTCATCTGCATAGGCAAACGTAATGGGTTTTCCCTGCACGCCGATGGCCCAGACCGGCTCGTAGGCGATCCAGATTTTCTCCGTTTCCGCCGCGCCAATGTCGGCAAGGCCGATGCTCAGCTGGCGCTCGAGCACTGCATCTGCCTCGCCGGAATCCTTTTCTGCCTCTGTTTCGCCCACGCAAAGAAGCGCCGTCAAATCATGATCCAACGCGCAGCGCACCTTTTTCCGCTCCATCTCGTCGGTCTCGCCGAAGATGTGCCGCCGTTCCGAGTGGCCGATCATAACCAGGTCGCACCCGGTTTCACGAAGCATCAGCGGGCTGATTTCCCCGGTGAACTGCCCCTGCTCTTCCCAGCACATGTTCTGTGCGCCCAGCTTCAAAAGCGCGGGATTCCGGTGCAGGTTCGCCTGCTGCAAGGTCGTATAGCTCGGGATCACAAACAGCTCAAATGCGCTGCGGTCGATGTCCCCGGTCAGCTCGCACAGGCGGCTTACAAATGCGGTGGTATCTTCGATGGTTTTGTACATTTTGGTGTTCGTGCCCATGTACCATTTTGGATTTTTCATGCCGTTTTCCTTCCTCTATCACGCTGCCGCCGGCGCGGATGCGTTCGTTCCGCGCATCAATTCGCCGCCTCGTATTCTACAATTGCCTGAACCTTCGGGCCGGAACGGCTGGCGGAGTCATAGGTATTGGCCAGGTATTCCCGGACGAGGCACTTTCCAAGCTCGATGCCTGTCACCTGTGCGCCCAGGGTAATCACGTTTGCATTGTTGCTCAGCTGCGCACGCTCTGCCTGGTAGACGTTGTTCAAAAGCGCCGCGTACACGCCCTTGACCTTATTGGCTGCGATGCAGACGCCGATGCCTGTGCCGCAGATCAGGATGCCGCGGTCATATTCTTTCGCCGCCACGGCTTCGCCCACCGCAGCTGCCGTATCATACCTCCAATCTCAGAGCCCTTTTTGAGCGCAAAAAGGCGCTGGTCATTGGTTCGTGAAAACCAACAATCCAGCGTCCTTAACTTTGTGAAAGATTTTTCTTCAATTTTTCCGAAATCTCGCCGCCGCAGCCCT
>ENA-UOJO01002129-UOJO01002129.1-human-gut-metagenome-genome-assembly--contig:-P57-NODE-2129-length-22302-cov-50.907673_pt1 | contig 22302 bp, 22 predicted proteins | sample MGYA00242351_ERZ723898 | MGnify/ENA metagenome assembly ERZ723898 | reverse complement strand
CTGCAAAGATCATATTCGCCACGCTGCCTTGCAGAACGGTGCAGCGGCCCTCCGCGATGGCGGCCTCGTTGACCTTTTGGGATTTCTCCACACTGACGGGGGAATAGTCAATGCCCTTGACAATACCTTCCGGGCATTTTTTCAGCAGTCTCTTGATGTTCGCACCGCCGCCGCAGCCGCAGTCCAGCACCCTGGCGTCCGGAGTAAGCTCCAAAAAGCGAAGTCCCCACCGTGCCACAGGACTGTGTCCCAGGTTCATCATGGCGACCATGATTTTCCCGCCAAGCCCCACAGGCTTTCTGGTGTTCTCAAAAAATGACATCTTATCACACCTCCGATTTCACACATTCCGCATAGGTCAGCGGGAAGGACGCCTTTAGAACAGCGCTTTTCCGCACCGCCCAGCCGTTTTGCCGTAGGAAGCGCAGGTATTCCTCGCTCGTCCACTTGCTGTGGAGGGGAAAGCCCACACGCTTCATAAAAAATGCCCTGACCTTGCCGGAAAACGAGTTTCCCGCATGGGTAAAGGTGGGCGCGATGAGCGTGCCGTCGTCCTTCAGAACCCGCTTGATTTCTTGCAGGGCTTTTTCTGGCTGCGGCACGATGTGCAGCGCGTTGGACACGATCACTACATCAAAGGACTTATCCGCATAGGGCAGGCAGAACATATCCTGCACGGAAAAGTGCAGCTTCGCCGAGTGATTCTCCCGCTTCGCCTCGGCGATCATCTCCGGGGAGGCGTCCGTCGCCTCGATGTGCGCCGCCGCGTTCACAATGTGCTTTGCAATCAGTCCCGTGCCGGTAGCAAGCTCCAGCACCGTCTTGTGCCGCACGACCGGCCGGATCAGCTCATACATCTCGTCATACGCCGCCCGATCCTTTCGCATAAAGCGGTCGTACCGACCGGCATTTCTGTCCCAGAAACTCTTATGTTTTCGCATCTCTGTCATTCCTTTCGGCGTTAGATTCGACTAACCGATACGCGCAGTTGTTCGGTTAGATGGTGCTAACCGTTGTGCCTTGGAAAAGCCGCATTTCTGCGGCCTTTCGCTCATTCAAATAACGCCCTGCAAGCGCCGCACACCAGCGTTTCCAGCACCTGCGGGTACAATTCTCCGATTTGCTCCTTGTGTGAGACGGTCAGAATCAGTCCGCGTACTGTCGCGGCAGCCAAAGAAGCGCCGCGCCTTGGCATCAAATCATATTTTTCCAAGAGCTGACGAATATGCGTTTCGCCATCGTGGTAATGGACATTTTTGATGTCATCCGGCAGTCTCTGCAAAAGCAGCTTCGCATCGTTTTCAATGAAAACCATGTCGCCGGTATCGGACAGCCTCCGGCAGACGGCAAGAACCGCCTTTGCCGCACGCTCCGACGGTGGCAAGCCGTTTGCTTCGCTCAGTGCATGGTCAGCCACCCCGTAAAGCTCGGAGTGGATACTTTCCAGAACCGCGAAGAAGGCCATCTCCTTGGATTCGTAGAATTTATAAAACGAGCCTTTTGCGATACCGACCGCCTTTGTCAGTTGATCCACGGAGGTTTTCTTCATCCCCAGCGTGACAGCACAATGTCTCGTTTCCTTCAGCAACGCCTTGCGGAGCTGCTCAGTCTCGTAATCGGTAAAAGCCAAGGTCGCACCCTCCTTGAAATATGACCATTTTGGTTCCTCTGGTCATATTATACCGCGCTTTTTTCTGGTTTGCAAGGGGTGTAGAGAAAAACTCGCTAATCAAAAGGAGTGCAGTGTTGCAGAAAGAGACGACGGAATTCCGGTAATCGTTGTCGCCGCTGTAAAAGAAACTATATCGTAAAAGGGCATCAGAACGAAGCATCCAAACGCTGCGTTCTGATACCCATTTTGTTTCATATTGCACAGATGGGGTGATTGCAAGGAGAAGAACAGAAATTCACACAACATGAATGACGTACTCACATAATACTATTGCTTTTGCGCTAAGATAATCACCCTCCTGACGGTAAGTGCCGCCCATTTCCTCAAATAGAGATTTCATAAAGTTCAGCTCCTTTTTGTGTTGATTTGCAGCGGTTATAAGGCTTTTTTTGGCTCCTTTCCTACAACTGCTGTTCCATTCACCACAAATGAGCCGCAGTCATATGTATTAGGTGGGAGAAACCACCTAATACATAGTAACTCTTGATTTGACCGCTGCTGCACATTTTGCGATCCAACTGAGCTATCCTATGTCATATCTCCAGCATTTCCTGCAATCCCGCGCTGGCGGCCTTTTTGTTCTTGTCGAAGGCGTGTGTGTAGATATCCAGCGTGGTGGAGGGCTGGCTGTGGCCGAGGATGCCTGCTACCGTTGCTACATCCGCACCGCCTGCGATCATGAGGCTGGCGGCGGTGTGTCGGAGGGAATGGACGTTCAGCTCCTGCGGCAAGCAGTTCTTCTTGAGGATCAGCTTGAAGCGGTAGGTGAAGGTGGTGGGCGTCATGGGGAGCTGCGCTCCCTGACGGCGGAACAGGAAGTCATCAGCGGTCAGCTGCCGCTGGTCATAGGTTTCGGTGATATACCGGCATTCTTTTTGGTACTCCCGCAGGAGACTTTCCATCTCGGCGGAGAAGTACACATAGCGGTCACCTGCGCGGGTCTTGGGTTCTTTTACGAAGATCTCCTCGTCCGTCACCTTGACCGCGTTGCGGCAGATGTGGATGGAACGCTGCTCCCAATCAATGTCACACCATTTCAATCCGCAGCACTCGCTCCGACGCATCCCCGTGGCGATGATGAGCTTGAAGTAGGTCTCATACTTGATGCTCTCATCCTCCAAGGCGGCGATGATTTTTTGCGCCGTTTCTTCATCAGCAATCTTCTTTTTGCACTTGCGCCCGGCGTAGCGGTAGGTGCGCCACGCCGGATTATGCGAAAGAAAGCCACCCTCCACGGCATCAGAGAGGATGCTGCACAGCGTAGCGTGCACGCCCTCAATGGTGTACTCGGAGAGTGGCTTTTTTGTGTCGGGACGGATGACTTTTCGCAGTTCTGCGTAGAAATTCCGGAAGTGCTCCGGCCGCAGCTCGGTGAGCTTGTAGTGACCCAGCGCCGGGAGAATACGCTCGATGTCCTGCCGGTCGCGGCGGATGGTGGACTTCGCCAGCTTGCCGGGCGCGATGTCCGTCAGCCACAGGTCGATGTATTTTGCCAGCGTGAGCTGCTGGACGGGCTGCGGCGTGTGGCGGCAGTCACGTTCAAAGAGGACAGCCTGTTCGTTGAGCCACTTTTCGACCTGCCTGGGCGTCAGCTCCTCCGGCGGGTGGACGGTTTTCTGCCGGGGGTTGATGCGCTTGCCGTTGTAGTCATAGCCCATGGAGACCACGATAAGATAGCTGCTGCCGCGCTTGCGGATGCTTTAGTGTCGGACACGACAAACAATCCTCTCAGCGTAGAAATCCTATCGGTAGCATGTGTGTAATATTCAACCGATTACATATTTTCCAGCCGTTTTGCCGTTTCCAAAAACATGAAAGAGATCCGAGGAAGAACACTTTCGTCCAAATCAAAGTCCGGCGCATGATGGATGCCTGATGTGCCGGGGCGGCTGGGTTGACTGCCAACAAAGCAATAATATCCTGGGAAAGCATGCAGAAATTCTGCGAAATTATCTGAAGCAGAAGAATTTGGCATATCAAAATGGTTATGATAGACTAATGAACGAGGTGCATCATGACGGAACAACAAAAGAAAATCGAATTGCTGAAGAGGATCGCTCAGCGGTTGAACGAGGCCCATGTGCAGTGGGCCTTGGGTGCGTCGATGCTGCTGTATTTCAAGGGCATCACCTCTGCGTTCCACGATATTGATTTAATGGTTGCTGACCATGACGCCGAATGTGTCCACACGATTTTATTGGAAATGGGCGAGCTCCGCCCATCTGACCCCGTGCCGAATCCCATGTACCGGACGAAGAGCTTTATGGAATTCCTCATAGAATCGATCGAGGTCGATGTCATGGCAGGCTTTGCCATCGTGTATGAGGGAACGGCCTATGATTGTTCTCTGCGTGAAGAACAGATCGTGGAGAAAATGCCGCTTGGGACAGAAGTCATCCCGCTGCAATCGCCGCAGTGATGGTGCAAATACTATCGGCTGATGGGACGGCCTCAGAAGGTGGACATGATTGAGAAAGCATTGTTGTGCGGCATCACATCGCAGCAGTCTTCTCGAAATAATATGGAATAAAAAGCGGCATCGGATGAGAAAAAATCATTTGAAATTCCGATTTGCCTCTGCTATAATAGGCGTACAGCGTGTGGCGTTTCTGCGTAAATCCGGTTGCAGATTGCCACACGCTTTTTTGCGGAATCGGGTGAGAAGCGGCAAGATGGGAGAAAACTTCATAGGCAAATCGTGTAGCAGAAATGCGTAAGTCCGGATGTATTGGGACTTACGCATTTTTTATTTTTTGAAAGAAAGGTGATTTTTTTGGAAACCGGAAATCAGTTTTTGGGGACGGAGCGCGTGAGCAAGCTCATGCGCCAGTACGCCATCCCCTGCATCATCTCGCTGCTGATGGGCGCACTTTACAACATCGTAGACCAGATCTTCATTGCCAACGCCAGCTACCTCGGCTCTTACGGTAACGCCGCCAATACGGTGGTATTCCCGCTGACGGTGGTGGCGCTGGCCATCGCCGTCATGGTGGGCGACGGTTGCTGCGCCTTCGTCAGCATGGCGCTGGGCAGAAACGAGGTGGATAAGGCCAGGCGCAGCGTGGGCAACGCGGTGGTGTTAAGCGTCACCAGCAGTCTTGTCCTGACGGCGGTATATCTCATTTTCGCAAACACTATCATCGCCATGTTCGGCGGCACGGTGAATGAGGAGACCTTCCACCACTCGCAGGAATACTTCTTCTATATCACCCTGGGCATCCCGTTCTATATGTTTGGTCAGGCTATGAACCCTATCATCCGCGCCGACGGCAACCCCAAGTTCGCCATGATCTCTACACTGGCAGGCGCCGTCATCAACATCATCCTGGACCCCATCTTCATCTTTATCTTCCAATGGGGCATGATGGGCGCAGCCGTTGCCACGGTCATCGGTCAGGTGGCAACGGCAGCACTTGCCGTGTGGTATCTGCTGAACATGAAGATCATCAAGCCTGCATCCGGCGATTATGCCCTGCGGAGAAGTATCTGCGGACGGATGCTGACGCTGGGCATCACCAGCTTCCTCTCCCAGATCAGCCTCGTGGCGGCTATGGCGGCCATCAACAATATGCTCCGCAAATACGGCGCACTGGACGCTGTATTCGGGCAGGCGCAGTACGCGCAGATCCCCATGGCGGTGGTGGGCATCGTGATGAAGTTCTTCCAGATCGTCATTTCCATCGTGGTGGGCATGGCGGCAGGCTGCATCCCCATCGTGGGCTACAACATGGGCGCGGAGAAAAAGCTCCGTGTGCAGGAGCTGTTCACCAAGCTGCTGGTGGCCGAGGCGCTGGTGGGCGCGGTGGCGCTTGTGCTGGCGGAGTGCTTCCCCGACAGCTCATCGCCATCTTCGGCGCGGCCAATGAGAGCAGTTACTACACCGATTTCGCCATCAAGGCTTTCCGCACCTATCTCTGCATGATGATCCTCGCCTGTGTCAACAAGGCGTGCTTCATCTTCTTGCAGGCAGTCGGCAAGGCGCTCTCGTCCACGCTGCTGTCCATGTTCCGTGAGGTGGTGTTCGGCGTGGGCTTTGCTCTGCTGCTGCCGGTGTTCTTCGGCCTGGACGGCGTGCTGTATTCCATGCCGGTGTCGGATATTCTGACCTTTATCATCTCGGCCATTATCATCGTGAAAACCTATCAGGAATTGCATACGGAAGGAGTGCAGACCGCATGAAAAACAGAGTTATTACCATCAGCCGCGAGTTTGGCAGCGGCGGACGCACCATCGGCAAAAAGGTAGCGGAAAAGCTGGGCATCCCCTGCTATGACGCGGAGATCATTCAGGAAATGGCGAAGGAGACCGGCTTCGCGCCGGACTATGTGAAGGAGGCGGGAGAGTACGCTCCCGGCGGTTTCCTCTCGAACGCTTTCTCTAACCGGATGTTCGGCCCCACCAACGAGGATATCCTGTGGGAGCGGCAGTACAAGGTCATCACAGACCTTGCCGCAAAAGGACCCTGCGTCATCGTGGGCCGTTGCGCGGACTACATTTTGCAGGGCACGGCGGACTGCCTGAAGGTCTTTATCCATGCGGATCTGGCGTTCCGCGCCCACCGCATCGTGGAGGTCTACGGTGAGCGGGAGCAGTCCCCGGAGGAACGTTTGCGGGATAAGGACAAGCGGCGGGCGGCGTATCACCGCTTCTACACCAATATGAAATGGGGCCACGCCCAGAACTACCACCTGACGCTCAACAGCGGCGTCTTGGGCATCGACAAGTGCGTGGAAACCATCGCGGAGCTGTATTGAAAGCTTTCCAAGAAGCGGCATAATCGCGCAGGCAAAACGAACACAAAAAGCACTTTTCTGACAAGGTTGTATGGGGGGAAGCTTTCCTTTGTGTGCTGTATAATAATGGCACAGACAAGGAGGTGGTTAGTATGATGAAAACGGGAGTGGCTACATCTGGCGCACAGACTACTATTTGACTACTACCACGAAAAATCTCGGAAGTCTTGCCCTGTAAGGCTTCCGAGATTTTTCTTCAAAATGGCGGAAATTTGTGTAACACCAACCAAACCCTTGCCCTGCAGGGCTTTCCGGCTTGACGGCCTGATAACTCCGACTCTAAAGGCCGCTGGTTCGAATCCAGTCGGGCGTACCAAAAAACGTCTCAAGCAATATGCTTGAGACGGTTTTTATATGCAGAAAGTTAGGGGAATTGAAACCTGATTTGACCACTACTGCACATTTTGCGATCCAACTGAGCTATTACGCTATGTCATATCTCCAACATCCCTTGCAATCCCGCGCTGGCGGCTTTTTTGTTCTTGTCGAAGGCGTGGTTGTAGATATCCAGCGTGGTGGAGGGCTGACTGTGGCCGAGGATGCCCGCTACCGTGGCCACATCCGTGCCGCCCGCGATCATCAGACTGGCGGCGGTGTGCCGGAGGGAATGGACGTTCAGCTCCTGCGGCAAGCAGTTCTTCTTGAGGATCAGCTTGAAGCGGTAGGTGAAGGTGGTGGGCGTCATGGGGAGCTGCGCTCCCTGACGGCGGAACAGGAAGTCATCAGCGGTCAGCTGCCGCTGGTCATAGGTTTCGGTGATATACCGGCATTCTTTTTGGTACTCCCGCAGGAGACTTTCCATCTCGGCGGAGAAGTACACATAGCGGTCACCTGCGCGGGTCTTGGGTTCTTTTACGAAGATCTCCTCGTCCGTCACCTTGACCGCGTTGCGGCAGATGTGGATGGAACGCTGCTCCCAATCAATGTCACACCATTTCAATCCGCAGCACTCGCCCCGCCGCATTCCCGTGGCGATGATGAGCTTGAAGTAGCCCTCGGACTCCATCAATGATACGAAAGCGTCCTTGTCGGCGGCGTACTTCATGCACGCATCAATTCCTCTCAAGGCGAAGCTTCCGATTTTTTTCAAATTGTCAAGTGTTTTTTTGATTTTTTTGCAAAAATAATCCAGACCGCCCTATCGGCGGTCTGGATTATTGCTTATCTTAATGAGATTACGGATAAGCCAGAGGTTTTGATTTTAAGCCTTGCCGCCGTTATGCAGTCTTCATATCTTGACTATTACCATTTAACGGCTGGTAAAAAAAGGCTGTGGGCCACCCAGATGGACTCCGCTTTCTGGATCAGCTCCGTGGTCGGAGGCCACCACAATCTCATGCTCAGACGCCAACAGCCGGGAGAGCACCCTATCATCAACCCGGCGCAGGAAAGTCTCCTTTTCCGCCGAATCGTGGCGATGGGCCGCTTCATCCGCCCCGTTGATATGCAGCAGCACAAAGGGGCAGCGTTCCGCCGCTCGCAGGGCTGCCTCTGTCTTGGCGTCCAGATCCGTATCCACATCGCCAGTAGCCCCCTTTACCGGGAAAAGCTCCATGTGCAGCAGCCGGGCAATCCCCTTTACCAACTCCTTGCCGCAGATCACGGCGCTCTTCTGGGGAAATGGCGGCAGTGCTACCGGAACAGACTGTCCCCACAGAAGCATACATCGTTCTTTCGTCAGCAGTCTTTCAAAGGCATGGCGCAGTACCAAGCTTCCCTGCGGGCACAGTGCCCGCTGTCCGCCGGAAGGAATCTGCGTTACAATGTTATTCACAGTATGCGCCATGTGGGGAAATACCAGCAGTGCCTGATAGCCGCCCAGCCGGTAATAGGTAAATGCAGGATCCTCTACCTTGGCCGGGGCACAGCAAGGCATGGTACAGCAGCCCTCTCCATCCAGCGTGTAGCAGCTGCCCCGCAGTAGCAGGTCATCGGGCCGGACGGGGATTCCGGCCCCCAGCGCCTCTACATAGCCTCGGAGATGTACCGGCAGATCCGTTACCCCCAACAGGCGCAGTACGCAGTGCAGTGTTTCCGGTGGGAAGCCGCCGCAGGTATCCACATACCGCACCGAACCCATGGACGCCAGATGGCCATATCGCTCCACCTGAAAGTGGGGATCCGTCATGCCGTCAATCACGCATAATATCCTGCTCAAGTCTCTCCCCCTTTTTCCATCGGAACTTGTTTCGTTATACTTCCCGGCGCAGCACCCGGTAGACAAAGGACATATCCAGTCCGCCGCGTACCACGTCCGCCAGCAGGTCGTACTGCCGTTCCTTGTAGCCGCAGGCGTCAAAGGTTGCCAGCGCGTCAAAGGACACGCCCTTTCTGGCGCACAGTGCTTTCAGGATCGTATCCGTGATGCCCGGCGCGTCAAAAATGCCGTGGACATAGCTGCCGTATACGTTTCTGCTGCCGGTGAGGGCGGGCATCTGCTGCTGACTGCGGCCCATGTGGATCTCGTACCCCTCGTAGGCGAGTCCGTTCAGGCCGGAGAGCATTCCCTCCACACCGTGAAAGACGCCTCGCGTCTGGGTCTGCACCTTTTCACCTCGGAATTCGGTGTCCATCTCCAGCAGGCCCAAACCGTTGATCTCCGTGACACCGGCGGCCTCCACCTGCTCCGGGTCGGACACGGTGCGCCCCAGCATCTGATAGCCGCCGCAGATGCCGAAAACCAGCGTGCCGGCGTCAGCCGCCTTCAAAATGGCCGCCTCCAGACCGGACTGCCGCAGCCACCGCAGGTCGGCAATGGTGCTCTTGGTACCCGGCAGCAGGATCATGTCCGGCTGGTGCAGGTCACTCACCTGATCCACATAGCGCAGCGACACGTTTCCGTAATGTTCGAAGGGGCTGAAATCCGTGAAATTGGAGATGCGCGGCACACGGATTACCGCGATATCCAAGAGCTTTCGCTCTTTGGAGCGGTCAAACCGCTCGGTCAGGCTGTCTTCATCGTCGATGTCTACGTGGGCGTAGGGGATGACCCCCGCCACCGGGATGCCGCACAGCTGCTCCAGCGTCTTCAGTCCCGGCTCCAGAATGGCCCGGTCGCCCCGGAACTTGTTGACCACCACGCCCTTGATGCGGCGGCGCTCGTCCTCCTCCAGCAGCGCCACTGTACCATAGAGCTGGGCGAATACGCCGCCCCGGTCGATGTCGCCTACCAGCAGCACCGGCGCGTCCACCAGCTTGGCAAGGCCCATATTGACGATATCATCCTGCTTGAGGTTGATCTCCGCAGGGCTGCCTGCCCCCTCAATGATGATCACGTCATACTCTGAGTTCAGACTGTTGTAGGCCTCCAGCACAGCGGGGATGTAGTCCCGCTTGCGGTGGAAGTACTCCATGGCCTGCATATTGCCCCGCACCTGTCCGTTGACGATGACCTGACTGCCCACGTCGGTGGTGGGCTTGAGCAGGATGGGATTCATGCGGGTGTCCGGCTCGATCCCGGCGGCCTCTGCCTGCACTACCTGCGCCCGGCCCATCTCGCCGCCGTCCTTGGTGATGAAGGAGTTCAGCGCCATGTTCTGGCTCTTGAACGGTGCCACGCGGTAGCCGTCCTGCTTCAAAACGCGGCAGAGTCCCGCCGCCAGCAGGCTCTTTCCCGCATTGGACATGGTCCCCTGTATCATAATATTCATTGCCATAGTGATTTCTCCTTGCAGAATTGCCGGATGGCCGTTATCAATGCTTCATTTTCCCCGTGAGGCCGCACCGCAATGCGATACCACCCGTCGCCCAGCCCGTTGTAATTCCCACAGCCACGGATGGCGATACCCTGCTGCAGCAGGCCCTCCCGCAGCCCCAGCGGCCCACGGAACAGCAGGTAATTGGCATGGGACGGGCATACCCAGAAGCCCAGCGCCGTCAGGTTATCCGTGAGCCACCGCCGCTCCGTGTGGACGAGGGACAGCGTCCTTTGCAGGAAGTCCCGCTCCGCCAGCGCCGCCACACCGGCACTCTGGGCCGGCGAGGACACGTTCCACGGCGGGGACGCGGTCGCCATGCGGCGCAGTAACGCATTGTCGGCGCACAGGCAGTACCCCAGCCGGATGCCCGCCATGCCGTAGCTCTTGGTGAATGCCTTCAGGATCAGCAGCTCCGGGTGCGCTGCCAGAAGGGACTTGGCGCTGACGCCGTCCTCCGTGAGATCGAGAAAGCACTCATCCAGAAACAGCCGCGCCCCTTGTGCCGCGCAGTATTGCAGGATCTGCTCCAGCAGAGGGAGCGGGATCAGCCGCCCGGTGGGGTTGTTGGGGTTACAGAGGAATACCACCTCCGGTTTTTTTTCCTCTAAGAAGGACAGAAACCTCTCGTCCAAATCGAAATTCTGCGCCTGATGCAGGAAATACCGCTCTACGCGGCAACCCACCTGCGCCAGTCCCGCCCCATATTCCCCAAAGGTGGGGGCCAGTTCCACCGCCGTCCGGGGCCGCAGGGCGGCGCAGTATGTGTAGATCAGGTCTGCCGCGCCGTTTCCGCAGAGAATATAGGACGCCGGCACCTGCTCATGGCCCGCGATAGCCTGCACCAGTCGGCGGCAGTAGGGGTCGGGGTAGCGGTGTAGCCGGGGCAGAGCCCGGCACACCGCCTCCAGTACGCCGGGAGGCGTACCCAGGGGGTTGGTGTTGGCGGAAAAATCCAGCGTGATACCGCCGCCGTATACATCGCCGCCGTGTTGATTTTCTGTTTGATACAGCATCTATGTCTCCTTTATAGCGCAAAGGACAGCTTGACCCCGCAGCTTAAAAGCAGGGTGAGGATCGCTGTGACGGTCATCAGGCGGCACACACGGGGGATGTCCTCGTGGGTGATCTCCCGCGATGCGTCGCCGATATACTCCTTTTTGTGCAGTACACCGTGGTACCACGCATCCCCGGCCAGACGCAGGCCCAGAAGCCCCGCGCAGACAGATTCCGTCTGCGCCGAGTTGGGACTGGCGTGCTTCCGGTGGTCGCGGCGGAAGATCCGCCAGCCCGCTGAAATATTCAGTCCCATCAGGCCGCCCGCCGTCAGCATCAGCAGGGCGGACAGCCGCGCCGGGATATAATTCACCACATCGTCCGCCTTGGCGGGTACAAGACCGATGTTCTTATAGGGCGGCTCCACATACCCCAGCATGGAGTCCATGGTGTTCACTGCCTTGTAGAAAAATCCCAGCGGCGCGCCGCCGATGGCCAGAAACAGCAGCGGCGCCACCACGCCGTCGGAGGTGTTCTCCGCCACCGTTTCCACGGCGGCACGGGTCACGGCGGCATCGTCCAGCCGGTCGGTATCCCGCCCCACGATCATGGAAACAGCATGGCGGGAGGCGGCCAAATCCCCGCTTTCCAGCGCGTCATAGACCTTCATGCTCTCGTCCCGCAGGGACTTGACGGCCAAGATCTGCCAGCACATCACGCTTTCCAGCGCCAGACGCAGCCACGGGCTGACCAGACCGCTCAGCCACAGCAGCAGAGCCGGGACGGCGGTGGATACGATGACCACCGCGCCCCACAGGATGGCGCCCGCCGCCCGCTCACCGGAGGGCGTTTTGGGGCATATGCACCGCAGCCCCCGCTCCAACACACTGATACATTTTCCAATCAGAACTACCGGATGGGGAAAGCCGTGGGGGTCGCCCACCAGAAGGTCTATGCAAAAGCCGATAACAAGTGCCGCAAGCGACCACATCATGCCGTTTCTCCTCCGCCCTGCATCGTAAAAATATAAATGGGATTCTGTCCGCTCATCAGGTGGTAGCTTCCGGCTTTTCTGTCCCGCGCCGCTTGCAGGGATACCACCTCCGTCTCTGCAAAGGGGAACGCCGTCAGGCAGTCCGTCAGCTCAGCCACGGACTCCAGCGAAACGGCCGTGGCCACGATGCGGACATGAGGATTTTTTGCCAGCAGCAGCGCCACGATCTCGTGCATATTGCCGGCACTGCCGCCGATAAATGCGTGAGTGGGGGCTGGCAGACCGACGCAGGCCTCCGGCGCGCTGCCGCAGACCACCTGTAAGTTTTCCAATGCAAACCGATTACGGTTTTGCCCCAGCAGCGCTGCGGCATCCTCTCGCCGCTCTACGGCGCAGACAAGCCCTTGCTTTGCCTGTAAGGCCATTTCCACCGACACTGAGCCTGTACCGGCGCCGATGTCCCAGCAGACGCTCCGCTCCGTCAGCCGCAGCTTGGAAAGGCACACCGCCCGCACCTCACTTTTGGTCATGGGAACCACGGGCATTCCCTCCGCACTGCGGAGAAAGGCGTCATCCGGCAGACCCGGTGTGACCACCGCGTCGGGATGGGGGTTTTCGATAAGCGCCACGCTCAGAGGGGCATAGACACCATCCGTCAGTTCCGCCGCCGTGCCGCGCACGATGCGCTCATCTGGGTAGCCCAGCCGCTGGCCCACATACACAGAGACATGGCCAAGATCACCCTCTGTCAGCGTACGGCACAGATCGTTGATGCCGCGCTCGCCGCCTACCAGCGCAAAGAGGCGGCTGGTTGCCCGCACCTCCGGCAGAATGTTGTGCTGCCGCCCGTGGAGACTCACCACCCGGACATCCTCATAGGAGGTCCGGAGCCGGGCGCACAGATAGGACAACGAGCTCAAACCCGGCAGCACCGCCGTGTCGCAGCCCTCCAGCAGGGGCAGCAGCTTTTTCGTGCCGCTGAAGAAGCCGGTATCGCCGGACATGACCACCGCGAAGCGGCGGTACTCCCAGTGGGCGCGGATAAAGTCCGCAATATCCTGCGGCGCAATGGCGTCGCAGGTGTGCTGTCCCGGCCGCGCCACAGCCTCCAGCATCCGTTTTGCACCGATGAGACAGTCCGCCGCCTCAATGGTTTCACTGACCTCACGGGTCATAGCCTCCCGGCTGCCGGGGCCGATGCCGACGATCCGCACCTGCGGCCGGACGGTGCAGCCAAACCGCTTACACAGCACATCCAGCACCGCCGCAAATGGAAGCCCCTCCCGCTGAGGCGGGCGGCCAATGACCACCAGACCTGCGCCCGTCTTCCGGGCGGCGGATGCCTTAGCGGGAAAGCCGCCGGCTTCGCCGCCGTCCTTGGTCACCATCCATGCGGCGTCGGCAAACCGCAGTGTGGCCAGATCCATCTCCTCGGAGAAAGGCCCCTGCATGGCGATGACATGGGCGGCCTTCAGCCCCGCTGCGCGGCAGGCCTCCAGCGAGGCATCCATGGGCAGCACCCGGGCGTATACCCGCTGGGTAAAATCGGGGATGCCGCTATACGCCGCCAGTTCCTTACTGCCGGTGGTCAGCAGGATATTGCCTCGCGTACTCTCCAGAAATGCGGCGGCCGCCGCCGCATTCTCCACGCAGACCACATCCTCCGTCTGTTCGGAGGATTGCCGCAGCAGGCGCAGATACTCCGTCTCCGTTTCCCGACAGGCTGTGCAGATGCTCTCGGTGATGGAGGTGGCATAGGGGTGGGTAGCGTCGATGACCAGATCGAACCGCATCCTTTGCAGCATCCGGATGATGTCCTCTACCGGGATGCGTCCCGCCAGAATCGTAATGTTTTCCGCCTCCGGCAGCAGCGTTTCACCGTACTCCGTGGCCACGCATACCGTAGCCTGCACCGGCTGTCCGGCCAGGAATTCCACCAGCTCCCGGCCCTCCGTAGTGCCGGCAAACACGCAGATATTACACATTGCGGTATCCTCTGGGTGTGACCAGTTGACCGGCCACCGTTTTGACGACGGCGCTGCCGATCAGCACGGTGCAGAACATATCCACCTCCGCCTCCCGCAGCTCTGCCAGCGTCAGGATGCGGCTGCTCTGCCCCTCACGGCCAATATTGCGCACGATGCCGCACAGCCGCTCTCCCGGCAGACGGCGCAACAGGATATCGCAGGCCCGCTTCAGGTGGTCGGGTCTGCCGTGGCTGGCGGGGTTGTACAGGGCGATGGTCAGATCCGCCGCCGCCGCGCAGTCCAGCCGCTTTTCGATGGTTTCCCACGGCGTCAGCCGATCGCTGAGACTGATGACCGCAAAGTCGTGGGTCAGCGGCGCACCCAGCACCGCTGCGGCGCTGCAAGCCGCCGTCAGACCAGGCACCACCTGAATTTCAGGCTCCTGCGCCTCGCCCCGCAGCTCATAGACCAGCGCCGCCATGCCGTAGATGCCGCTGTCACCGGAGCAGACCATGGCAACGGTCTTACCGCTGCGCGCCAGCTCCAGCGCCAGCTGGCAGCGCTCGGCCTCCCGTGTCATGGGGGTGGAGTGAAGCTCCTTGCCGGGGTAGCGATCCCGCACCAGATCCACATACACCGGATAGCCTACGATGGCGTCACACGCCCGCAGGGCGGTATCCGCCCGAATGGTCATATCCTCATAGCTGCCCGGCCCGATACCTACTACAATTACCTTACCCAAAGCGCACCTCCCAATGCTCCGCCGCAACGGCGACGGTCACGCCGTCCCGCGCTGTTTTTTGTACGATCAGTTTTTCGGCATCCAGCAGCGCCGCCCGCTCACAGACATTGTCCACGCCGGTAACGGAGCGGACGAAGTCGGAGGGAGTGAAGTCACCCGCCACATCCCGCAGCTGCTGCGCCGTGTAAAAATGCACCGGCCAGTTGTTTTTCTCACAGGCGGCCAGCAGGCCTGCCTCGTCCTGCTTCAGGTCGATGGAACAGACGCCGCAGATGGCCGCCGTGTCCAGCCCATTTTCCGCGAACACTGTCTGCACCGCACGCACCACCGCCTCGGCGGAGATGCCCCGCCGGCAGCCTACACCTACCCGCAGTACGCGAGGGATAAGCCGCAGGGTGCGGGCGAAGTGTGCCTTTGTGCGCCAGCCAATGAAAACGCCCAGCGGGCCACTCTCCCCGGCAAACGTACCCTCCGGCAGGGGGGCGGGCAGAGAAAACTGGCTGCAAAGGGGGATATCCTTCTCTAAGATCGCCGCCGAAACCGCCTTGGCAAGCCCCATGTCAGAGATGACGCAGCCGTGCCGGGCAGCCCATGCGTCCACGGAAAATTTGCCGCGGACATCGGTGGCGGTGGTGACTACCGCCGTGGCCCCCAGCTTTTCCGCCAGCTCCACCGCCAGCGCGTTGGCGCCGCCGATATGGCCGGAGAGCAGGGGGATCACAAACCGTCCCGCCTCGTCGATGCAAACCACCGCCGGGTCGGTTTTTTTGCTTTTGACATAGGGGGCGATCTCCCGCACGGCGATGCCGCAGGCCCCCACAAAGATCAGTGCGTCCATGGAGGAAAAGCTCGCGCCATATACCGCCTTGTCCAGCGGCAGAAAGCCCGGCTCTTCAAAACGCGGCATGGTATAGCACATCCATGTCTCCTCCGGCAGCGCCGCCAGTATCCGCCGCGCCGTGGCGCAGCCACCGCGGCTGAAGGCGAACAGGGCGGCTCTCATTGCGCCCCCTTGCGGAACTCCGTTGTAAAGTTGGGGTGATACAGCAGCGAGCGCAGATAGGTGTCACCCAGACAGTTGCCCACCACGATCAGCGAGGTCTTGGTCAGACCGTTGCCTGTCACCGTCTCGTGGAGCGTCCCCACCGTGCAGCGGAAGATATGCTCCTCCGGCCAAGTGGCCTTGTAGACCACCGCCGCCGGGGTGTCAGCGGTATAGCCTCCCGCCAGCAGCTGGGCTTGCAGCAGTTCGGTCAGTGAGGTGCTGAGAAACAGCACCATGGTGGCCTGATGGGCCGCCAGCGAGCGGATGGACTCCCGCTCCGGCACCGGGGTGCGGCCCGGGGCGCGGGTGATAATGACGGTCTGGCTCACATCGGGCAGGGTGTACTCCGCCCGCAGCGCGGACGCTGCGCCGCAGAAGGCGCTTACGCCGGGGCAGACATCGTAGACAATGTCCCGCTTTTCCAGCTCGTCGAACTGCTCCCGCACCGCACCATAGATGCTGGAATCCCCCGTGTGCAGACGCACCGTGGTCTTTCCCTCCGCCTCCGCTTTCTCGATGAGGGCGATAACCTCCTCCAGCGTCAGCTTGGCGCTGTCGTGGATCTCGCAGCCCTCCCTGGTGTAGTTCAGTAGCGCCGGATTCACCAATGAGCCGGCGTAGATCACCACGTCGGCCTCGCCCAGCAGCTTGGCGCCTCGGACGGTGATGAGGTCGGCAGCGCCGCTGCCCGCTCCCACAAAATGTACCATTGTCAGTCCTCCTTTATCCGGCGCAGCAGCTTGGATGCGCCCTTCGTCTCACAAAGATAGCCATATTCCTTGGAAAAGAGGATGGCTCCCGTCTCTATATCACTGCATTTATAGTGCATCATGTCGTCAATGCGCCCGGCCAGCCGGTGCAGCACTGCGTCATAAAGTCCCTGCTCCTTCAACAGCCGCAGGGCGTCGTCACAGGTGGCGCAGCAGAGCATCTCCGCCGCCGCACCGCCTTGCAGCCCCTCTGCGGCGGCACAGGCCGTCAGGATGTCCATGCGGCAGTCGCCGTAGCGGGAGTGGGTGTTCCACATACCGCCCGCCAGCTTTACCAGCTTGCCGATATGACCGATGAGCAGCGCCCCTCTGAAGCCCAGCTCCCGGCATATCTCCAGCGCGTCGCCGATGAAGTTGGAGGTCATCACCGCCGTGGCGGGGTCGATGCCCATGGCACCCTTGATATAGTCTACGCCGTAGTTGCCGGGGGCCAGCAGTACATAATCCGCGCCGCCCGCCCGCCGCTGCCGCAGCTCTACATGGATGGTGTCCACCAGCGCCTGCTCGCTCATAGGCTCTACGATCCCCGTGGTGCCTAAGATAGAGATGCCGCCCTCAATGCCCAACCGGGGATTGAAGGTCTTTTTCGCCAGCGTCTCGCCATCGGGAGCGGAGATTACCACATACAGGCCGCCGGTGTATCCCAGCAGGCCGCAGACCTCCTCCACGGCCTCCTGGATCATCCGGCGGGGTACAGAGTTGATGGCCGCCGCGCCCACCGGCTGGTCAAGACCCGGCTTGGTTACCCGGCCCACGCCCTGTCCGCCGTCGATGACAATGCCAACAGTCTCTGTTTTCCGCACCTCGGCATAGATCAGGGTGTCACGGGTGATATCCGGGTCATCGCCGCTGTCCTTCCGGATGGCGCAGCGCACACAGTCCGGGGACAGATAGATGTCCTCCACCGCCAATGCCAGCTCCATGCCCTTGGGTGTCAGCAGGCGGATGGACTCCTTTTTGCTGCCGCTCAGCAGCATCCATGCGGCGGCCTTGGCCGCCGCCGCGGCACAGGAGCCGGTGGTGTAGCCCAGACGGAGCTTTTTTCCGTCCCGTATGATAAATTCCTTCATAACCTACCGCCTGATCTGGTAGAGCATGGCGTTGCAGATGGCCGCCGCCACGTTGCTGCCGCCCTTGCGGCCCCGTGCCACGATGTAGGGCGCGGCAGCGGCCTCGATGATGCGCTCCTTGCTCTCCACCACGTTCACAAAGCCCACCGGTACCCCGATGATGAGGGCGGGGCGGAGCTTACCGGTCTCCATCAGCGCCTCCAGCGAGAAAAGCGCCGTAGGGGCGTTGCCGATGGCGAAGATGCAGGGCTTAGGCAGGGCTGCTGCCCGCTCCATGGATACAAAGGCACGGGTCACACCGCGCTCCTTAGCCTCCGCCGCCACGTCCGCGTCCGACATGAAGCAGTGTACCTCTCCGCCCAGCGAGGCGAGGATCGTCTTATTGATCCCGGCCTTGACCATCTGGGTATCGGTGACGATGTCGCAGCCCGCCCGCAGGGCGGCGATGGCCTTTTGCACCGCGTGGCCGGAAAAGGCCAGATTGTCCACATAGTCAAAATCCGCCGTGGTGTGGATGACCCGTTTGATGACCAGCTCATTTTCCGGGTCCAGCCGCCGGTCGCCCAGCAGCTCTGTGATGATGGCGAAGCTGCGCTTCTCAATGTCCATAGGCTTCATTTGCTCCATCATAGCGTCTCCTTTCTGCAAGCCGCCAAAAAGCGCTGTGCCATGACCGGCTTGGCGTAAAAATGGAAGTGGGGGAAGCCCGCGTACAGCGTATCGGTGGCGTGTACGCAGGTCCACTGCTTACCGGAGGGCTTTTCCGCCAGAAAAGCGCCGCCGGGCTGGGGGGTATCCCAGTGGTGGAATTCATGCATGGGTACCTGCTCTCCGGCGCGGCAGAGGAGATTGTCCTTCCGGGCCGTGGCGGTGATATAGCCGAATCGGGTCAGCCTCCCCGTGTCAAAGCAGTCCCCCGGCAGCGCACCCACCATGGCGCGGCCTGCGATGGACTGCGTCAGATACATGAAGCCGCCGCACTCGGCGATGCAGGGCATTCCCGCGTATACAACGTCTCGGATTTGCCTGCGCAGGGCGTGGTTTTCCTCCAACTGCGCCGCGTAAAGTTCCGGGTAGCCGCCGCCTAAGTACAGCCCCTGTACACCGTTGGGAAGCCGTTCATCCGTCAGGGGGCTGAAGGGCACCAGCTCCGCGCCCAGCTGCCGCAAAAGGTCGAGGCTGTCCTCGTAGTAAAAGCAGAACGCCCGGTCACGGGCCACGCCGATCCGCACCGGCGCGCCCTTTTCCGGCAATACCGGCGGCGTAAAGCGAAGCGGCGGCGCGGCAGCCGCAATTTCCAGCAGGGCGGCTATGTCCAGCGTTTTTTCTGCCTCGGCCGCCAGCTTGCGCAGCTTCTCTTGCAGGTCGGCTACCTCGTCCGCAGTGATGAGCCCCAGGTGGCGGCTCTCCAGCGTACACTCTGGCAGCCTGGGCAGATAGCCGCAGGCGCGGACGCCCAGCCGGCTTTCCAGCTCCCGCGCCAGCGCACCGTAGCTCATGGCACTGCACCCGTTCAGAATGACGCCCTGCACGTTGTTGTCCGGCGCGAAGTCCAGAAAGCCCTGCACCGCTGCCACAACGGACAACGCCGCCCCCCGGGCGTTCACCACCAGCACCACGGGGCTGTCGGTCGAGCGCGCCGCCTCGTAGGTGCTGGCGCGGGTGGATGTCAGCCCCAGACCGTCATAATAGCCCATGACCCCTTCAATCACCGTGATATCGCAGTCCTGACCGTTGTGAGCCAGCAGATAGCGCATGGTGTCGCGGTCAAAAAAGAAGCTGTCCAAATTGGAGCTTTTCGCGCCGATAACCCGGCTGTGGAACATGGGGTCAATGTAATCCGGGCCGCATTTTGCCGCGCCTACCCGCAGACCCCGCGATACCAGCGCCTGCAAAACGGCGCAGGTGACGGTGGTCTTGCCGCAGCCGCTGTTGGTACCGGCCAGCACCAAGCGGGGGACTTTTTGCTCCATAGCGACCTCTCAATCCGCCACGATGGTGGCAAAATAGCTGATCTCCTCCGGCAGCTGCCGCAGGTCGGTGTAGACCTGCTCCGTTTCCAGTCCGCAGTCCGCCACCATACCGGCGTTTGCCGCCATACCGCGGCGCTCCAGTGCCGCCGCCGTCTCGTGGATGGCCTTGCCGGACTTCATGATGACCTTCGTTCCCGGCAGCGCCAGCGCACTGTCCAGATCGGCGCTGCCCGGCAGGATGTGGAGGGGCTCCTCCATGCGGGTGAGGCTGCGCCCCAGCCGCGCCGCCACGGCGCAGAAGCTGGTGACGCCGGAACACATCACCGTTTTAAACCCGTCAGAGCGGACGCGCTCCAGAATATAGTAGGCCGTGGCGTACACGGACACGTCGCCCAGATTGACCATGGCCACATCCTGCCCGGCCGCCAGCGCCGTTTCGATGGCGGCAGCCGCCGTGCGGTAGCTGTCCTCCCGTACCGCCGCGTCACGCGCCATGGTGAAATCCAACGGCAATATGGTCTTGCCCTGCATATCCACAGCACCGGCGGCGATGTCCAGCGCCAGCATCCGCCCGGACTTCATCCGGGGAGCGGCCACCACGCCGCACTCCGTCAAGACCCGGCACACCTGCCGGGTCAGCAGCTCCGGGTCGCCGGGACCCACGCTGACGGCGTAAAAAACACCTTGTTTTTCCATGATAGCACTCCTTACGGCACAAATTCCAGGCTGTCGAAGCAGGGGTCGTACTTCCCGTGCTCCATCCGGTACAGCTTTGCGATATACTCGCGGGTGAAAATCTCCTCCGGGGTGCCGATGCGGTCGATGCGGTCGCCCGCCACGCACACCACCGTGTCGGAAATGCGCTCCGCCAGCTCCAGCTCGTGGAGGGACAGCAGCACCGCCAGATCGTTCTCCCGCACCATGCGCTTGAGCACCGTCAAAAGCTCCAACTTGTAGCGAATATCCAGAAAGCTGGTAGGCTCGTCCAGCACGATGATCTCCGGTTCCTGACACAGCGCCCGGGCCAACAGAATGCGCTGGCGCTGTCCGTCACTGATGGCGGAGAAGGGGCGGTCAGCAAACTCCATGCCGCCTACCTGCTCCAGCGAGCGCTCCACGATGGCCTGATCCTCCGGCTGCAGGATACCCAGCCGCCCGGTATAGGGGTAGCGGCCGCTGCTCACCACGTCCCGGCAGGTCATCAGCTCCGGCTCCATGCGGGCCGTCATCAAAATGGCCATGCGCCGGGCGATCTCATTGCGGCTGCGCTCCTCCATGGCCTTGCCGTCCAGAAACACTGTGCCGGACACCTTGGAGAGCTGGCCGATAATGGTTTTTAAGATGGTGGATTTTCCCGACCCGTTGGGGCCGATGAGCGTCACGATCTTGCCCCGCTGCACATGGAGGGCGACATCTTCAATCAGCGGCTTGCCGTGGTAGCCCACGGCAAGCGCCTTGGTTTCCAGATATGCTGCCATACTCACGCCGCCTTTCTGTGGATCATCATGTAGATGACGATGGGTGCGCCGAATACCGCCGTGACGGAGCTGATGCTCACCTCTGTGGGGGCAAAGGCGGTGCGGGCGATGAGGTCGCAGAACAGGCAGAACACGCCGCCGCCCAGGAAGCAGGCTGGGATCATACACAGCGGCTCCGCCGATTTGAACAGGGACTTCATCAGGTGCGGCACTGCGATGCCAACAAAGGAGATGGGGCCGGCAAAGGCCGTGACGCAGGCGGACAGCACACTGGACAACAGGATCAGCGCCGTCCGGAAGGCCCGCAGGGGGACGCCCATATTCTGGGCATAGACCTCTCCCAACTGGTACGCCCGGATGGGCTTGGAAAGCAGGAAGGTCAGCAGCAGCGTGATGCCGCAGACAACGGCCATAGTCTTTACGTTGTCCCAGCTCATGCCGGAGAAGGAGCCGAGAGACCAGTTGTGCAGATTCACGATGCTGGAATCGTCGGCAAAGGTCACGAGAAAATCCGTCAGTGCCGAGCAGATATAGCCGATCATCACGCCGCAGACCACCAGCAGGCTCATGCGCTTGACCCGCTGGGAGATCAGCAGCACGAAGCCCATGGATACCATAGCTCCCACGAAGGCCGCTGCGATGAGAATGGCGGAGGAGGTGGTCTTGCCACGGCTCAGCAGCACCAGCATGGCCACGCACACCGTCATCTTTGCGCCGGAGGAGATGCCCAGCACGAAGGGGCCTGCGATGGGGTTGTGGAAGAAGGTTTGCAGCAGATAGCCGGACAGGGACAGCGCCCCGCCCAGGATCAGCGCCGACAGGAGCCGGGGCAGACGGATCTTTACGATGATCTGGCTCTGGGTAAAGCCAACATCGCCCCCCAGCAGGATCCGCCATATCTCAGACGCGGAAAGAGAAACGCTTCCCGCGAAGATATTCCAAATCAAAAATGTGAATAAAAGCAGGAGGAGCAGCAAGAAGCTTCCCCAGATGCGAAGTGTTCGGTTTCTCTTCATGCCGCTCCTCCTTATGATGTAAAAAATGCTCACTTTATCCGTGTCAGAAAGTGAAAAGCCGTATCCGGCGCGTCGTTCAACGCATGGTTCA
>ENA-UOJO01002116-UOJO01002116.1-human-gut-metagenome-genome-assembly--contig:-P57-NODE-2116-length-22365-cov-5.635320_pt1 | contig 22365 bp, 20 predicted proteins | sample MGYA00242351_ERZ723898 | MGnify/ENA metagenome assembly ERZ723898 | reverse complement strand
ACAAAAGTAGCGATTAATATCGGATTGGGCGCATTATCCGCCTATACCTATTAATTTATTTATAAGACTTATAAAATTTATAAGATTTATAAGACTTACCCTCCACTCCCCCAAAAATCCGCTTCCTCAAATTTTTTTGCCGTCAGGCAAAATTTTTTCTCTCTATCCCACAGCTAATTACCCTCGATTTTAACATTTTTAGCTATGGTTACTTCGCACGACGAGATACAGAAAGACATAAGATCAGAAGAAACAAAAGCTTTTTAATTTATTGAATATCAAATGTTAATAATTCTTATGTCACTTATGACCTTATGTCTTTCTGTATCTCACCCTCCGAGGTAACTCACCCCTCTTACCTATAAACTATCAACTATCAACTTCAGAGATTTTCAACCTCTTCCGGAGTGAAAATAAAATCCATTGTCTCGCCCGTAGTCTGGCTGGTGTAAAGGTACTTGAGTCCGAGTCCGGCTTTGACGAGCAGGGGTTTTGATTCATTCATGAACTCCGGCTCCTGCGTAATAAGCTCGCGCTGCTGTGCCTTAAATTCGGCAGCTTTATCCCTGAGAGCCTTGATTAAGGCTCCGTCCTCGGTGTCAGCCACAGTGTAGCTGTACACCCAATTACCGTCGGTGATTTCTACAGAAGTCCATGTAAAGTATTCGTCAAGCTGATTCGGCAATTCGGCATTGACTTCTACCAAGGTGGTCTGCAATTGTTTCATGGCCTCGTCTTTCTCGTTTTTGCAGGACGAGAAGGAGACCACGGCGATGCCCAAGAGAAGCATCAGAAGAATTTTTTTCATAAGCGTATAAATATTAGTTAGAATGCCACAAATTTAGCATAAATATCCGCAATATCAATCACTAATACCCCTTTTCTTCTAATAATTGTATATATTTGCAAAACAAAACAACTTTAAACCACAATCATGACAAACCAACCGCGCATGTGGCACGACTCCTCGGCCATGATTTTCTGGGGGATACTGGGCCTGACCCTGTTCGGCCTTATAGCCTCAGTCCTGGAATCATTATTCGGACTATTAGACGGATTTTTCAAACTGCTGAACACTTACGTCGACATGGCGTCGCAGTTCGGCGCCGGCGACAATAATTTGTATAAACTCGTCAGAATCTATGAAAACACGACGCTATCCATGCGCGTGTTCCAGATTCTCACCATCGCCGGATGGGTCTTCTATGTGTATGGCCTCTCGCGCTTCCGCCACGCGCAGACCACCGAGCGCGCCGCCGGCCTGACGGGGCGCCTCTACAGCGCCTGCTGGCTGGGACTTGTGTCCATGCTCTGCTATTTCCTCGCAAGCTGGCTGGGCTGGTTCGGAGTGTTGTTCCGTCTTGCGGGATGGATTCTGCTGCTCGTCTCGCTCTTCAAGTTCCGCGGCGCCTTCAGCCGCCTCACCCGCGAGGAGAGCTGGAACGCGACGGCACAGCGAGGCGCCGCCACGCTGCGCACATCCTACACCCTGGCAATCATACTCCAGTTCTTCCCGCTGATATGCGGCATACTGCTTCTGTTCGCCTTCTTCGGCATGGCCTCCCAGCTTCCCTCACTCCTTCAAAACTTCTAAGCCATGAACATTATAGTTATAATAGCGGCCATAATGGCCATACTGCTGTTCACCGCGCTCGTACTCAGCGTTCTGCAAGTCATATTCATAATTCTGGGATGGTACCGCATCAAGAACGGCGCGCCGGAGGAATACACGGACGAGGAGGACTACGACACCGCCGGCTCCCGGAACGGCCACGTGGCAGGCCACACCATCGGAGCCGCCGACCTGCTCACAGCGCATGTTCAGTGGCCCAAGTCAGCTCCCACCGAAGCGGAAGAAAACGGCACAGACGACAACGACACCGAATACGCGATTGACGAGGATTGGGACGAGCCAACGGGAATCGAAGAGGCCGAAGCTGAAACTTACTTCGAGGAGGAGGCAGCGCCTGAAAGCTCCGACGACGGCGCCGACCAATACACCTATGCCATGCAGGGCTTCATCAACGGCTCGTACGCCATAGAAATGACACTCTACACCGACGGCGGCAACTACTTCTCCGGTGAATATTTCTACACCAAAAACAAGACTCCAATAGAGTTGCGCGGACAGCTGACGGACGGCAGCGAGCACCTTGTGCTCGACGAGTACGTCGGCATGAACAATACCGGCACCTTCGACGGAACCTTCTCCGGCAACACCTACACCGGCACGTGGACCCGCGCCGACGGCGAGAAGTCCTTCCCCTTCAGCGTAACTGTAAAATGACCGACATGAACAGAACACTTATCCTCCCTGCCCTTCTCGCGGCGACCATAACCGGCGCCGCGCAGGTGTCGCTGCCGTTCACAGTGAAAGCTCCCGACTGGAAAGGCATCGTCACGGTGGCCGATGAAAACAATCCTCCGATGATCTTCCGGACGCCCAACGCCTCGGCCGACATCATCGTCGCGGAGGAAGGCCCGGAATACGACACCTACCGCTGGGAATCGCAGTCCGTTTTTCTCGGCGAAGGAGAGTCGAGGCTCACGGTAGGCCCCAACAGCTACCTGCCGTTGCTGGGCACACAGGGCGCATGGGCTCACGTGCTGCTCGAAAGTGACATGTCGGGATGGGTGCCGTGCCCGGGAAACGACGGCCTCAAGCGCGCCGACACGTACCCGCTGACCTATGCCGATCTTGTGGAGAGCAGCTCCGTAATAGCCTGGCAGTCGCCCGACATAGAGACATACTCAATATGCGCGGATGCTGAAAACGGCTACGGATGGTCGGTCGATTTCTATGTGGGCAAACTGGCTGGAGGCTACCTTGTGATGCCATATGTATGCACGGTGGAAACCTCGCCGGAGCTCAAGCATCCCGGCATACTCAACGGCAAGCTCGGGCAATACGACCTTGAGAAGTTCACCTGGCACGAAGTCGAATATATCCTCAGCCACAGCAAGCCCATCGACGACGGCCAGACCCTCATACAGTACGGTGTCCGCCACGAGGGCACGCCGATTATCCTTGAGTCCATGACGAGATAGGCCGTGGGCTTAAATTAACAAAAATTTAAGCCCCGAATCAAATACTTTTGCTATTTTTGCATTGTTAACCATTCACCAATCTATACCTCATGGATATTAACAAAATCATGGCCGACCTCGAGGCCAAGCACCCCGGCGAGAAGGAATATCTTCAGGCCGTAAAAGAGGTGCTCATGTCCGTACAGGACGTCTACAACCAGCATCCCGAATTCGAGCGCAACAAAATCGTCGAGCGCATGGTCGAGCCCGACCGCATCGTCACCTTCCGCGTGACATGGATCGACGACAAGGGCGAAGTACAGAACAACATAGGCTACCGCGTACAGTTCAACAACGCCATCGGCCCGTACAAGGGCGGCATCCGCTTCCACGCTTCCGTCAACCTCAGCATCCTGAAGTTCCTCGGCTTCGAGCAGACCTTCAAGAACGCCCTCACCACGCTGCCCATGGGCGGCGCCAAGGGCGGTAGCGACTTCTCGCCCCGCGGCAAGAGCGACCGCGAGATCATGCGCTTCTGCCAGGCCTTCATGCTCGGTCTCTGGAAGAACCTCGGTCCCGACCGCGACGTGCCCGCAGGAGACATAGGCGTGGGCGGCCGCGAGGTGGGCTACATGTACGGCATGTACAAGCGCCTCGTCAACCAGCACGACGGCACATTCACGGGCAAGGGCCTGAGCTTCGGCGGCTCACGCATCCGCCCGGAGGCAACCGGCTTTGGCGCCCTCTACTTCGTGCAGAGCATCCTCAAGGAGAAGGGCGAGACCATCCAGGGCAAGACCGTGGCTATATCGGGCTTCGGCAATGTGGCATGGGGCGCAGCCCTCAAGGCCACCGAGCTGGGCGCCAAGGTTGTCACCATCTCCGGCCCCGACGGCTACATCTACGACCCCGCCGGCCTCAACGCCGAGAAGATAGACTACATGCTGGAGCTCCGCGCCAGCGGCAACGACATCGTGGCTCCGTACGCCGAGAAGTTCCCCGGCAGCGAGTTCTTCGCCGGACGCAAGCCCTGGGAGCGCAAGGTGGACATAGCCCTGCCCTGCGCCACACAGAACGAGGTAAACGGCGACGACGCCCGTCAGCTCGTCGAGAACGGCGTGGGCCTCGTGGCTGAAGTCAGCAACATGGGCTGCACCCCCGAAGCCATCGACACCTTCCTGGCAGCGCGCATCATCTACGCTCCCGGCAAGGCCGTGAACGCAGGCGGCGTAGCCACCTCCGGCCTGGAAATGAGCCAGAACGCCATGCACCTGCAGTGGAGCGCCGAGGAAGTGGACGAGAAGCTCCACACCATCATGCGCGACATCCACGAGCAGTGCGTCAAGTTCGGACGCCAGCCCGACGGCTACATCAACTACATGAAGGGCGCCAACATCGCCGGCTTCATGAAGGTGGCCGACGCCATGATGGGCCAGGGCGTGATCTGATCCCGCACCGCAACAATAAAGCTGCGCCGTAATCCCCCCTACGGCGCAGCTTTTTTATACTTTTTCAACGTCAAGTTGCTCAGTTTTATATTTTTTCGTAAATTCGCAGCGCAGACCGTCCGGAAGCCCCGGCTGTGGGAAAGAGGGCGGTGAGCAGACATAATGAAAAGCGTTTATCCGCGCTGATTCTTGACTCTCTGAAATTCTCGCAAGAGTTAAGAGGGATTATTTGAAGATTCGCCATTGTTTGCTTTCGGTTGCTAATCAGCAAATTATACAATTTTGAATTTGATTGTTTTTGGGGCGATTTGAGGTAATTTTCGCATTCAGTACACAATTTGTACGATTCAGTTGTTAATAGTTGTATAGGGCGATTTTTGCGAATTATAAGTTCACACTAACTTTGCGTATAAACACAAAATTAGTCTCTTATGGCAAAAATCGAAACGAAGAACAAACAGAATCCGAAACTCGTCCAGACTGTCCTCAAAGACTGTCGCGCGAGCCTTGCGCTTGAATATTATCTCGGACGCTCAGAAACGCCAGTCATAGATGACGAAGGGAATCCGGTATTCTATACAGAGGGGGCGATGGCCGGGAAACCGAAATACAAAATCAAGCATAACCGCAAACGGGAAAACCTCAATCTATATATCTGGCTACATCCTCGCTCACAACAGGAAAGGACACAGAACCGTAATACACTTGCCCTCGCCGAGAAAATCAGATTTGAGCGGGAACAAGAGTTTCTTGAAGACCGCGAAGGATACCGGCTCAAAAAGGATAAGGAGGTGGATTTGCTCCGTTACTTCCGCAAACACCGGGAGGATGAGGTCTATGCCCGTTCAACCCGCATCGGCTTCGGCACGGCTTATCGCCGTTTTATAGACTTCCTCGGCAGTATGCCTAAATACAGAAAGTATGTTGATTTCCTCCGCATGGATCTGCTGACGCCTGAAATAGTCGGCGGTTATGTGGAGTATCTGAAGAAGGTATCTGTCGGAGACGGCGGCGCACGGACATACGGACTGTTCAAGAAAATCATCACCACAGCCGGCGATGAAGGGCTGATGAAGAAAAATCCGTGCAAAGGTATCGTAATGCGCAAGGATGCTTATGCAATCAAGAAACAGATACTGACACTTGATGAGATAAGGCGGCTTGCCGCGACTCCTTTCCCGGGTAGTTATCCCGACATAAGACGTGCATTCCTTTTCAGTCTCTATACCGGCATCCGATGGCGTGACGTAAGCCGGCTCACATACGAGAATGTGGATTTTGCTTCCGGCTTGCTTAAATTCGAGCAGAGCAAGATTGCCGGGCGAAGTAAAAGCAGCAGTGTAGTGACTCCGTTAAGTCCGATGTTGCATAAGATTATCGGAAAGCCGGAGATACACGGAGATTACAGGCAGATGATTTTCTCGTTGCCCACATGGTCTACTTGCGTGAAGCAGTTGGACGCCTGGGTAAAGACAGCCGGCATAGGGAAACATATAACATGGCATTGCGCGCGCCATTCTTTCGCAGTCAATATACTCAACGGCGGTGCAAATATCAAGACAGTACAGTCGTTGATGGGACACGCAAGCATCGAAATGACGGAAAAATATCTACGGGTAGTCGATGAGCTGAAACACAAAGCAATCAACAGTCTTCCGGATATTGAGGTGTAACCTATCAGGCGTTGGCATAATTATGGCGTATATGTGACATGGTATTGACAGGGCAACTTTTATCGCTCGTTGTTCTATTTCTGAAATCGTCCTATTATAAGCTGTCCTCTGATATAAACAGGAACAACGATCCTCCAAAAAGGAGGATAGGATAAACTCCGTCCAATCTTCATTTTCAACAATGATGGTTGGGCGGTTATTTTTTTCCTTTTCGCAAATCACGATGGAAAACAAAAAGGAAAAATCGGAGAGTGAAATCGGCAATGGGGATTGCGACTTTGGAGCAAGACCAACCTAACATACGGCAAGGGTTTTGAGCTGCGAAATCAGTTTCGTGCAGCTCAAAACATACCTTGCCGAATCTTGTGATTCCGTTAGTATTGACAGGTTTACAAGAAAAATCGAAGCAGCTAAGACAATGTATAAAGGATCAGTGATATTGTTTCAGAATCGCAGTCAGACGAAGTAGTCGACGGTCGTAAGCGTTACGATAGATCGTATTTGGATTATCAATAATAAGAAAAGCGGGGTGAGATAGAGTTCTCCAAAGGTGGAAATCGCCGGCAATCGGTCGGCAATCGTCGGCACTTTCGGAAAGCAGCAAATCTATTTCTGAATGGCCGTCGTTATGATTGCAGTTCCGGTCAGTAAAACGGCCGGTCATTCACTCTGACGAAAGGATGTGCGGAAAGCCATCCTTATGGCGGAAAGGTCTGCCATAAGGAAATATGAAAATAAAGTTGAACAGACTTACGGAAATACTCTAATACGGTCAGCACAACGGCAGTTCATTCATATGTATGCCTGAACATATGGAAATACGAATGTATGAACGTATGGATGTACAAACGTATGAACGTATGAACATTTGAATGGTCAGACACATGAATGTACTGATGTATTAACGTAAGGAAATACTGACGTATTGATGTACTAACATATTGATGTATTGATGTACTAACTGATTGCAGATTTTTATTGATTGTATACGGAGTGAACGGGCTGGCGATTTTCAGTTCAATCCACGGATAAGCCGGACATGGTTATCAAGCCGGACATTCCACAAGGCACGGGACAAGTGCCGCACGGCTAAAGCCGTATTACATTACCCATTCCACATATAATAAATGGAAGACCCGATTTATATGGCCTTCACCACACAGGAAGGAGGCGTCAGCAAATTGATTCTTACAGCACTTGTCGCAAGCTACCTGCACTATGTTCTCGAAAAGAAGGCGTTTCATCGTGACGATGATTCCAAAATAAGCAGCACAGGTCGGAACTTTTCCTTACTGTATCTTATATGGTGAATCAAATAACGCAATTTAATGGCTTCGATAAAAGTAAAGTTCCGACCCTCGACTGTCGCTGACCACGAGGGCACAATCTACTATCAGATTATCCACGAGAGGAAGGTGCGACAGCTTCTGACCGAGTATAAGGTTTTTCCTGCCGAGTGGGATGAGAGCCGCTCAATGGTGACGACCACTCAGAAAAGCGAACGCAAATCGTTCATCCTCTCAATCCGTGAGCGTATCCGCTGGGACATCGATCGGTTGACAAAGATTGACCGCAAACTGGATGCCAACGGTCTGATATACACTGCTGACGATGTAATCGACGAGTTCAACCGCTATGCTCATGAATACTCCCTGTTCAACTTCATGGAGAGCATCATCGCCAAACTGAAACATAACGGCAAGATACGAACCTCAGAGACCTACAAATCCACTCTCAACAGTTTCAAGAAGTTCCGAGAGGACGAGGACATAATGCTCGACTGCATTACCTCGGAAACTATGGAGGCGTATGAGGCATGGCATAAGAATCGAGGGGTAGCTCCTAACACCATCTCGTTCTACACCCGCATCCTGCGTGCCGTCTATAACCGTGCGGTTGAGGACGACATCATAGAGAACCGCAATCCGTTCCGTCATGTCTATACAGGAGTGGATAAGACAGTCAAACGAGCATTGCCTTTGGCAGTCATTAAGAAAATCAAGGCTCTGGACCTGTCTCTGACTCCGGCACTTTACTATGCCCGCGATATGTTCCTTATGAGCTTTTATCTCAGAGGAATGAGCTTCATCGACATGGCATTTCTGAAAAAGACTGACCTCAAAAACGGCTATGTAACATACCGTCGCCGCAAGACCGGTCAGCAACTGATCATCGAATGGACAAAGGAAATGCAGATGATACTCGACAAGTATCCCGAAAATAAAAGCGACTATCTGTTGCCCGTCATCCGCAATCCCGGACTCAATGAGCGATACACCTACCGCAACACCGGATACAATATCAATCACAGTCTGAAACGTATCGCCGGTATGGTCGGAGTAACAATCCCTCTGACCCTCTACGTCGCCCGTCACAGCTGGGCTTCCGCCGCCAAAGCCAAAGGCATCCCCCTCTCCGTAATCTCCGAAGGAATGGGTCACGACAGCGAGGCAACCACCCAAATCTACCTCGCCAGCCTCGACACTTCCGTCGTTGATAAAGCCAACTCCCTAATCCTAAAGTCTCTCAAATAGCCTTTCGGTCATGTTAAATTGGTCCCCCTAAACATCTCCATCCCCCTAAAAATACTATTGCCTCAGCACCACCCGGTTCTGAGGCTTTCTTGTTTTGCAATCATCCAAATCTCTTGCCGAGAGAGACTTACCCAAATGCAAAGTTAGCGATTATACTTCACATACACACCATAAAAGACAAAAAAAGACAAAAACTTTTTTCTTGAACTTAATTTGGCAATACTCTGTAACATGTTTGTTTAGCAACAGACTTTTGAACGTAATGTTTAACTTGCATATTCATTGTAAGATAGCCGAGCATCCAAATCTCTCGGCAAGAGTGAATGACCTTATCCAACAGAAATAGACCAGTCACCATGGAACTCGACCTCTATACAGACCAGGAGATCGCTCAGGCGATACTTCGCAGGGACACCCTCATCACGAAGGAGTATCTGTATAGGAAGTGCTATCCGCTGTTCAAAGCTATTTATGATAAGTACTACACGGACTGCGAGAATCCCATTGAACTGATTAACGAGATTTACGTATACATCCTCATGCCCCATCGTGAAACTCACCGATCCAAGTTGCAGGACTTTGGGTTTAGGTGTACCCTCACCATGTGGCTCAAGATTGTGACCGAGAACTATTGCCACCAGTTGTTTGCCAAAAGGATTCCTTCCAATGAAAATAATGATGTCGCCGATGATAGAAATGACATGGGTGACGACTCTTTCATAGCAAACACCCGAAAACTCGATATGGACGACGTGCAGAAAATACTCTCGATGATGCCCAATCAACGCTACCGCAAGTTGATTGAGTATCGCTATGTCGATGAAAAATCGAACGAGGAGACTGCGCAACTGCTTGAAATGTCGATGGCAAACTACTATAACTGCCACAAACGTGCGAAAGCGCAGTATTGTGAAGTTTTGAGAAAGGAGGGCCTGATATGATTGATGATGAACTGCTGAACAAATTCGACCGTATTCAAGACCTCCCTGTCTCGGAAGAGATGCTGGGTGCGTATATAGAAGATAAATTAGATAATGCTGAACGAGAATTCATTCAACAAGAAATTAATTCCGATCTCAGTCTAATAAATTTATCTCACAGCATAACTGAAGATATTGAATCGGAGTTGAATTTTGATGCACCTCTGATAGATTCAATAGAATTGCCACTCTTTATTGATGAATTCCAAATTCAAGAGGCCCAACAGCTGGAATATTTGCCGTCAATTGAACCAATTGAAATTATTGATTCCTTTGATTTACCTGATGTTGCTGAAGAATACTCGGATGATTTGGATGACGATTTAGCAAACGAATAAAAACTTAGTTTATGTCATCGAAAGCAAACATAGTCATACCACCTGCCGCTGGACTATTGGTATATAAAGCCTACAAGAGTGGCACTTTTGGATCACTTAAAGAAAAGATTTTCAATCACAATTCCGAGGGAACTGGTGAAACCATTGAAAATCCCGCACATGAGAATCTCAATACGAATCTCAGTAGTGCGAACCCGAGCGTGTCCACTATCCCAGTAGAAGAAGCAGATACAATTCATGGATTACCTGCTCTAGACATAGAATTCGATCCCACCGTCTATCAATTCTATGAAGACACCTGTGCAATCCAGTCACAACATCTTATTCTTCAACAATATGGTATTGACGTTACTCAAGAAGAACTAATTGAGATAGCAAAGGAAAACGGTTGGTATGCCGAAGGATATGGCACACCTATGGATATGGTCGGAAAATTACTTGAGTACTACGGAGTAGACATTCATGGCTCTCAATGGAACAATATTTTCAACTTATCCAATGAATTAGCACAAGGTCATCAACTTATAGTAGGAGTGGATGCCTACGAACTTGCTTTCCCAGAGGAAACTCAGGACTGGGATGCGCTATACGGAGAACAAGCTAATCATGCATTGGTGGTTGTAGGCATTGACACTTCTGATCCTGACAATGTTCAGGTTATCGTAACAGATCCTGGCACCGGGAATCGCCAAATGGCTTATCCCGCAGACCAATTCATTGACGCTTGGAAAGATTCCAACTGCTTTATGGTGTCAACGGATTCTGTTCCAACGAATCCTACATGGGATTACTCTCCAATCGACAATTTCGCTGGTATTCCTGTCGATTCTTTAGACCGTCTTTCGGGTATGGACATCGATATGAGTTCTACGGAAACTTATGACAATTTTGTCGACGATCTTTTGGCTAATCCCTCCGCTTTTGATGATATACTTTGTCAATACGCAGACCTATTTGACATTCAATCTGATGATGATTGCTAATTTCTCATCCAAATGATTAACATTGACGCTACTTTGGATTATATACAGACCATTAACTCTTCTTATCTAAGTGGAGCAGATGGTCGCGAAATATCTAAAAGGATTAGGTCTATTCAATCTAAACGAAAAGATACTAAATTATATTTAGCCGTTATTGGAGAGTTTAGTTCCGGTAAAAGTACATTTATTAACGCGCTACTAGGATTTAGACTTCTTAAAGAAGCTGTTATGCCGACAACTGCATGTGCCACATATATTGAGTGTCATGCGCAAAAATTGTCCTTAAAGGTCTCATTTTTTGACGGAGCAAGTTTTTTTGCTACGGAGTCTAATTACGATAACCTCAAAGATTATCTTACCTCTACGTTTAAGAAGGATGCATCTGATATAACACAAATTATTACGTTAATAACATCAGACCAACAGGTTGCTAGGACCGTAAAGTCCCTTAACATAAAAGTTCCGGGCAATGCAATCCCTAAAAATATAGTTGTTATTGATACACCCGGATTCAATCCTGGCTCTAATTCCGTAGATAATCATCAAGAGATTACTCGATACGTTGTTGAAAATATTGCAGATGCTGCAATTATCTTGACATCTCAGGAACAAGCCATGTCTGCAACATTATCTCGATTCTTGAATGCAAATCTAAAAAGATGCCTTCATAGGTGCATATACATAGTAACGAAAATAGATACCCTTGACGATACATCCTCTCGTAAAGAGGTCTTAGATTACGTAAGACAACGAATCAAAACTGATTTGGATATAAATTCGCCTAGATTATATGGTCTCAGTGCTGTAACTATGTTGCCGGTGAAACATATCCCTTTAGGCAAAGAGCACGAATGGCCATGCTTAAAAAGGGCATTCGGGGAGTTTGTGCAAACTACATGGTCAGAATTGCAGTCATCTAAGGAATACGTTCTTTCAGAACATGTAAACATATTGGTCAAGGATATAGCGAGACTTTGCGCTGATATGTTGCAGAAGAAAGAACTTGAAATAAAAAAAGACAAACAGTTTTTAGAAGATCATAGAGTTGAGGCGATACAAACAGTATGTAATAAAATGGTTGTGTCATCTTCTAATGCCATTAATGAAGTTTTTGCCAACCTTAGAATCTCCTTTTCCTCTGCAGAGAGCAAAAGCATATCATCAGCTACAGACATAATCAATACTGGCTCTATGTCTCTTTCTTCTTTTCAGTCATCAAAAATGCCTGAAATAAAAACCGCGGTGGAAGAAGCTGCTAAAAATGCATTATCTTCTCTTAATTCATCAATAAATAGTAAAGTTGGTAATTGCGTTAGAACACAATTGAAAAAGATGTCAGATGTATTTGCATCACATTATTCTCAATTCCCTTCTCTCAAACCGACACAAACAGCTCCATCAACTAACTTAGTTAAATTCAAAACACCAAACCTGAATTTCAACATAGCGGTGTCAAAGATTGAAGCTCTTGACTCGAAAGAAAACAAAGCGGCCGGAGGAGGTGCCGCCGCAGGTGCTGGAGTAGGTTTCCTATTCGGAGGCCCCATAGGTGCTCTAGTAGGAGGTGCAATCGGAATGTTTGGCGGCATTATTGCTGGAGATAAGTCCGACGAAATGCGAGCTTCTGCATTACCATTGGTGAAAAATGAAATATCATCTTTTTACTCATCGCTTAGAATAAGAGTCGATAACGAGATCAACATCATAAAACAAAAATATTTAAATTTATTAAAGTCTTTTGCCCAAGACCATATAACAAAATATGGTGTTGCTGTGCAAAAACTCATGCAAGAGCATCAAGCCAAAATACGTGACCTTAATGAGCAGGTCAAGAGTTTACGGAATGCATTGATTGGACTCCAAAATGTCCAAGATGATGTAGAACACGAATTAGCAATTCTAAAAATTAAATAATCTCCCGAAAATGGATAAAAAACAACTTCTCCAAAAGCTTTCGGAAGATCTGTCCGCGAAGCATATCTATGATGAGTACATAAAAGATGTCTCATCGTTAAACACGGGCAATGTGAGATTCGGCATAATGGGTCAACCAAATACAGCCAAAACGACCTTAATCAATGGCTTGTTGGGGACAAATTTGCCGGTTTCTAATCTTCCATCTCAGACTAACTATACCATTAATTACGGTAAGGTTAGTAAAGATTCTACAGTTCAAGAGAATAGAGGCACAGAAATCGTTGTTGATTCTGACTGGTTAAAAAATCACAACCTTTCAATCCTCGAAATAAACAATGACATCGTTCCTGATGAGACTTCTCCGATGGAATTATGTTCAATCGTATCAAAATGTGATGTCTGCATTTATCTTATAAATGCTCAATCGGCGTTAAATCGGACGGATTTATTCATCTTGAATAATCTGAAAGACATTAACATGCCTACTATTCTTGTTCTGTCAAGATTAGATCTCCTGTCTCAAGAGGATCAGAATGAGGTATACTCATATGTAAAATCAAACATTTCTGAATTTACCAATGTTAGTTTACCCTTACTCTCTGATTCTATCAGCAAGTCCTCTTCGGTTATAAAAGGCGAAGTAGAAAAAAGCCTTTCTCAGGTAAATGTTAAGGCGATACGTTCCAACTTTGAAAACTTTTATCTTACCATAGCAATAGGTCAGTTATACGAAATCTGTCAGGCTCATATAGACGAATGCGATGAAAAGAAGCATTCGATTGAGCAACTCGCATCAGATAAGATGTTCAAGTTGGACGAAAAGTCTACACAATGGCTTTCAGTAGAATCAAATCTTCGTCAAAGAATATGCGCCATTTCTGATAAACTTCGTACCTTCATGGCAGATCGTAAAGACGACATGCTCCGCCGTCTTTCTCACGATGTTGACGTATGTGGCGATGTTAAACTATTTTGGGAAAAAGATTTCCCATTCCGTTTAGAAGAAATGGTTCGTTCCGAGATGGGTTCAGCCACACAACTTGTTAATCAAGAATTGATAAAAACCATTCAATGGTTACAAGACGAGTTGCTAAAACAATTCAGGTGCAAAATCTCGCTTACAACAGGTATCGTTAATGAGCGAGGGAAAAGCACCATACAGAATCCTGACGAAGTATCTATCGCCGATACTCAAAGACTTAAAATTGTCACTCGTATTGGTACAGCGGCAACCGTTATTGCTGCCGGGGCTTTATTTGCCACATCTGGCATTGGAGGCATCATTATGGCCGTAAGTATGGTTTCAGGCTTAGGTGCAGAGTTCTTTATGCGCAAACAAAACAACGACTCAAAAGAGCAAATAAAGAAGCATCTGCCTGACATTATAGAAAGAGCAAATCTTCAGCTTATTACGGATTATGAGTCAAAGATTCAAGAAGTAACAGCCGATCTTATCTCACACCTTCAAACGCTGAAATCCGACTGGATTGAATCATCCAAGAAAACCATTGAGCAGGAAAAAGCAATTGCCATTTTTAACTTTGGCTCTGCAAAATGGGATTCCATAATGGCTCGTATCAACCAATTAAGTGAAATCCTAATTAAATAAAAATGATAACTCCAGATCAATTCAAACGAGCTTGTGGGACATTGCTTGGAATTGTCAACAAACAGTCTGCTATTTCTGCTAAGGCTAATTTGGGAGACAAATCCTCAATGGACTCACTTAGTGAAGCAAGTGGTCAGCTCAATGATGACACCTTGCGAGTCCTTGTGATGGGTAAGTTTTCTAGCGGCAAGTCGACGTTCCTTAATGCTCTTATGGGACAAAAATTACTTCCCGCAAAACCTACCCCGACAACGGCAGTAATCGGTGAAATTGTTTATTCTGAAACAGCAGAAGCTATTCTTCACCCAAAGAAAGGATATGCTGGTGGCAATAAGCCTTTCACGATAAAGGTTGATGAACTATCTAAATACATCGTCATTGACCATACTCAAGCAACGGCAGATAAGAAAAAGGCAGACAATCCTTTTAGCAAGATTGTCATCAAATATCCCCTTACTATCTGTAAACATGGAATAATGTTTGTTGATTCTCCTGGACTAGATGATCCCACCTGTCATGATGCAATAACAAAGGATTACCTCCCTACCGCAGATGCCATCCTCTATTGCATGAATTCAAGTTGCGCATTCAGTGAGAAAGACAAGGTCGAGATTGAGCGTCTCATCTCTCTAGGATATAAATCCATAATCTTTGTCCTGACATATTACGATGTCTTGCTTTATAATGATAGCATGAATGGCACTAACGATGCAGAAGATACTAAGCGTCATTACACAAAATTGCTATCTAAATATACCGATTTAGGAGAAAATGGCATCTTCTTTGTCGGCTCGCTTCCGGCACTTAATGCAAAGCTTAATAATAAGCCGGAACTGCTATCACGTAGTAATTTCCCACCGCTTGAGCGTCGACTTGATGAAATCCTTTTTAATGAAAAGGGGCGTATGAAATTGCTTAAAGCCCTATATTCTACTCGAAGAGTTAATCGTGTTACCTCTCAGCATCTCACTGATCTCATCGAAGTCGCAAATTCGGATAAATCGGGCTTGTCTAATCGCATTCATGATGCCCAAAACAAGCTAAATCAAGCACAAGCTAAAGCGAATGAAATTCTCTCACAGTTTCGTTATAGCAGTGCGTCAATAATCAATGGTGCTAAGGATCGTGGTCGCCATTTCTTCTTAAGCGAGATAATTCCAAATTTAGCCGAATGGACAAAGGAGTTTACGCCAAACGATGAACAAAGCATCAGTATGTGGCATCCTAAACGAACAGGTGCGGCATTCACAGAAGGCTGCATTGTCTATGTTCAATCTCGAATCGAGACAAAAATGGCTGAATGGTGCGACGAATCGCTCGTCAACGGATACGTCAAACCTCAACTCGAAACTTTAATCGCACAGCAAAATTCTAACCTCGAAGCATATGAGGCTGACCTGAAAAGAGTACGGGCAACACTTAATCTTTCGCTTGATAGTGAATCTATCAATGAAGAAGAAAGTGCTGGTAAAACAAATCGTATTCTTTCAGCAATTGCAGGAGCATTTCTTAATCCTGCAAGTCTTGTTACAGGAGGCGCGTTCGGGTGGAAGGGATTAGTTGCCTCTTTGGTTGCAACTCTTGTTGGCGGCATAGTCCTAGGAATTGTTAGTCTGTTCACACCTGTGGGATGGCCCGCACTTATAATCACCTGGATTGTTTCAGCTCTTGTTGGAGGATCCTTTGTCGGAGGTAACATCGAAAGCAATATCAAAAGGAAGATTGCTGAAAAAATGCGAGAAGAGCTCTCCCGGCAACAAGAATCAGTTGCAGCCAACATTGGACAAACTGTATCGGAAGTTCTTGATAAAGTTCAGACAGCCGTCAGCAATGGTCTGAACGCTCCGGTTGAACAATTCAAGAAAATCCTTGCAGAAGCTCAGCGTTCAGTCAACTCTGAATCATCTCAAATTCAATCTCGAGTAGAATCGTATTCTAAATTACGCAAGGAAAACACAAACCTTGCCAATGATATGGATGCTTTTGCTCAAAGTCTGAATGGATAAATGAAGGATCTTTAGTATAAAGCCACGCCTAATTTCACCGATTCCTTATGCAATTTGGATTGATAGAAGAAATCTTGGCAATTAATAGCAATTATAATGGCTTAATACATATTGAAAAGGCGGTGGAGAAATCCATCGCTTTTTTGATTTTGATAAGATAGATTTTGATCTACCATAGCTCATTAAGAATATACGAACTAAACTATTGTTATCAATGAGCAACAAAATTACTTTCAAGAGCTGGCTCGCAAATCTCGGCAAGGGATTATGGCAAGCAATCTGTTGAGTCGGACGCTGTCTGAATCCCAAGTACAAAACTCCGTTCTGGCGCGTTATATGGTCGGTACTGACCATTTGCGTTCTGGTCTGCACTTGCATTATCACCTGCGTGTGGTATCAGGTAGAACGGGAGCAGCTACATCGCTTTGGCGACAAGCAGTGCATCAGCAGTCAGCTTGTATTCATAAAACCAAGTCACAGCGATAAGCCGGGCATTATCAAAAACATCAACACCGGTAAGGTCATAGCCAAGGGTATCGACTGGGTTGCACTCCCTGCCGATGAGGACAGCCTTATCGTCTATTCAAAGGATAACAGGCGCGGCTATATCAACCGTTTCAGCGGTAAGATTGCTATTCCTGCCCGGTATTCCAAAGCCTGGGTGTTTTCCGGCGGCATTGCAGCTGTGTCGGATGGTGACAGCGTTTATTTCATTGACCATTCCGGGAAGGCTATCAACAACAAAAAGTTTGCCTTCAATCCCAAAAATCAGGGATACGTCTTTCATGGCGATTACTGTGCGATGGCTGTTGACAGCGGTCTGATGGGATTGATCGACCGAAAGGGCAACTGGGCTGTCGAACCGAAATATCAGTGGGTGATTTCGGAGGCAAAAAATTTCTGGCGTGTCCGCGAGGGCGACAGCCAGACCGGATTATGGTATGTGCTGAACGACAGGGCGCAACCTGTTACCGAAATCGGCTATCCTGAAATCACGGTATCAGAGGACCTCGGAATTGTGGCAACACTACCGAATCATCTTCAGGTGTCATATGGATTCGACGGAGTGAAATCCGACAAGTTCCTTTTGTATGAAGTCGAAAAAATGTATTACGACAAAGAGGAATGGGATAAAGACGGCAACCGCATGATTGACGCCACAACCTTAATGCGCTATCGAATGTCTGACGGGTATGAAGGCCTATGCACCGTAGATGGCGATATAGTAACCGAGCCAATTTATTGGGCGGTACTTCCGTTGGCCAAAAATTTGTATCTTTGCCGATATAAGGACGCTCCAGCTGGTGTCATTATCAACTCCAAGGGGAAAATCGTCAAACAAGCTAATTCATAAATCATGCGCAAACCTATCATTATAAAAACGTCAATCTCTGATACAGTTGAGATTCTGGGGCAAACGGTTGACGGTTATAAGGCTATCCTTAAAGCAGTGGAATATGCCGCAACTCCCGGCGTGACCATGATAAATGGCAGAGGTAAAGAAATGATCGTAAGCAAGCCTTACATCTTCCTGCGTGAATCTGCTTTGCGCATCCCCGGACTTCATATTCTTGAAGTCTACGAGCGCTATCCTTGTTTTGATTCGAGCGACTATGCTTATGAAGATCGTTATTTCAGAAACTATTTCTTCTCCGACAAGCCATTCTCTCGTGATTTGATTAATCGCATCGCCTACATGAAGCGTGTTGGCAATCTGGAGTTTATCAATGATGAAATGCCGGAGTGGTCCTTGCCGTCAGCATACTACAAAGGCGAAGACGATGAAATAATCTATGCTTTCTGATATGGACTTACACAATTCTCCATACAGCTACAAGTATCGTACCTTCTCCGAATGTGGTCCTCGCTATAAAAACGAGGACACAATCGGAGTTGTGGAAATGACGGAACAAGGCCGTAGCATATTCATACTGTGCGACGGCATGGGCGGACACCGCAATGGCGATTTGGCAAGTCAGACTATTGTCAAGTCAATAAGCAATTATTGGCTTGGCAACCCGAAACGTCAGGACTGTGAAAAGAAAATCATTGATGCCGCTAATGAGGCAATGATTGCGTTGAATAAGAAAGCATATTGCGGCATGGGTACGACAATAGCCATGATTACCATTGACGGAAATATACTTTATTCCTCTCATTGCGGAGACAGTCGCATATACTATTGCTTTGAATATGGTAGATTCTTTTGCGTCAATCACCTGCGTGATCATATTGAGACAACTCCGGAAGGCTGGCCCTATGTAGCTAAAGGATTCGTTCAGGGTGAGTCCCGACATATTCCAGAAATACATCAGTTCAGAAAACGGTTGCAGCCTGGCGGAAGATTCCTGATTTGTTCAGATGGCGTTTATAATGCTTTCAAGGACAAGGAAATCGAAGACCTGCTGAAATCTTCCATCGGCATTGATGAGCTGACAGGAGTGCTTCATGAACGGTGCGATAAAGCCGCCCGAGACAACTATTCGGCAATCATCATAGAAATCAGCTAAACCTATAAATCCATGAGCATATTCAAGGAACTCAATATTGCTCGTGGCAGATGATAGATTTGTGCTGACGGTTTCTCTATATAGAAAACTAAACTTCCAAGACAATGGCAATCTTAAAACTTGACTATAACGCTCTATGGGAGAGCATCTGCAAATGGAGTCGCAAAGCAGGAAGAACCGCGACTCGCCCGGTTTTACTCATGTGGTATGTAATGCGGAGCAAGGATACCCCGAGAAAAGACAAATGGGCTATCTTCGGCTCATTGGCTTATCTCGTATTGCCAATCGACATTCTCGATGCCAAGAGACTTCCAATTATAGGCTGGCTTGATGAAGTGGCATCATTAGCTGTCATGGTGCAGAAAATGTCAAAGTACATCACTCCGGAAATGCAGGGAAAGGCCGATGCCCAGCTCGACAAGTGGTTTCCGGAATATGTGGAATATGAACTGATTGAAGGGTGATTCTGAAAGACTATGCAAAGACTCTTTATGAAGTCAACCGGGACAATACGCGCTACTGCGTCATCAGGGCGTCCATAGTTGATCGCTCTCTCCATATTCACAGGACAGATTATCAGGAATGGGAATATAACAGCCGTACCGGAATAGTTGAGGGTCTGGACACGTTAGACGAGGAAAATACCAAGAAACTATGTGAACGCTTCCGAATCACTACTTCTCCAAACCTTGTCCGTATTCTTAAGAGAGAGTTCGGGACAGACGGTTTTTTATTCTTTCTATCCAATTTTCGGGAATTTTGCGATGACCACCATATTAAGTACGAACATCAGGCATGGTATTGAAAAACCGGCAATAAAAAACGTTAACAACAATTAAATATCCATAAAACATTTGCGTCTATTTTCCACCAATAATCTATGTAGTACTAATTTAGTACAATTAGTATTGGTCTACCAAATGATTTACATAGGGTTAGAATAGATGATAGAAATTCTAGAAAAATTTCATATCAAAGTCAAGGATAGAGCAGCGATGAATGCCCGTGGATATGTAATTATCTTGCTTTCGGCATGGTATTCCGTGAGGGATATAGCCGGACGCATTGATTGCATATACAAGCGTAGGGTTTCTTCGTTGCCGTCCGACTGTAATGGGCAATGCGAGAAGCCTCAGAGAGTAAGACGGCAACAGATACAGACTCCTACGCTTTTTTCGTATTCACAACTAATGCCAACGAGAGGATGACCGCGGCATAGCAAACAAAATGAAACTCCTTAAATCGTTTCACAACGCTTTCGCCATGCTTGTGATAATGCTTTCGGCTCTGCAATTCGCCTCATGTAGCAGTAGTAGCGACGAACCCACACCGGAAACGCCATCCAAAATTTCAAAGAAAGAATTGACCGGGACCTGGTGCGGCAGCCAATGCTTTAAATCGGCCCGTGGCGGATATAAGTATTCCTATGTCACCGCAGAATTTCTATCAAACGGAACCGGACAGGTCAAGCAAGAGAATGACGATGACGTAATCACCTTTATGGGAGGTTTTACATGGACCATATCCGGCAATACAGTCAAGTGTCAGGGCGTGTCAGCATCTATAAGTGGCTCGGTAAGTATGGACTTCTCCATCTCGTTTGAATACCGCGACGGCAGGCTTTACGCCAAAGACCGATTCGAACCGTACATCTTCAGCAAGGGTTCGTTCACGTGCATAAACTCCGAAGGCAAGGAAATAATTGACCGTTCGGACTTTCTCGATGGAGTATGGATTTCGGATGATGGCAAGGATATGCTTGAGATAGAGATTCATGGTTTCGACAACTATACACAATCGCATAAACTTCAGATACGCACATATATTCTCTCGCCAAATTCAAAAGATTCATACGAGGAGATGATTGAGGACAAGTATGCCGGTTACTACCTCGTTGAAAACACGCTTTGGACTATTTCAACAAATACCGAGAATTATGACAAAGTGGATTTCTCTATAACGGAGCTGAACGCCAAGGAAATGAGACTCATGCATTATGATACGGTGAAACGATATACCAAAGGAACTTATCAGGATCTTCCGAGAAAGAAGAATCTTGACAATAAATTGGCAATCGTCTGGGTAGAGTTCCATGATGGAATCACGGTACTTGACCTCCGCACACCGGGCGTCTACATCGAGTACACCAGGACTAAGGCTTACAGCAATACCTACACAGCGAAAAGAGTCGGCAGTTACTCTTATGATGAAGATGGCCTGTATATGACCATCACCATTAGCGGCCAATCAGAAACCTGGAAAATAGATCATCTGGATGAAGGGGATCTGATTCTTTCTCAATCGCGCAAAACAATGACATTCAGCCCAGGCGACGAAAGCTCCATACCGACAATTCAGGACGGTGATAGTCGTCAGCCTTTTCTTGCCACTCCTGGCGACTCAAATGGCTGGAAGTCTCAAGCATCGCAATATCTGCACTATTATGAGGAAGACTCATATTTCTACGGAATGGTTATAATTGACGGAGGTTTCAAACTCGCAGATGAGTCGCAGAATGTATCTTGGGGTATTGGCAATAAATCGGGCACTCTTGAAAAATCCGGCAAAGCAATTACGGTTGACGAAAAGGGACTCTACTGGGTAACAGCCAATCTTGATGAAATGACATATAAACTTGTTAAAGTGGAAAGCATGGGTGTTATTGGAAGTTGCAGCTGGAGCCATTGGAGTACCGAAAGCAAACTCACGCCGAATTCAGACTTTACTATATGGAAGGGCGATATGAGAATAAAGGCTGGGGATGAATGGAAAGTCCGCATTAACAATGATTGGAATTATCACTTTGGTGACGATATACAAAACCCGGTCTACAATGAAGGCAACTTTTTCGGCGTATCAGGGTCACATGTGACTGTAGATTTAAGGGGAAACTGGCCCGTTATCATAGTCAAATAGCCAGTGCCGTAACAGGCTGAGTGAACCCCATCTATATAGCCATACTACGGGCACGTCCTCTTCGAGGACTTGCGGGTGGCGTTTTCGCTTGATAATCTGCGATTTATCGACAGAGACACGAGCCTAAGTCAAAGGATACCAGGCGGTTACCCGCCGGATGGCGGGTAAAATATGGTTAGCCACGGGTTAAGGCGCAATGCGCCGTACCCGTGGTAAGTCCGCAAAAAAGCGTCAACCCGCCGGATGGCGGGTTGCACAACCACAGACGCCCATTCTGTAAGTCGGATACAAAGACACGGACGCCGTGCTATCCGCCATGCGGCGGGTAGATTCATGTTGGCGATGCTACCGGTGGTACGTCGCTCCCTGCGGTCGCTCCTTAACCACCGGCTAACCATATCTTACCCGCCATGCGGCGGGTAAT
>ENA-UOJO01002104-UOJO01002104.1-human-gut-metagenome-genome-assembly--contig:-P57-NODE-2104-length-22444-cov-11.802850_pt1 | contig 22444 bp, 10 predicted proteins | sample MGYA00242351_ERZ723898 | MGnify/ENA metagenome assembly ERZ723898 | reverse complement strand
TGCAATCCGGTCTTCAATGATAGCAGCCCATTGCTGCATATGAAGTTGTTTTTTTTGTTGACTGAACATCAAGCATGGCAAAAATCTCCTTAGGTTGAAAAAGTGTAAAACCTTTTGAACTTTTTACATTATCTCAACTTTTGGCAGGCTGTGCCATTTGCGAGTTATTTACCTTATACGGAAGTTATCATAAAATTGTATATAATTAAAGAGACATAAAAACACACCATGTTTTCCGTATATGGAATACATGGTGTGTTTTTTAAATTAATTGAATTTATTTTGAGCATTGAAATCTGTATATATACAGGTTGTTCTCATAAAGACTAGAGTCAGAAGCATTGTTCTCAACCCAGTAAATGCTTCCGTTGGCATACACAGGCATCTCGGCAGGATTCAGATATGCCACCGATGAAAGAAGGTTAACCCCGCTCAATGTTGTGCCGTTCTCGTCGAGGACTGTGTAGTATACGCCGAGGTATTTGCCGTTCTGGCTGAGTTCAAAAAGAACATAATATTTTCCTGAGCCGTCATATACAATCTGGGAATTCTGAATTGTATACTCGGAGGAGTAATCTGTAAGCCATTTTACACCTTCATCAGTCTTTGGTGTGGTTCCATTAGGACCGGAAAGACCTTCGCGGGTGCCCTGCGTGATGAAGCTTATTGTACCATCTTCGTTTGGAACGAAAATCTGGATAAAAAGCTGCTCATTCTCATTGAGGGCATTGGAGTTCATAGATTTGACGGAGGTTGATACAAATGCAACACGGTTATTGCTGCCTGCCGCAAGACCGCCCATGTGTGCAAAATTATTGTTGAGTGTCCACATATCGTATTTATCATATGTTCCCTCTGCTACCCAGAAGTTGAAAATATTCCAGTTAGTGCAGTTAGAATCCCAGTTGCTTTCTAATGTCTTAGAAGGGTCGGCAACAGATACTGTGAAGGCACGGTCGTAGCAGTCACCTTCGCTTGCGAGAATGAATTTGTCATTGTAAGGGACAACTCTTTGTGCAAACGAATGGGAGTTATAATATGACTGGATATTTACAGTTTCCATTGTTTTTCTGTTTACCACGAACATGGAATTGCTCTGATGCCCGGAATACATTTTCCTTGCGTAGTTGACGGCAACATAATCTCCGTTAACAGCGATATCACAGTTGCCGGCATTGAAAGGGTATTTTGTATAAAATGATTCGCTGTAGTAGTAGGCAAGACTTGAACTTCCGTTATCCCCTCTTGATGCAATCATGTTTCCGTTGGAGTCATACTTGGTTATAAAGATTGTATTCTGTGTAGTGTCATCTGTTTCATTGTTCTTTCCCGTAACAACATAGTAATATCCGTCGGAGTCACAGGTGGCTGCTCCGAATATATCTGACACCTTGGTGAGAGTTATGTTTCTGTTGCCGTCATATGGCTTCACAACAACAACTGTACTGCCGGAATCATAGGCAAAGCAGAAATTTCCGGTGTTATCACGAAACTGTGACACATTGGTTGTACCATCCCAGTTGATATATTTACCTGCTGCAATTACAGATAGCTGGATAGTGGTGTTGGCAGCTGAGAAGGATGAGTAAGCTGCTTCTACCTCTGAATCGTAAAATCCGGTAACAGTGCCGTCGGAGAGAGCGTATCCGTACAGCTTGCCACTGGCAAGAGCTTCGTAATTGACGGCATTGGTATCAAGCTTAAATACCCCGTATCTTTCCATTACACCGTATGGATTCGCATAGTAAATCTTGGTTCCCTCCACATTGTATGTGAGCACGTTGACATACATATTTCCGGTTGTTCCAAAATAGCACAGGTCATCAACCTCATCGCCGGCTATGCTTCTCTTGACATTCGCGAAGGTGTCAAAGCACTCATGACCCTGTGCATCAAAATATATTATCTGTACTCCGTCAGGGTGATATGTGAGTCTGTCCTTCATAGGTGTTCCGTCCGCCTGCAGAAAGTAGGTGTAGGTTCCATCACAGAAGAAAGCATTCTTTACCATAGTGCCATCTGCCAGATAATAGTGTTCACCGTCAAATGTACCACCATTGGTGGTGATGTTGTAATACGGTGCGTCAAATGCCGCCTTGCAGGTCATTTCCTGTGAAAAGAAACCAACGGCAGCCGCAGCTACAATGGCGAGCTGCATGATGATAAGTTTTAATTTTTTCAATGTTGTACCTCCTTATATCTTAATATATGAAGTATAGCACATATCATACACGCTGACAATGTGCGTGGGACAGAGGGGTCAGGTGCCTGTGTCCCAAAGATTAAATTTTTATTAAATAATGTATTGACAAAAATAGCCGGGGGGGGGGGTACTATGAATTGGTAAAAAAGTTATAGCATTTAGTTAGAGTAAATAATAAGGCTGTTGTTTATAAGATTGGAGGAGTCGATATGAGTGTGCAAAATTTAAAAAGTAAAAATTTTCAAAAAGGAGACAAGCGTATGAACAAACAGAAAAACAAAAAAATTAACAACCATTTTAGCAGGTTTGCAGTCATGGCAATATTATTATGCATGGTGACAACAATTATTATAGCTGTGAGGTCAGCGGTACCTGTATTGGCTTCAAATACAATATATAATTATGTTGAAAACGGAATAACATACGGCTATCTTAGAATGGATGAATCAGGTAATTATACTGAAACAGGGGAGTATGCGGATCTTTTTAGAGTAATTTTACCTGAAAATTATGGAACAGAGATAGTTATTCCTGAGAAACTAGGCAATGTTCCTGTAAAACGTATTAGTACAATGATGGAAGTTTGGAGATGGACTTCCGAGTATTATTATGATGGAGAACAGAAACGGGTGAAAGCCAAAGATATTACCAAAATAACAATACCCACCGGAATTGATGATGTATATGGTTTCAGTAGTGAACTAAAAAAATCACTTGAACAGATAGTTGTATCTGGAACAGGTACATTTGAATTTGGCAGTTCAGGTGGAGGAAGTTATAAAGCATTAAAAAGTATTGTTGCCACAGATGGTGCTATAGTTAAGTTTGACGATGGTTCATTTCATGATAGTCCACTGCTTACAAAAGTTTCCTGTTATATTGAAGAAGTAGGAGCACAGGCATTTGCTAATTCAGGAATAACAGATATTACCATAGCAAATCCGGGAGGAACGGTTCTCATTAAAAGTAGAGCATTTGCATACAATGACACGGCTAAGATTTCAAATGTCAAGTTTGATGCAGATGAAGTAATATTATATGATGATTGTTTTTACAAAACATCTATTACTGAGTTGGCTAATCCAAGTGGAGAACTGACTTTTGCTGCGAGCGAAGGAGAGAGTTATCATGGACCGTTTGGGAGTACAGAAGCGAACTTAACCTTAACGAAAATCAGCGCAAAAGATGGAGTGAACATCAGTGCCGCTCTTGGACAGTCAAGCTGGGGACAGTTAAAAGCTTTAGAGACAGTTGAGAATGTAAAAAGTCTTTGTGCCTATGCACTTAGCTATTGTCCGAATCTTAAAAATGTAACATTCATACATGGAGCGGATATTAAAGAGATGCCAGAAGGTGTATTCTACGAATGTACAAGTCTTGAGAGTATAGAATTACCAAATACAATTACTAAAATAGGCAGAAATGCATTTTCTTGGAGTGGTATAGTTGACATAGTTGTACCGGATACGGTGACAGAGCTGTCTGCCTATACATTTGCATATTGCACTAATCTGAAAAAAATAAGTATGCCTGTTGTTGGCTTTGGGGATAACTATTTCACTGGAAGCACTGCACTTAATGAAATTCATTTTACAAGTGGTCGAATGTCCTATTATAGCTTGTCACGTCTTGGATTGACCAATTTTGTAAATATATATATTGATGATGGTGTAGAATATGTATATTTACCTGACTACGAAATTGATGAAGTGAAATTTAATTATAAAATATATTCCAACAGGAATAAATTGTCGGAACAAAACTGTGAGAATTTCAAAGAATATGAATATACACGTACATTGAAGGATGGCGAGAAATTATCCGGCAGATATGTGTATAAAGTTTACTCCACTAATGATGTCGGTATTGTTGAATATCTGTATAATTCAAAGGAAACAAGAATAGATATTCCGCAATATATTGATGGTCATCGAGTTTCTTTTATTTGCGACAATGCATTTTCCAAGTGTTATAATGTTGAGGAGATAACAATACCAAATTCGGTGGAGGGCTTTGGAAAAAATGCCTTTAAAAACTGTACAAAACTGAAAAAAATGGAGCTTCCGACTTTATGGGCATATTCCATATCTGAAGGAATCTACAGTACAGCGGCTATGACCAGAATAGAAATTCCGGGTAATGTGCATTATGTATTTTACAATGCAATATCCGACTGCAGCAATCTTGAAGAGATTGTTTTTAAAGAAGGAGTGAATTCTATAGATTGTAATTTTAGCAATTGTGGACTTTTAAAGAGGATATATATTCCTAAGAGTGTCGAAGAGCTATATGGTGGTACTACTTCTTCTGACAGAACCTATTATGTATACAAGGATTCGTATGCGTTACAGTATATGCAGAAGAATGGTTTGAAGTATGTGATAGTTGATTCAGATGATTCAGGAAACACTGGTGATGCTGGTGGAGATAATACTGGAGGTAACAGCGGAAATACAGGGGATAACAGTGGGGAAAACTTATCCAGCTATTACAATATAACCACAGATGGCGGAAACTGGGATGGAACATATTACTACCTTCCAAGTGGAACAATGGTATATAATGCTTTCTTCAGCGATGGAACTTATACCTACTACCTCCAGGCGGATGGAACACCTATGAAGGACAGACTTACATATCATCCGGATGGAGTACATGTAATATACTTTGACGCCGATGGCCACGAGGTATTCAGCGATTTCGCTCATATTTCAAAGAGCATCGCCGGAACAGATGTGGACGATATGTGCTTCTTCAATGTATATGGTTATATGTATGTTGATACACTGACATACGACAAGACAGGAACCAAGCTTTACTATGTAAATCCTTACGGAGTTCTTGAGAGAAACGGCTGGTTCCAGTTCTCAGGTCATGAGTTCGATGCGGGACTTGGCTTCTCTGGTAAGGCTGGTGGCTATGGCTATGCCAACTGGGACTGCAGTCTTATGGTGAATACCAATACATACGATTGGAATGGAAACCTTGTATATATGCAGGGTGACGGACATATGGCACAGTAACAGCTTGTGAAAGAGGGGGAATGTACCTGTGTCCCACACAAATTAAAATTCAAAAGCACCAACGTGTACCAAAACAGAGTGCACGTTGGTGCTTTTTTAGTTGTGCACATTTATTTTCTGATATATAATATGTTCTAGGTATTTATGGTTTTGTCTTTGAAGGAAAGAAAGTGCTGATTATGGACTAGAGTAAGACTACCATAAGCTGTGTTTTTTAATATTTACCATAAGGAAATATATGAGGAGGTTCTAAAATGAAGAAACTATTAAGAAAGCTTAGTGTTTTGATGGTGTTTGTTATTACTGTCACATTGATTCCGGTACAGATTTTGCCGGTAAGTGCAGATGAAGTGCAGGTACAGGCGGCAACAGACAGAGTGTACAGTACTGTTGATGAGGCAGCAGAGTATCTGCGTGAGCAGCTGCTTGCGATGGAGGAGAACATAACGGTTCGTATAAGCAGGACAGCAGTCGATGACTTGTATAATGTGATATACGAACTTATGGATAAGGCTGTTGAATACAAGCGAGGAGATTCCGGGAGAGCAGGGGATGCACTTAAGAGTGTAAGAAATGGCTGGGGATGCAATAGCAGTCTTGACTCTGTTTCTTATATGATAAGCTATAATGTCAACTATCTAACTACGGCACAGCAGGAGGCACAGCTTACTGAAGCAGTGAATAATGCGTTGGCTGGGCTTGACCTTGAAAATAAGACAACCTATGAGAAAATAAAGAGCATATATGACTATATTTGCGACCATGTAGATTATGATTATGATGGTCTTGCGGACAGCAGTAATATTATAAAATACACGGCTTACAGTGCACTTATCAATGGGAAGGCAGTGTGCGAAGGATATGCGACATTGTTTTACAGGATGTGTATGGATGCCGGAATTTCTGCCAGAGTTATAAGTGGTACAGCGAATGGTGGACTGCATGCATGGAATATAGTTGAGATTAATGGATATTATTATAATGTTGATGTGACATGGGATGGACAGGACAGCAGTACAAGGCATGATTATTTTTTGAATAATATGCTTGATTTTTCTGACCATGAGAGAAATGATGAGTTCACGACAGCGGAATTTAATGCGGAATTCCCAATGTCAGAAAAATCCTATGTGGATTACAGCTCAAGAAATGCACCATTGAATAGGGAAAATTATGATTATACATTCGATACAATAGATGGCACAGCCATAGACACCTCAGCGTCAGGGAAACCGAAAGTTCTGATATTTTTTAGTAGTGGTTGTAGCTACAGCAGTGCAACAATAAAGTCTGTTGCAGCTTCGGATTTCAGCGATGTTGATGTTGTGTGCATAAACATTCTGTCTTCGGGAGATACTGTGGCAACGAAAAGTTTTCGTGACAGCTATGCTAGCGGCAGCAGCATTGATTTCTGTGCATATACCAGCTGGAACAATACAGCAATGTGGGCATATACATGGGATATGCCGGGGTACACGGGTGGCAGTATAACAATGCCTGTAATAGCATATATTGATGCAGATAATAAGCTTCAGATGGTTAAAAATGGTTATAGCGGTGCAGGTACGGTTCGTGAATATATTGATTATTATTGCAAGGGCATAAAATTTGAGCCAGAACACAATCATATATATTCCGATAAATGGTCGAATGATTCAGTAAATCATTGGCATAGCTGTGTCGCAGAGGGCTGTGCTGAAAACAGTGCGGACGGAACAGTAGCAGTGGGTGATAAGGCAGCACACACAGCTGGTGACTGGATTACAGACAGGGAAGCCACTGTTGATGCCGAGGGAAGTCGCCACAAGGAGTGTAAGGTATGCGGATATGTTATGCAGACGGAGAGCATAGATAAGCTTGCTCCTGTACCGACGGAGCCAGAGACACCGGCACCAGACAAGGCACCGGAGATAGACATGGATGCTGATACTTCCAAATACTACAATTTAAATACCAACGGAGGAACCTGGGACGGAACGCATTACTACCTTACAAGCGGTCAGATGGTAAGGAATTCATTTTTCAGTGATGGACCTTATACCTACTACCTTCAGGCGGACGGAACCCCTATGAAGGACAGACTTACATACCATCCGGATGGAGTACATATTATCTACTTCGATACGAACGGACATGAAGTGTTTAGTAATTTTTCACATATATCCAGAAGTATTTCTGGTGCTAATGTGGACGACATGTGTTTTTTTGATATGAATGGATATATGTATGTCGATACGCTTACTTATGATATGACAGGAACTAAGCTCTACTATGTAAATCCGTATGGTGTACTTGAGAGAAATGGCTGGTTCCAGTTCTCAGGTCATGAGTTCGAGGCAGGTCTCGGCTTCTCAGGCAAGGCAGGCGGCTATGGCTATGCCAACTGGGATTGCAGTCTCATGGTGAACACGAATACCTATGACTGGAATGGAAATCTTGTGTATATGCAGGGCGACGGACATATGGCACAGTAACAGTCTGGGACAGGGGGGCAGGTACCAGTGTCTCAAGAGGTTTTCATGTACATGTTATGTAAAAAATATAAATAATAAAGATGCTGTGATGCAGGGCGTTCTGTGTCACAGCTTTTTTATTTAGAGCATATCTATCGTGTTCAGGCAACAATGCAAGACCAAGTAAAAATCAGAGTGACTAACAGGATAGCATTGTTTATACATTTGTGGGAAATTCAAGATGAATTGAGTTGTGTACGTCTTTTTTGTGGTATATAATAATTAAGATAAATGAAACGTGAATATGGAGTGCGGGTTTGGGTTCAATGGCGGTGCGACATACAATAGTGGGGATGTTATGAAGGAGGAGAGTTAGTAATGAAAATGAATAAGAGGACTAATGCCGGAAAAAGGGTTAGTATAGGTAAACAGGATTTTGCTTCATTGATAGAGAATAATTTCTATTATGTGGATAAGACGGATTTTATAAAGGAATGGTGGGACTCTGGGGATGATGTGACACTTATAACCCGCCCCCGCCGCTTCGGCAAGACGCTCAACATGAGCATGCTCAACTGCTTTTTCTCCAATAAATATGCTAACAGAGGGGATTTGTTCGAGGGTCTGTCAATCTGGGAGGATGAGGAGTACAGGAAAATACAGGGGACATATCCGGTGATTTTTCTCAGCTTTGCGGAAATAAAGCAGACGGATTATGGGTCAGCGGTGCAGAAGATTAAGAGAATAATTGCGGCACTCTTTAGGCAGTATGCAGATATAATGGATTGTGATAAGTTTACAGAAATGGATAGAGCACAGTTTAACAATGTGACGCCTGAAATGGATGATGTGACAGCACAGAGTGCAATACATGATTTGTGCAACTACCTTAGCTTGTATTATGGCAAGAAGGCTATCGTTATACTTGATGAATACGACACGCCTATGCAGGAGGCGTATGTACATGGGTACTGGGGAGAATTTACAGCATTCCTTCGGGGTCTGTTCAACAGCACATTCAAGACGAACCCGTACCTTGAAAGGGCTGTCATGACCGGCATTACGAGGGTATCCAAGGAGTCGATGTTCTCTGACCTTAACAATCTGAATGTTGTCACCACGACATCTGATGAGTACAGCACATGCTTCGGATTTACTGAGGATGAGGTGTTTGCATCGCTTGACAGCTTCGGACTGGCTGACAGGAAGGCAGAGGTGAAAAGGTGGTATGATGGATTTACCTTCGGTTCACACCGGGATATTTATAATCCGTGGTCTATCATAAATTATCTTGACAAGAAACAGTTGAGACCTTACTGGGCGTCAACAAGCTCCAATGGTCTTGTGAGCAAGCTCCTGCAGACCGCTTCGTCGGATATGAAGATGAGCATGGAGGAGCTGCTGGGCGGCAGCTCTATAGTGGTAAATTTTGATGAGCAGATAGTGTTTAACCAGCTCGACACTAATGAGAGCGCTGTGTGGAGCCTTCTTGTTGCGGGAGGGTATCTTAAGGTTGATGATGTCGAGTACCGTGGTGAGACCCTTGAGCCGTGGTATCATGTGTCAATTACCAACATAGAGACGAAGAGCATGTTTTATAACATGTTCAAGGGCTGGTTCAGTGTGTCAACAGCTAATTATAATAGGTTCGTGGAAGCAACTATTCTGGGTGATGTTGAGGCCATGAACCATTATATGAACAGGATTGCCATGGAGACATTCAGCTTTTTTGATGTCGGAGGGGATTCACAGAACTGTGAGCCGGAAAAATTTTACCATGGATTTGTGCTGGGTCTTATGGCAGAGCAGGTGGTAAATTATGAGATTCGTTCCAATCGTGAGAGTGGATTTGGAAGGTACGATATCATGCTTATACCTAAGAGAACACAGCTTCCTGCTATCGTGATAGAATTCAAGGTACACAATGCAGGAAGAGAAAAAAGCCTTACTGACACAGTAGAGTCCGCCCTTAAGCAGATAGCAGACAAGAACTATGATGCGGAACTGCTTGCACGAGGAATCAGCACGGACAGAATAAGGCATTATGGATTTGCATTTGAGGGGAAGAAAGTATTGATAATGGAACAGTAACAAAATGGGACACATGTACCTGACCCCTGTGTCCCACACATCGCTTCTATATGTATGGCAGAGGCGATTTTTTGTGTCGGAAATTAAGACATATAATTTATAAAAAAAGTATTGACAAAATTAGTCGTGGGGGATGATAAATCTATCTAAATTATACTATGGAGGTATAGGCAAATGAAGAAAGTATTATTAAAGACATTCACTCCTATATTTGCGTTCCTTTTGATAATAGGTGCGTTTAGTGTGAATGTTAAGGCTGCAGGAAGTTCTACTAAGGATGCGACTGATTTATCATCAGGTGAAGGGGTTACGGATTCGTTCTCTAATTATGATGATGTGAATTACTACAAATTTACTGTAGATGGTAATGGCTGTTTTTGGATTACATTTAAGGGAGACCCGAATTACGACAGTAAGAGTGGTTGGGATGTTATGCTATGCGACTCGAATATGGAGGTAATTACATCATTTTCGACCAAAACGAATGGTGAAACAGAAAAATTATATTATGCAGAGGGTACATTTTATGTAATAGTGAAAGCGTCTTATGCTAATGGTGGCTGGAATTCACCAACAGGTCCATATACACTGACATATAACAAGATCAATGATGACAGCTGGGAATCAGAGGATAACAATACCGCAAGCAATGCGGATGTTATCGCTACTGGCAGGATGTACAAGGGCGTTATATCAAGTGTCAATGATTCTGTTGATTATTATAAGGTAACTACATCCAAGCAGGGATATTTTACAGTTCAGCTTGGTCTTGCTGATGGCGAGGAGCCTGTAGGTCAGACTGACGGCTGGAGAATGGATATATATGATAAGAATATGCAGAATATTGTATCATACAATCATATTAAATCAGATTTCGAGACAATGATCCCGTATCCTGCAGGTATATATTATATAAAGATTTCTCCAACTAGTAAATACTCTAATTCTGTAATACCAAGATCAGCGTACTATCTTCTTGTAAACGATTTTGATGACAGCCTTGTTGAGCAGGAGTCTAACAATGATTCTGCCGGTGCAAATGATATAGTTCCTGGTGTAGGGCGCTGGGGTATGAGACAGAGCGATAATGATAATGATTATTATAAGTTCATTGTGAGCAATTCAGGTGTATTTACTGTCAGTCTCGCACCAAGAGCAGGTGCTGATACAACCAAGATGGGTAACGGCTGGGATGTCATAGTGTATGACAAGAACATGAAAGAGGTGTTCAGGGAGAATATTGTCAAGGATGCATACGAAACTGACCCTATATTCTATACTTCTGGAACATACTATGTAAATATAACTGGTTCAGCAACAGGTGTAGAGTATGATGTCAATGTAAATATTCCGGCGAAGACAGATTATTATTCCAAGTACGATGGCTGCCTGTTCTTCAAGTCAAGCAATGGTACAGTATTCTGCTATAGAGAAGATGGAAAACAGGTAATCAATGAATTCAAGTGTGATGGTGAATATACATATTATTTCCAGGCTGATGGAACTGCTATGAAGGACAGACTTACATATCATCCGGATGGAGTACATGTAATATACTTTGATAAGGATGGTCACGAGGTATTCAGTGATTTTGCCCATATTTCTAAGAGTATTGCCGGAACAGATGTGGACGATATGTGCTTCTTCAATGTGTATGGTTATATGTATGTTGACACACTAACCTATGACAAGACAGGAACCAAGCTTTACTATGTAAATCCATATGGTGTTCTTGAGAGAAATGGCTGGTTCCAGTTCTCAGGTCATGAGTTCGAAGCAGGTCTTGGCTTCTCCGGTAAGGCAGGCGGATATGGCTATGCTAACTCAGACTGCAGTCTTTCAGTTAACGAGACACGCAGATTTACAGATGGAACCAAAGTGTATATGCAGGGCGACGGACATATGGCACAGTAACAGTATGGGACAGAGGAGGCAGGGATCTGCGTCCCAAGAGGTTTTCCTGTACATGTTATGTAAAAAAATATAAATAATAAAGATGCTGTGATGCAGGGCGTTCTGTGTCACAGCTTTTTTATTTAGAGCATATCTATCGTGTTCAGGCAATGTAAGACCAAGTAAAAATCAGAGTGACTCACAGGATATCAACATAAATACGTTTATGGGAAATTCAAGATGAATTGAGTTGTGTACGTCTTTTTTTGTGGTATATAATAATTAAGGTAAATGAAACGTGAATATGGATTGCAGGTTCTGGTTCAATGGCGGTGCAACCTGCAATAGTGGGGATGTTATGAAGGAGGAAAGTTTGAAACAAATAAGTAGAAGACAGCCTAAAAATAAAGGGAATAGTAAACAAACCGCCTAAGCAGCCGGTTTTTAAAATTGAATATATACACAACACCTGATCAGGTGACAGTAACAACATCATCTTTGATAATGTAGCCTCGTTGCTTCATCAGATTAAGTGCCTGTGAAGTAGTCAATATTTTTGATTCATTCTGAAATGGTATCTTTGGAAGAGATAAGTTTACGGGCTACGTTATGCGCCAATCATTGATGCCTTAACGGATGACCGACAACAAATAAAAATGCGTGGTCGCCGCTATACAGCCCCGCCACTCACCTCCACGTGTTCTGTAGAGTGTCAGTCTTATAGGTAAATAATATCAGAAGGAATATAAATTAGAAAAGCGAAAGTCAGCTAAGATGTTTCATGACGCATTGGTGCCTTTCGCAGAAAGGCGGATTATAAAAATGAAGTCAAAAAGGGTTATATCAACACTGGCAGTAATTACAGGTGCAGCGGCTTTTATGGCACAGTTAGGAGGTAGCAAGGTTAGTGCAGAGGAAAATAGGGCTGCACATTATATGTTTCAGAACAATGGTGATTCGTGGGATGGAAACCATTATTATCTGGAAGATGGAACTATGGTGTATAATGCTTTCTTCTGTGATGGAAGAGATACCTATTATCTTCAGGCAGACGGAACACCGATGAAGGACAGGCTTACATATCATCCGGATGGAATACATATTATTTATTTTGATGCAAATGGACATGAGGTATTCAGTGACTTTTCTCATATATCTAAGAGTATTGCAGGCACTGATGTAGATGATATGTGTTTTTTTGATATGAATGGTTATATGTATGTGGATACGCTCACATATGATATGACGGGAACCAAGCTGTATTATGTGAATCAGTATGGTGTGCTTGAGAGAAACGGATGGTTCCAATTCTCAGGCTATGAGTTCGATGCCGGTCTTGGTTTCTCCGGTCAGGCAGGTGGTTATGGCTATGCCAATGCTGATTGCAGCTTAATGGTGAATACAAATACATATGACTGGAATGGAAACCTTGTGTATATGCAGGGTGATGGACACATGGAAGGTTCACAGACAGGAAAGCCTGATGGGAATGATGCTCCTTCGGGTGATGGATGGTACAGAGCAAATGGAAATATATATTATTTTACACCAGGGTCAAATGAAGCAGCAAAGGGACTAACAAGAATAGATGATGTATATTATTATTTCAATCCGGACACAAGTGTTATGGAAAAGAATACCGTTGTCAAGGTGGATGGTACGAATTATGCTTTCGGGGAGAATGGGAAGCAGATTGTAGCTTTACCTTTAAAGGAGTTTAAATCCGGTTGGAATGGAATGAATGGTTATATTTATGAGTATGATGATAGTTATAATTTGATTAAAAAGGTATATTATGAAGCAGGAAATATAAAAAGTTGGAGTATCTACGATTATGATGCACAGGGTAGGTTGTTGGAAATTACTGATAGTGATTTTGATGGAGTAAAGCAATATACTGATTATGAGTATTATTCTAGTGGAAAAGAGTCAAAATGTATTTTCATGGATGGAGATAGGAACAATATTTTATGGGTTGAGTATCCGGAAGAATACAGTGATAATGGAAAGAAGTGTATATGGACTTATAAGAATAATGATGGTGTCATAAAGTGGACTGAGTGGGATTATGATGACGCAGGAAGACTTATAAAAAATTTTGATGCAATGCCAGATGGGTCTATAAAATTAATAGAAGAACATGAATATTATAATGATGGTGGATATACTGACAAAATATATGATGAGAATGGAGATTTATATACACAATATACATATAATAAATTAGGAGATTGTATAATACAACGCAATAAGGGATTGTATATTGAAAAAATTTATGATGAAAATAATAAGCTGATAAAGTATATAGATGAGCATTACTCTTTTGGAGGTAAGGTTAGAGAGGAAATTATATATAATTCGTATGGTGATAAAGAGAAGGACAGCTTATATAGCATAAGTGATGAAAGATATGTATATGTATATAACTATAATTATGAGTATAATGATGCCGGAAAGAAAATAAGCTGCTATTCAGATAAAAGTATGACCAGTTATGAATATGACGAAAGAGGAAATTGTACCACAGAAATAAGTTATGTAACTGGCTATGATTATGATATATGTCGTTATACTATATCAGCATCAATGGTAAAGTATGAATATGACGTGGATGGAAATAAAATAAGAAAGGAAATTTATCGTTCTGATAAAACAGAATACTCACGAGATGGTAAATTATATAAGATTGAGGACTTTAATTGGGTGATAGTTAGTATTTATACATATTATTCGACTGGACAATATATGGACATCTTTCAATATAACAATGGGGTACTATCTTCGATAGAGGGATACGATATTAATGGAAAGGTTATAAAAGATGCGGAATATGATGAAAATGGAAATTTAAATTATTGCGATACATATCAATATGATTATAATACTCTGGGTGATTTGTTATGTTGTACGCGCTATAGAGACCGTGGAAATGGAGAAGTGGTAGAGGGACAAATCCAATATGAATATAGGTACGATGTTTATGGAAATATGCTGTATTATGAATCACATTATTGGGGTCATAAAATAGAAAATGAATATGTGTACAGATAAAATAATAGGTTTAGTAATAAAATTTTTAAGTGGTATTGCGTTTGTATTATTGACAAAATTTGCTATACCTATACGGTGTGCTGAACCTTAGAAATTCAATATTTCAGCCAATAAGGAGGCATAAATCTGTTCCGCTTGGTATAATGGAATTGACGAAAAAACAACATACCACGGAGGATTTATGCCATGTCTAATGTATCACAAAACCATTTTAAAGAGAATATTTTACAAAAACCTGATAAAATGGGATAATGATGAGAATAAGGTTAATTAATCAGCGCTTGCCTAGCTTTTTCCACAAAAACGAAAATAGCTTAATCAACTTCGGTGTAGCCCACACAAGGAATGCTGATGACAGAAGTGTCGCTGCCCAGCACAGAATATAAGCCAGCCATACTTCCTTTACTCCGAAGGTGCGTCCGAGTGCGAACTTGGTGATAAAGGTGAGCATGATAATGTGGTGTGTTAAAAATATAGGATAGCAGAACCTATCTATAAAATGGCTTATGAATTCCACAATCTTTCCTTTTAGGAAGGAAAAAACAAATGCCAGTACAATGAAGCTGGAGTATCCCACAAGCCATATCTGAACTATCTTATTCATATTCGGAAAGTCGAAGATTCCAAGTACGGCAAGCACAGCTAACGAAGGAATCAGCATATACCAACGCGTTTTTTTAAAGTATTGTATGAATATCATACCAAAAAGTATCTCTGGAATACGATGGAAAAAATATGCATCTACGGCAAGATAGCAGTCAAACCAGTTGAATGCACTTGCGATTGTTGCAAGCGTAAATATTATAAATGTCCATACAGGATGTGATAATACAAGCTTTTTCAAAAATGGAAATATTAAGTACATTATAATAATAACGGTGAGAAACCATTCGCCGAGAAGATAATATGTGCCGGTATATACTCCGACCTGACCGTCAATGCCAAGCAGTGTAAAAAGAAATGTGCCATGATTGATACCTTTGGCAAAGCCCGGATATACGATTTCCTTGGCTATGAAGAATATTGCAAAGGCGAGCCAGAACATAGGGTATATTCCGAGAAATCTTTTTTTATAGTAGCTTGCCAGATCGATTTCTTTGTCACCGTAGATGTACATGAGCACGGCACCACTTACAATAAAAAACAGTGTCACACCGTATGAGCCAAGATACATTCCGAATAAGGTATCAGGCAGCACATGGGTTGTAAAATTGATCTGTGCGTATTCAAGTGTTCGTGTGAAGTGTATTGTGAATACCATTATCACGGCGACTAACTTGATAAGGTCGAGGTATAACAAACGTTCTTTTTTCAAAATTATAATATCTCCTTAGGTTTTAATTTGTTATGCAGGAAAACGTAGGCAGAGTTTTGGCTGTAAGGTGCTTTGGATTATTCTGTTTATTTAATTTCAATATTCAGTTGAAAACGGGTTGGTTTGAGTATGTTAAAGACATTATACAGCAAACTGACAGATTAAATCAATATTTATAGATGAATATGTCATATTTATATTTAACAGCTAAAACAGTGATATGAATATAGATGTAAAATTGTGTCAATTTATGAGAAAGCTGTCTTTATGGATAGCTCATAAAAATGTAATTCATAAGACAATAAAGGTTGAAAAATAGGAAAAAAGTAGTATAATATTGATATGATTGACCTTGTAATTAGTGAAAAGGTACGATGAATAAAATGATTTTATGAGGAGGATTAAGATGAAAAACAAGAGAAGACTGGCAACAGTATTAGGTTTTGTCATGGTATTTACTATGATTTTCTCATTGAAGACACCGATGAATGTAAATGCCGGAAATGTATCGCATGTCAAGGCTACGGCGGCGGATGTACGTACTTCGGCGAATGTAGCGGCGGGTGCACTTAAGGGTGTGCAGGGCACGAATTTCTCAGATGAGTTTGGTGATACAGTATCGAATCTGAATATGGATGCTATGTTTTTAAACTGCGACATATCATGGTTCGTTAACACGAAGGGTGTTGGTACCAAGGTTTACACCATGAGTGATGGAACCAGCTATTATGTCGATGATAAGACACAGGGCGGTATGCTTATGGTTATAGATTACCGCATCAAGCAGTATCGTGAGCAGGGAGTTACATGGAATCTATGCCTTATGATGGGCTGGACTGATATTAATGGAAATCATGATGCTGGTATGGAGAAGCTTATGTACAATCCTCAGCCGGGACATTACTATTACACATGGAATGTGACTGATACTGAGGCTAATGCGGCACTAACTGCTATTGTAGATTATCTGACAGAGCGCTACAGCTATCAGGATACGTTCGTGCAGAACTGGTGGATTAATAATGAGGTTAATGTATTGAATGACAAGATTTATACGATGGATAGTCTTGATGCCAATGTTGTAGTTGACCTTGCGGTTAAGAGCTATGATTTACTTTACAATTCACTTATGAAAAACAATCCTAATGCTCTTGCTTATGTTTCTGTAACACATGACTGGAATAATACCAATGAGGGTAAGGGCGTTTCGACACGTGAATTCATCCATGCTTTTGCAGATGCTGAGAAGGATAAGGATTGGAATCTTGATTTGCACGCATATCCACCACAGATGCATGAGCAGGTATGGACTAAGGCAAGCTCAGCATATTTAAGGCATGATGAAGATACAGTATCAATATGTGCTGTTAATCTTGAGGTTTTATTGAATTATATTAAGAACAATTTTGGAACAAATCATCGTATTATTATGTCAGAGCAGGGATTTGATTCCGCTTATGGAATGGAAGAACAGGCTGCGATGATGGCATATACATATTATGCGGCAACAAAAAATGATATGGTTGATGAGGTCATATTTACAACGTATAATGATACCAATTCGGAAGGTCATGATTTCTACGATATGGGTATTGTAGATATTAATGGCAATAAAAAACCTTCATATAATGTGTTCAAGTATATGAATACAAATGAGGCAGCAGCTTATACGAACCCTTATTTACAGAAGTTAAGCGGATATACTGGAAGAACTATATCTTCATGGAGTGATGATATTCTTTATCAGGTCCCTAAGACAAGTGATGCGCTTGTTAAGGGAAATCTTTATCTTCCGGGAAGTGAACAGACAGCGGGAAGTATCTTTATTGGAATGAACACAGAGCCGACTAAGAACCAGATTGATATTGAGTACAGATGGGCAGTATATGATTACCAGACAGGTGTGCGCACAGAGGTTCAGGGTTGGAAATTAAATGGGGAATGGATTCGGTGGTATCCTCCATATAATGGCAATTTTGAAATGTATTGCACAGCAAGGGTTGCGGGCAACACGGATTCGCAGCTGGAGGCTCATGTTACTGTAGGATATAACGGAATAGTCTCAACAGATATATCCAGTGATTATGTTTATGCATCATCGGGAAGCGGTGGAAATTCAGGAAATACAGATAATAGTGGGAATATTGACGTATCAGATACGAGAACATGGCCGGTTTCGTATCAGGGGTATACATTCAACAGAGCGGATGATGGAACAGTTACATGTGTTGACGGTGAGGGAAATAGAGTTATTAACGAATTTAAGTGTGATGGAATATACACATATTATTTTCAGGCAGATGGAACATGCATGAGAGATCGTCTTACATATCATCCGGATGGGGTTCATGTAATCTATTTTGATAAGTATGGACATGAGGTATTTAGCGACTTTGCACATGTTTCAAAGTCGATTTCCGGCGAAGCAGTAGATGACAACTGTTTCTTTGATGTATTTGGATATATGTATGTTGACGTCCTGACATTTGACAAGAAGGGTGAGAAGCTGTTATATGCTAATCCATATGGTCGTCTTGAGTGCGCAGGATGGTTTGTATTTTCTGATACAGTAAAGTGGGCAGATGGAACCCCTTGCGATGGAATTGCCGGAGGTATAGGATATGGGCAGATAGATTGTACACTCCTTACAAACACAGCTACATATGATTGGATGAACAGACCATGCTATATGCAGGGTAATGGTGTTGCGCTTTACTAATAATTGAGTATTAACATGTGAGTTAAAATGACTGCAGAGTTGAAAAACATATTTGACTTTGCAGTCATTTTTCATAGTGGTGTAGGAATAGCTCATGAGCAGGCGGTTAAACGGATTTACTCTGGTCATGTTTAATAACGGAGTTATCAGGAATTAGCACATTTACTCTTTAATGTTTAGTAAACGAATGGAATACCGTTGACACTTTGATAGCAAGGAATAAAATGAATTTATTTTTTTTACTTGGATAAAAAAGTATTGATATCAGCTTTAATGGTTAAAAGCCGGGTGAATAACAAGCGGTCTAAAATATGTATGCAGTTTGAAAAGCTAATGTACAGTGTTAATTTTTGAGATATAATAAAAATTGGAGTACAGGTATTGTAGTAAGAATAATTTAATACGTGTAAAAGAAATGGAGAATATAGATGAACAGAGTATTAGAAAACAATAATTTAAAGGTAACAATAAGCGACGCAGGTGCCGAGCTTATCAGTGTATGGGATAAGAGCCGTAATGCCGAGCGTATATGGAGGGGTGATTCGGCGGTATGGGGAAGACATGCACCGATTCTTTTTCCGTTTGTCGGAAAGGTTGCCGGCGGAAAGTACAGCTACAGGGGAAGAGAGTATAAGATGACATCGCATGGCTTTGCGCGCGACAGGCAGTTTGAGCTTGTCAGTGAGGATGGAGGGTCTGTGACACATGTGCTTAGGTGGAATGAGGAGAGCCTTACGGTGTATCCGTTTAAATTTGCACTGTATGTGAAGCACAGCCTTGAAAATGCGGATTCGCGTTCTGTGAAGGTGGAATGGAGGGTTGTCAATGAAGCTGTTGAGGGCGGAGAGGATATGCTGTACGGAATTGGCGGGCATCCTGCGTTTACATTTCCGAGGGAGGTGAAGCCGGTTGACTGTTCGCTGAGAATATACGGTGGAACGGCGGCTGTTAATGGGAATAATATAAGTGATAACGTGGCTATCTGCAGGGCATTGAGATATCGCCTTCTGGATACGGCGGGCTGTATTGATATGTCACAGGAGTATGTGCTTGATATGCCGGAGAGCTGTGCGAGGATAACGGAGAATATGTTCGATAAGGATGCGCTTATTGTTCTGGATAATCAGGTGAACCACATTGAGCTTCTTGATGCGGCGGGAAAGGCTTATGTGACCATGGATTGTCGGGGCTTTCCTTATTTTGGAATATGGTCGAAGGAGGTTGATGAATTTATCTGTCTTGAGCCATGGTATAGCGTTGCCGATGTCGCAGGCTGTGACGGAAATATTGAAAATAAGGCAGGAATGCAGAGGCTTGCAGCCGGGGACAGCAGGGAGTATGCGTATACGATTACCTTCTAAAAATATACAGCTTCTGAGTGTTGCGTGAAGATGACGAACCCGGATATTATATATTTTAGTACAAAATTATTCTGTAAAAAGCGGAATTTTTTGTTATTTAGCTCCGGATGCAAAATGTGCCGGTTTAATCTATGAATGTACTGGGCATGCTTTACAGCCGGGATTATAATTACACAGAAAAATAAAGGACAAATATATAAGGAGTTTTATGAATAAAATACATAATAAAATAATAAAAATAGTAATGAGTTTTGCGCTCACGCTTGGTGTGATTTTAGGCGTGGCGGGAAGCTTTTATGAGAAAACATCTGCAGACGCGGATGACAGTAATTTTACAAACCTGATTATTTTTATGAGATTTGCGGACGAGGATGAGTTTATTGATGATGTATATGAGAATACGCCGGTAAGAAAAATAACGGACAACTCCTACAATACTGCAATGTACAATGTCAGCGACTATTATAGGAATGTTTCGGATAACAAATGCCGCATAAGGAGCGTATATCTGTTAGATAACGGTGGGTCGATTAAGCTGTCGCATGAGAGGGGCTATTATGCGGAGTACAGTGAGACAAATCCAATCGGTTATAAGAACAGCGGTGAGGCGGGAGCCCGTATGTATGAGCTGAAGCGTGATTGGTCGGATGCGGTGACAAAGGCGGTTGAGGTGGGCAACAGGATATCCAATTATGATGGGACTGTCAATTATGGTTATGATGAGCTTGACAAGGATGGGGATGGCTGCATAGATTCCATAACGATAATTTATAAAAATGCAACGCAGAGCAACATAGCGGTAGGCTGGGGATCACCATTGTGGAATTATAAGGATTATGCTGATTATTTAGTGATTAATACGGATAAGGGAAGCGTAAAGAGCAGAATGTATGTCCAGCTGACCAACTCGTATACAAAGCCGGATGGAGATACGCTGGGTTATCTTTATAAGGATTCACAGGGGAATGTCATAGTGTCACAGGCAGCGGCTATCCATGAGATGGGGCATATAATGGGGTTGAAGGATCTATACAATTCCTCACAGAGTTCTCCGGTGTATTACATGTCTGTGATGGCAAAGCATATGTCGCCGATTCCGCAGTTTCCTTCGGTAAAGGAAAAGGAGGTTCTCGGCTGGGTTGAGGACGGAGACGTTCAGACAATTATAGCCTCAGGTGAGTATAGTCTAAGGGCACTTGGAACTGCAGGACATGGAATTGCAGGATATAAGCTTGATATTCCGGAGAAGGGAAAGACGCTTTATCTGGAATACAGGAATTTTGCGTCAAATGGAAACAAGTATGATTCCCAGTACAAGGAGCTGTATAAAACAAATGGCAAAAGAGTTGACAGTCTGCCGATGAAATCAGGTCTGGTATGCTACCTTATTGATACAGGGACAAAATTTCCGAACAATATGAACTCTTCACCTTCTAAGTGGAATTATCAGGTGCTGGGCAATCAATATTCTACGATGGTTGATGCGGCGGTTGGAGTAGATGAGGAAAAGTGGATTACAGATAACCTTAGTATCATGGTGACGGCGATTGATGGCAATACACTTACTTTTACAATAAAAGGAAATTTTGCGGAGCATATTCACAGTGGTGGACAGGCAACCTGCGTCAGCCGCGCCAGATGCTCAGTCTGTCATCAGGAATATGGTGGATTTGATGATAGTAGACATGAACATACCATGGTTAGAGGTGACAAGGCACCGAGCTGTACAGAAGTTGGATACACGGGAGACACATATTGTACGGATTGCAATAAAATGGTGAGCATTGGCTCAGACATAGACATGATTGCGCATGAATTAGAGCATGTGGAGGCACGGGCAGCTACCGCAGCACAGGAAGGTAATATAGAGTATTACTATTGTAAAGTATGTGGAGAGTGTTTCCTTGACAAAAATGCAGCTGATACTATAAAAATGGATGATACAATAATACCTAAGCTGGAACCTGTAATCATAGCGGGAAATGATGCAGCTATAGATGCTTCCTCGGGCAAGAGTGCTGTATTCAGGTCGAATGCGGCATTTGCCGATTTCAAACGTGTTGAACTTGACAGCAAGGAGCTTGTAGAGGACAAGGACTACATTGTAAAGGAAGGAAGTATAATAGTAACGCTCATGCCTGAGGTTATCAGCAATCTGTCTGAGGGAAGCCACAAGCTTGCTATAGTGTCTTCAGGTGGAACAGCAATCGCAAATTTCTCTGTAACGAAACCGCAGCAGCCAAGCAGCGAGGAGCAGTCAAGCAGCGAGGAGCAGCCAAGCAGCGAGGAGCAGCCAAGCAGTGAGGAGCAGCCAAGCAGCGAGGAGCAGCCAAGC
>ENA-UOJO01002084-UOJO01002084.1-human-gut-metagenome-genome-assembly--contig:-P57-NODE-2084-length-22688-cov-6.884505_pt1 | contig 22688 bp, 15 predicted proteins | sample MGYA00242351_ERZ723898 | MGnify/ENA metagenome assembly ERZ723898 | reverse complement strand
GCGTAGATTTAACGGGAGATTAAACTTTATGAAATATTTATGAAACATATTCCGGCTTATTTTGTGCTGAAAAAGCTAAGGTAAGATATGGATATATTGTTTTTGTGTGTCATAATTTTTCTGTTTCTGCTGGCTGTATTTGACCTGTCGGTGGGCGTGAGCAATGACGCTGTGAATTTTCTCAATTCGTCGATAGGCTCGAAGGCGGCCTCGTTCAAGCGCATTATCATTGTGGCGTCGGTGGGTGTGTTCCTGGGCGCCGCCATGAGCAACGGCATGATGGATATTGCCCGTCACGGCATCTTCCGGCCGGAGCATTTCTCGTTCTACGACCTCATGTGCATATTTATGGCGGTGATGGTGACAGACATCATTCTGCTTGATGTGTTCAATACGTTGGGTATGCCGACGTCGACCACGGTGTCGATGGTGTTCGAACTGCTCGGCGCCACGTTTGCCGTGGCGCTGATAAAAATGGCGTCGGACGCTACCGGTCTCGGCTTTGACGACCTGATGAATACAGAGAAAGCCCTGTCTGTCATAATAGGCATATTCCTCTCGGTGGCGATAGCGTTCGTCTTCGGCACGCTGGTGCAGTTTCTTTCAAGGCTGATATTTACTTTCGACTACAGGAGCAGGCTGAAATGGAAGATAGGCATCTTCGGCGGAATTTGCAGCACGGCGATAGTCTACTTCCTGCTAATAAAGGGTGCCAAAGACCTCACGTTCATGACGCCGGAGGTGAAGGCGTGGATCTCGGCGCACACTCTTGCCATCGTGGGCGGCTGTTTCGCCGGCTTCACCGTGCTGATGCAGTTGCTTCATGCACTGAGGGTGAATGTGCTGAAGGTCATAGTGCTTATGGGCACTTTCGCGCTGGCTATGGCCTTCGCCGGCAACGACCTCGTGAACTTCATCGGCGTGCCGCTTACGGGTCTGGCCTCGTATCAGGACTATGTGGCCAACGGCGGCGGGGATGCGCACGGCTTCATGATGGACTCTCTCAACGGGCCGTCGGCCACGCCGCTATACTTCCTTGTGGGCGCGGGCGTGGTGATGGTGGTGTCGCTCGCAACATCCCGCAAGGCCCGGCGAGTGGCGCAGACAGAAATAGGTCTGGGCAGCCAGAACGGAGGCGACGAGATGTTCGGTTCCTCGCGCATCGCGCGCAGGCTCGTGCGCTGGTCGCTTTCATTTATCTCCTGGGTGCGCTGCCGGGTGCCTCTGCGAGTGAGGCGCTGGTTCGGCCGCCGCTTCAATGCGGACGAGACCATCATGGAGCAGGGCGCGTCGTTCGACCTCATACGCGGTTCGGTGAACCTCGTGCTGGCGGGTGCGCTGATAGCGCTCGGCACGTCGATGCGTCTGCCGCTTTCAACAACGTTCGTGACGTTTATGGTGGCGATGGGTACCTCGCTGGCCGACCGCGCATGGGGCCGCGAGAGCGCCGTGTTCCGCATCACGGGCGTGATTTCCGTCATAGGCGGCTGGTTTCTGACGGCCGGGGTGGCATTCATCGGCGCCGGCCTGATAGTGACTGTGATGCACTACGGCGGCCACTGGGTGATGATAGCTCTCGCCATCCTTACCATTTTCCTGATAATACGCAGCAACCGGCGCTTCCGCGAGAAAAGCGCCGAGGAGTCGGGCGACACGCTGTTCCAGACCATCCTGTCGACCACCGATCAGGAACAGGCCTGGAAGTTGCTGGTGGTGTATATAGCCGAACAGCAGCAGAAATTCCTCCGCTATGCGGGAGAATGTTACGCCGGCGCGGGCCGGGCGTTCCTTACGGAGGATGTGCGCGGTCTCGGCAAGGCCGACAGCTCGCTGCGGCGGCAGAAGGAAGTGCTGAAAAGCTCGCGGCGCAAGGAGACGCTGTGCCTGCGAAATGTGCCGCGCGGTATTGCGATAGAGAAGAGCGCGTGGTTCCATCTCGGCAACAACTGCTGCATGGCCATGCTGTACAATCTGCGGCGCATCACGGAGATATGCAAGGAGCACGTGGAGAATAATTTCCTGCCTCTGCCGGCGGCTCACGTCGCCGACTTCGAGGCGGTGTGCAGCCGCGTGTCTGCTCTGCTGGAGGCCACCGCTTCCATGACCGACGGCACCTGGAGCGAGGATGTGCCGGCCTTGCGCCGCCGTTGCGACGAGGTTAAGGAAATGGTGTCGGACATGTATCACAAGCTCTACGTGCAGCTGCGCGAGGGCGATGTGTCGGCCATCGGCGTGCTGTATGTGTATCTGAACATGCTCCAGGAGACGCGCGAGATGGTGGCGAACATACGCAAGTATCTCCGCGCGTATGCCAAGCTGCGCGATTCTGATTACTCGGGGCGTGAAGTGGCCGCGGGCGTACTATAGATTATCCTCGGTCGTGCGTCATGATTATTAGAACCCCAAATCTGTAATCATGAATTCGTTTATCAAATTTTCAATGGCTCTGCTGTGCATGCTGACGGTAGCATGCGGCGAGACCAAGGACGAACCCGAACTGCCCCCCGAACCCGAAACCCCGGAACAGCCCGAGACCCCTGCGGCTGAGATAACAATCACGTTGCCGGCCAATGTCAGCCTTACACGCAAGGACGACATTACGGTGAACGTGACGGTCAGCGGCAATGTGGACCCTCTGCCTCACTGGGAATGTACGGTTTCCGACCCCAATGTGGTGACGGCCACGCGCATCAGCGACACATCGCTCGGCCTGCACGGAGTTGCAGCCGGACAGACAGACGTGAAAGTATTCTGCAAGGCCGACTCCAAGGAATTCTCGCAGACGATGCACGTGACGGTAGAGGCCGGAACGGTGAAGATTCTCGCCATCGGCAACAGCTTCTCGCAGGACGCCGTGGAGCAATACCTCTACGAGCTGGCCGACGCCGCCGGATTCAAAACCGTGATAGGCAACTGCTACATAGGCGGCTGCGACCTGGACAAGCATCTCGCCAACCTGCAGAGCAACGCCGCGGCCTACGAATACCGCAAGGTGACGGACGGCAAAAAGGTGAACAGCAAGAACGTAAGCCTCTCGCAGGCGCTTGCCGACGAGAACTGGGACTACATCAGCCTCCAGCAGGCGAGTGGCAAATCCGGCAAGTACGAGACGTACACCGCGCTGACGCAGCTCATAGAGGGCGTATCGGGCGCCGTGCCGGAGGCTACGCTCGTATGGCATCAGACATGGGCCTACGCCGCAAACTCCACTCACGAGAGTTTTCCGGCCTACGGCAGCGACCAGCTGACGATGTATCATGCCATAGTGGACGCCGCACGCCGTGCCGTCGGCGAGCATCAGCAGCTGCGGATTCTTGTTCCCAGCGGCACCGCGATACAGAACGCGCGCACTACCTATGCGGGCGATGTGTTCAACCGCGACGGCTACCATCTTGAAGTGACCTATGGCCGCTACACCGCGGCATGCACATGGTTCGAGTCTATATTCGGCGTCGACGTCACTGCCAACAGCTATGCGCCGTCAACCGTGAGCACGGAGATGGGACGCATTGCACGTGCGGCGGCCCATGCAGCCGTGGCTAAGCCCGACGAGGTGACCGTGCTGCCCGAGTTCCAGACGCCCGACATCAAGGAAGGCCCGCTGACGCAGCCTGTGTATGTGGATTTCGGTCCCAACGCAGCTTCGGCCGAGCCCTGGAACAACATCACGTCGTACAAGGCTTCCACAACGGCCACATGGCTGAAGGATGCCAACGGCGACTTCGTGAGCGCGAGCATACGCGTGGCCGACGGATTCACCGCCGACTATCCGGGGGTGAGTGGGGAGAATACGGTAGGTGATTTCACTGCGGCAGGAATTCTCTTCCCCGTTTCGGCATGGAAAGACGGTCTGCTCGTTGGCGGAACCAAGGGTGCCGGCAATGTCGGACCGGCATGCATAGAACTCGGTGGACTCGACCCGAACGCGTCGTACGATATAACGCTGTTGGGTGTTCGTTACAACGGCAGCCATGACGCCCGCATAGCGGCTTATCGCGTGCGCGGTAACGCCGACAGCGATGTGAAGGAAGTTAAGACGGGCCTGAAAAAGGGTTATGAGACTTTTGATGATTTCACGGCCTCATTCTCAGGCATCCGCCCGGCTTCTGACGGTACAATCACCATAGAGGTGACGGGCATAGACACGGGTGTGGCGGCCGAGGGCCACATCAACGCCCTTGTACTCGCGCCTGCGAAATAACAGAATATTGACCTGATTAATCAGGAATCCCCGCGCCACAATGGGAGGGCGCGGGGATTTTTGCTTGGGGTTAGTTTTTGGCGTAGAGGATGTAGGAGGCGAGGGGGTCGAGCGTGCCGGAGAGGAGGCCGTTGCGGACGGTGAAGGTGGCGCCGTGTACGCTGTCGGTGTAGGAGCCTTCGGGCAGCGTGGTGTCGAGGCGTACGCGCTGACGCTTGCCGGAAAAGTTGACGAGTGCTGCGCCGCTTTCGCCACGGGCTATCTCAACGACGGCGCCGTCCTTGCTCGTGAACAGGTGTTCGATCTGTCCGTCCATGGCTTTGCGGAAGTTGATGGCGGCTACGGTCTCGGGGTGCTTGAATTCATCATTGCCGCGTGCGCCGATGCGGTTGTTGCCCCAGTAGTTCTCGCGGGTGCTGCCGGCGGGACGGCTGAAGAACAGCGGGCGTCCGTGCTGGCGTGCGGTGAGGAACACGAAGCCTGCGCGCACCTGGTCGTCGGTCATGCCGGCCGATTCGTGCTGGTTGCAGTAGGTGTCGTGGCTTTCGACCCATGTGACGAGCTGCGAGGGCCGGGCGGGGTGGTGCCAGTCGGCGAGGTCGGCGCCGAAGTAGCTGCCCTTGCCGAGAGCCTCGCGCAGGGCGTGGCCGTAGTTGCTGGCGACGAGGTCCATGTACTCGGCGTACTCGGCTTCCTTGACGTTGCGGTCCTGAAGCACCTCGCCGTAGATGTAGAGGCTGTCGGGCATGAGCAGGGAGAGACCCTTGACGGCTTCGCGGCCCGTGGCGACGTCCCAGAAGTTGTTGCGCTTGGCCTTGGGGTCGAGGGGATCGCTGGGCAGGCCGATGTGCTTGGCCGTGTCGTAGCGGAAGCCGCGGGCGCCGAGGTTGATGAGGTCGTTGACGTACTGCATGTAGTAGTACTGGAAATCGGGGTTCTCGGTGTTGACGTCGGGGAGTCCGCCCATCTTGCCGGTGGTGCACTGCATGCGGTCGTTGTAGTCGGTGATGTCGGTGAGCCCGTTGGCGTGAAAGAGGTTCTCGTGGCCTCCCACGGCGTTGTCAAGTCCGGGAAGCACGGCTGTGTGGTCGACGGCGGTGTGATTGGGGAGAACGTCGACGATCACTTTTACGCCGTGGGCATATGCGCTGTCGCACATGGCCTTGAATGCGTTGCGGTCGCCGAGCATGTAGTTGCCGATGGTCCAGTCGGTGGGCTGATAGTAGTAGTACCATTTGCCGCGGACGCTGTCGCCGGGCTCGCTGAAGAGGGCCATTCCGCCGTCTTCGCCTACGTAGCATGCCTGGGCGGGCGATGTCTGCACGTAGGTATAGCCTGCGGCGGCGATGTCGGCCATGTTTGCGGCGATGGTGTCGAAGCTCCACGACCAGGCGTGGAGTATCACTTCGTCCTCGCTCAGCGAGGCTTTGTCTCGTGTGGCGGATGCGGGCAGGCATGCCGCTGCGAGCAGGGCTGCCGTTATGATTCTGTTGATTTTCATGAAAAAAAGTATGATATATTGCTTACAGTACAAAGTTATTGAAAATAAGTGAGACGGCCAAGGGTATTGCCGGCGTAGTGGTCTTTTTTGCTATAAATTTGGCATTTGGGTGCGTAAAATGGTCTGTCGGCAAGGTGCGTTGTTAAAAAAATATTAAATTTGTATCCGAAAAGAACACATAGATGCAGATTAGCTTTTTTTCGGCCGTCCCATGGATATGGCTTGTGGCCGTGATTGAATATATATTACTTAACCGCCGTACCGGCCTGCTGGGGCTGTTGCGCATCATGTGCGTGTATGCGCTCACGGCAGTGGCGGCGCTGTTGCCGATGTCGCTGGCCGGCTATGCGCCCGAGTCCTCCCAGGTATGGTTCGCGGCCGGTGCGGCATTTCTGTTTCAACTGGCGTGGCCTTTGCTTTTCCGCATCAGCCGTGGGCGGCGTGAGGCGAGTTACGACCACGGCTCGGATGCTGCCGTGGGTATGCTCGCGTTCGGCGTGCTCTGTACGTTGCTGCTGCTCGGCGGCCCGTTCGCGTGGCTTGTCGGGCCTTTGGAGTTGCTTCTGCTTACGTCGGTGGTGATTCAGGCCGTGTTCTATGTGCTGTATGGCACGTGCATGGATGCGTATGGCTACAGGCTTATGACGCAGACCAATACTAACGAGGTGATTGAGTTCATGCGCTATTATCCGTGGTGGGTATCGGCCATGATAGCCGCCGGACTTATAGCCATCACTGGTCTGAGCATATGGCTCGACCTGCCTGCTGCGGCAATGCCTCCTGCCCGTCCGGCCTTCCTGGTGGCGGGTGCCGGGGCGCTGTGCGTGGCGCTGATGTGTGCGGGCGGGCGCCGCAGCCTGCTGTCGCGCAGCGGATTCGTGAGCTTTATGATTGCCAAGGCCGACAAGGCAAGGCGCCTCGGCAGCTATCCCGAGCATCGCGCCGAGCGCCGCAGAAGCATCGACGTGCGTCCTCAGGGCAAGCCGTACGATGGTCCGTCGACAGTCATGCTGGTGATAGGCGAGTCGGCCAACCGCGACTATATGAGCGCTTTTCGCGACGACATGGAGCGCGACACCACTCCCTGGCTAAACGCTATGCGCCGCACGGACGCCGGACACTGGATGACTTTCCCGAACGCATACTCCTGCGGCATGCACACATTTGCAGCCCTTGAGGAGGCGCTCACCGAGAAGAACCAGCATCATGCGGCCGATTTCAGCCGCGCTACGAATATCATAGACATAGCCCGCGCGGCGGGGCGCCGTGTGCACTGGTACAGCAATCAGGGACATCTCGGGGCCAGCCTCTCGCAGGTGTCGGTGATTGCCGACGAGGCCGACGAGGCGCGCTGGACCGACCAGCATCCCGGTCTGCCGCCTTATGATGCGGAGCTGCTGCCGATGCTCGGCGGCGTGAACCCGGCGGTAGACAATCTCGTGGTAGTGCACCTGAAAGGCAATCATTTCAGTTTTGAGAACCGCTATCCGGCCGACTTTGACGGATGGAAGCCGGTCGGCCCTGACGATACGGTCACGGCCTATCACAACACCATGCTGTATGTGGACCGAATTCTGCAGCAGCTGTGGGAACGCGGCCGCCGCGACCTGAACCTCAAGGCCATGGTGTATTGCAGCGACCATGCAATCATTCCCGAGAAGCACCGTGCGCCGGTGTTCTCCGGCTTTGGCGACGTGCGCATACCTCTGGCCGTGTGGACTTCCGACGATTTCATCAACGCCCATCCCGAGAGTTACGCGGCTTTGCAGGCCAATCGTAACGCATGCTGGACCAACGATTTCCTTTTTGACCTGATGTGCGGGATGATGGGCGTGACGACTCCGCGCAGCAATCCTGCCAACTCGCTGTGCTCCGGCGACTATGCCCACCGCCGCGAGACTCTGACGGTGCTTCGCGGCACCGTGCGCCTCAGCGATGACCGGTGAGGGGAGTTGAGAGTTTAGTTTATAGTTTAGAGTTTATAGGTAAGAGGGGGGGCGGGCGCGGGCTGCGCCCGCAGTGAGGAGTGAGGAGCTTTAGCCCGCCCGTCCCGGGCTCTGCCTCGTATGGTATCTTAGCCACGCGTTACGCTACGCTTCACGCGTGGTTAATCATGGATTCGCGCGTCCCGCGCTTTACTTTTTAAGTTTATAGGTTAGAGTTTATAGTAAAGATGGGGGCGGCCTGCGGCCTCAGTGGGGAGTGTATTGTGGGCTTTTATTCTGTTCCGGGCGATTATTGGTATGCTTATAGGGGAAGGATTGTTATTCCCAATTGAATTTTTCGGTTATTGTGAAGTATTCGTAGTTGTTTTTCGGTAGATTGTAGCTCATGGATGACGGATTGCCTTGATTGTCAAATGTGTATGAGAAGCGGCAACTTTCGCCGTTTATCCACCAGCAGGAGTCGATGAGTCGGGTAGGGGTCAGTGGTCCGCAATGGAACAGTGCTGCAAGATTAATCCAGGTCTCGTGCCAGAAATTGTACGGAATTGGCACCCAATATAATGTATAGGCATATACAAGAGGTGAATTGCACTTTTCTTCTCTGTATACAAACCGCAGAGAGCCAATATTCCGGCTGCCGTTAAAACATGAAATGGCAGCGACATCGTCGCCCTCCCAATGGAATAATATTTTGTCGACTTCATCATGCAATGGCTGCATCCATATGGGGTGCGAGTAGTTCAAGGCTATAAGTCGCCCATCTTTATATTTTAACCCATCGGCCTGAATGTTGCTGCTTTCTAAATTGAAAGATGAATATTCGCGCCCGTCTACCAGCATTGTCAATTTTTCCTCGGAATATTTGTAATTTATTTTCGAGGTATAGTTGTAATAGCTTGATTCCAGATGGCTTGAGTCGACTTTCGCCACCAATTTTTCAATCAATCGGCCTTTCGAATCATAACAGAAGTCCAGTCGAAATGATGAAGAGTCACGTGTTGAGGTTTGAGTAATTGACTTAAGTTGACAGCAGGGAGCTTTTACCTGAGCGAAAGCTCCTGTTTCCACACTCTCTATCAAAGAGCTCATGCATATCAATAGCAATAATCGTTTCATATCGCGTGCCTGAAACACTCTCTAAGCAACTTCAATATTAATATTTTTCAAGGTTCTTCGATGCGTATCCTGTATCTGTATCTGTCTCTGAATAAGTATGGCTACCATTGTAATAGTAGTTACTGTGTATTTTAAGACATTTTGCCTCTAATGGGTATTGCGACAGGTCTATTTTATAATACCAGGTGTTGTACGATTCGTTGTATTCGTATTGTCCGCTGGTTGAATATCCCGGATCGGCGTTGCTGTCGCAATCATCTACATATTTTGACCAACCTTTTTTCCGCAGACTCGGGCGATTATCCCAATATTGATCAACTTCAATATAACACACATCTCCCGACATACGTATGTGTACATCGCGTATATCGCCGTTGTCTCCGGCCATCCAATCGCCCAAGAATTCAACATGGGGATTACTGCTGTTCCCGGAGATTTTCACAAAAGGATAGAACTTGCCATTGCTATACTGACCCCATGTTCCGAGAATCTTTGACGGACCATTGTTGTGCTTTTTCAACATGGCTTCCAATACGGTCATCTCCGAGTATATTTCACTTTCATACGATGAATCTTTACTCTTGAGTCGGTTCAAAATACTTACGCCCTTGTCATAAGCTGTTTTGCCAAGCGAAGGTGTCGCCAGGGCATAAGCATGTGCGGCCTCGATATATGCTTTGCCAAACGTAGGATCAAGATTGATTATCTTTTCATACTCCTCGGCGACTTGTACATAATCTTCCCCACCGGAAGCGGTTTGTGCCAGAGCCTCTGCTGCCCGAAGATGAGCGTTGGCTTGTGTTGAAAGCGACTGTGAGAAGACGTTCAGCCCCCAAAACATTGAGATGAGAATGATAAGATATCTTAAACTTTTCATTTTATTTTAAACCTTTAAAAGCTATAGTATTCAGGGATTGAATGGAGCGAATGCTTCTTTTCACTAATTACCATTTTGAAAGAGTGATACCATGACTAACCCAGTTAGACGACTGGTAGAACATCGGTGTCGGTCCTTTGTAATACGTAGCATAAAGTTTTATCTCCAATTTTAAGTCTCCGCTGGCCGGTGTCAGACTTATACAGAAATGATTCTCTTCTATATTCGCACTGTTGTACCGTGAATTCGTTTCGGAATAGTTGGCATTTCCATTTGACCAGCCGGTTACTTCTCCATAGCTTTCGGCGCGTCCGTTACCTTCAGATGCTAAAATCTTTTTGCTTGCGGGATCGACCCAGTAGGCTCCATAGTTAGTTTCTTCTTCAAAATCAGCGATTAATGAGCCGCCAGATATCTCGGCCTGGGTAATCATACTCTTACCATTACTATCTGTGAGTTTTACTTTGTACACGCCGTTCTCTGATAATTTTATTTTGACAGAGGTAATGTTGCCACTTTTATCGGGTTCCCAATTGCCGACAAAAGGGTCGTTGCTCTGTGCGAAAAGTAGGGTCGGAATCAGAGCTATGATAAATAAGATGAATTTTTTCATTTTGTTGATTCAGTTTTGATTATTCGTTGATAGGTAGGCCTGGCAATTAATGAGTCGCGTAGCGCGGTGTATCCTATTGCTTCATAGCATTTTTCGAGAAGCTTGAATTTGGGCACAATTTCATTGATATGCCGATTTATATAACTATCGGAAGTGGGATGATCTTCGAAAGTCTTGTAGTAACGCTCAAGTGGAGGAATCGCATACTCATACAATTCGGTCAGATAAAAGTAGAGCGTGCTACCTTCGTTTATCCATCCCCGTCGGTATTCATCAAAGAGTTGACTGAGTAAGGCGGCATCGTCCTTTGTAAAAGTGGAGTCAGCTGCCAGAACTTGTGAGTAATAGCGTTGAGTTGCTCGTTCTAATAGAAAGGTTGAAGGCGTTTGCAACGAGCCGATAAACCGTTGTTTGGGAAATTGTTGTCGAGCTATAGCGAGAACTTCCCCAAGTCGCTCCGGTGTAGGGCTGTCTATATCAAGATATTTGTCAGCTACGGTTTCGAATTTCAAGTTGCAGATTATGGGGCTATATAGCGAATCGCAACCCATAGTAAAGTATAGTTGCAGGTAGTCTTCACCTGTTGCAGTAGAATCCTGTGACAGAGAAGCGAATAGCGATGGGTATTTGGTTGCCGGCAGGATGGATTCCGGTACTTTATAGTCGAGAATTTTCGATCTGAATTTACGTAAGACCGGAGTTTCCCCTTTTTTATAGGACGACATATGGGGATTAGGCACGTGAGGAACCTGCGGTACTTTTGGAATCTTATCCATAACCTCTTTTCGGGCTTGCTCTATCTGATTCTTCATTCCCTCAATCTGGTTTGTTTGGGCGAATGAATCAAATGACAGCACCGCGGCCACAACGAAAAGCAAGACGATAGATAAATGTTTCATTATTTCAGCGTAGGTATCTGTTTGATTATTTCAAGCATAAGGTTATAGGCTTCTTCCATTTCCTGAAGGTCGGCGTATTCGCGGGTCGAGTGAATGTCGTGCTGACCTGTAAACACGCACATGCCGCCGTTAAGTCCCTTGGCTGCGAACATCGAGGCTGTGGTGCCTCCGCGTTCGTCGGCAAACGTAATGTATTTGCCTGTTTTAGCTGCGGCATTTTCCACAAGAAATTTAGCCTGCGGATGCAGTGTGTATGCCACGTTCTCATATTGGAGGTCATCGTAAACGATTTCGACTTTTACGTTGGGAAACTTTCGCTCTACATCGGCGATTGCTCCCGAGAGCATTCGGTCAAACAGTTCGCCCTCCGATTTGCTGAAGTAGCGCACACGAGTCTGCACGGTGACATCCGCCCCGTCTTTATCGAAACTCCACGGATGGATGTAGCCCTGTGTGCCCTCGGAGTTTTCCGGACGGCACTCTACGGGGAAATAGGAGATGAATGCGGCGGCAGCGGCAGTGGCATCGCCGAGTTTCTGCGCTTTTGCATCGCCGGGATGGGCTTCACGACCGACAAACTTCACATTAAAGCCACGGGCGGTAAAGTTGGATTTTGTCACTACATTTCCCTCCGGACCGTCGAGGTCGAACAAAATGTCGGGGGAGAACAATTTAGCGTCGATAGCATCAGCGGCCCGTCCCACATCCTCGTTGGGGCAGAAAGCGAATTGCAGAGTGCCGTGTTTTATGGACTTATCGGTAAGGATTTTGCGAATGAGCTGCATGGCGATTGTGCAGCCGCATTTGTCATCAGCACCCAGGAGCGTTGTGCCGTCGGTGCGGACTATTGTATGGCCGTCGCGATTGTCAACTATAGGAACGATATTGCCGCCTGGAGCTTCGGGCGTAACATCAAGGTGGCAGCTTATACCCATTGTCGGACAAGTGGTTCTGACATTAGCCGGAATAGTGACGTAGAGATAGCTTTGGTCAGATAGTTGTACTTTGACGCCCGCGACTTTTGATTTTGCTATGGCATGCTCCACATCGGCTTTCAGTGCCAATGCCATATTGTGTTGACCTTGGGTGCAGATGCTGTCGTAGTCTGACTGACTATCAATGGATGCATACTTGACGAAAGTATCAAGCATATTCTTTTGAACTTGACTTTGAGAGGCAACACCAAGCGAGGTTAAAAGTGCCAGCGCAACGAGATGATATTTCATGGTCTGTTTCCTTTGTATGTGATACACGCCAAAGGTACTAAAAAAGTTTTATAATTGCAAAATAAAGTTGATAAGGATGTGCGGCCTGCCAGCGCAGTTCGGAATCAGGTAGCGCCTCGCGCAGTGAGGAGTGTGGAGGAGCAAGTTATTGAGGCGTCAGGGATGAGTGGCGGGCGTAGAGGAACCACTCGACGGCGCCGCGGGTGAGGAGGTAGACACAGAAGGCGAGCCAGAGGCCGTCGTTGCCCAAAGGCCGGGCGGCAAGGAGCGTGATGAAGAAGGCGAGCATGGCCGATGCCATGGCTGCGAGCATGGCGCGGGTGCGGGTGAGTCCGATGAAGATGCCGTCCCATACGAAGGCCCATACGCCTGCCAGAGGCACGAGCGCGTCCCAGGGCAGGTAGCGCCCGGCTTCGGCCACAACTTCGGGACGGTCAGTCAGTGCGCGCAGCAGCAGGTGGCCGCCAAGCAGGTAGATGGCGGCGGTGGCGGCGGCCAGGACGGCACCTGTGCGCAGCAGCGCACGGATGAGGCGGCGCAGCGACGCGGCGTCGCGCGAGCCGTGGAAGCGTCCGCCCAAAGCCTCGGCGGAGTAGGCGAAGCCGTCCATGAAGAAACTGAAAAGATAGAACAGCTGCATCAGCAGGGCGTTGGCGGCCAGTGTCAGCACGCCGGTGCGGGCGCCTGTGCGCGTGAACCACATCGTCACGGCCACCAGGCAGAGCGTGCGCAGGAAGATGTCGGCATTGATGCTGAAATAGCGGCGCAGTCCGTCGCCGGCCACAATCCGTCGCCAGGCAATGCGCTGCGGGCGGTAGCGGCTCAGCATGGCGATGCCGAGCGCGAAGCCGGCCCACTGGGCTGTGAGCGAACCGACGGCCACACCCTCGATGCGCCATCCCAAGCCGACAACGAGCGTGAGGCTGACGGCGATGTTTACGATATTGGTCCATATCGCCATCCACATCGGGGCACGGGCGTTCTGCATTCCCAGGAACCATCCGCTGAGCACATAGTTGCCGAGCACGGCCGGGGCGCCCCATATGAGTATTCCGAAGTAGCGCGCGGCGAGTGCGGACGTGGGAGCGTCGGAATCAAGCAGGCGCAGGGCGACGGGGCATGCCGCCGGGCTGCACGCTATCAGGGCCACGCCGAGCAGCGCCGCAAGCAGAAGTCCGCGCCACAGCACCGTGGCCTGCTCCGGGCGGTCGCCGCGTCCGCAGGCCTGTGCCGTCAGTCCGCCGCTGCCCATGCGCAGGAAGTTCAGCACCCAGTAGAGCATGTTGAACATGGTGCCACCCACGGCAATGGCGCCGAGGTAGACCGGCGGCCCGATGTGGCCCGAGATGGCGGCGTCAACCAGTCCGAGCAGCGGTGTGGTGATGTTCGATGCTATGGCTGGGAGGGCAATGGCGAGTATTTCCTTGCGAAGGGTCTTCATTTTATGGTTCAGGCAATAGCCTCATAGGCTATTGCCTGATATATAGTGCTTTAATCGGCGGACGCATGAACCGTGCGTCCCTATAAGCTGGTGTTAATCTTTTTTGGCGCGGACGGAGTTGAAGTAGAGATAGCAGATGATGGCGGCGTAGGCCACGAGTCCGAGTATCTGAGTGCTGAATTCCATGCCGCCAGTGGGCAGCTCTTTGCCGCACATGATGGTGATGGCCGAGAATACGCCGAAGAGGGCGCCGCCGGCAATGAGGCCCGATGAGATGAGTGTGCCGCGGTCGTTGCGCAGGCGGCGCAGCTCCTCGTCCTTGGTGCTCCGGTTCACAGCCCAGGATATGAGACCGCCGACGAGCATGGGCGTGTTGAGGTGCAGAGGCAGGAACATGCCGAGGCAGAAGGCGAGTGCCGGAACGCCGAGCCAGTTGAGGATGACGGCGAGCACGGCGCCGACGATGTAGAGGGTCCAGGGAGTGGCGCCGCCCATCATCATGGGCTCTATGACCTTTGCCATGGCGTTGGCCTGCGGTGCGGCCAGACCGTTCTCGCCGGTGAAGCCGTAGACGCTGTTGAGCATGAGGATGACGCCGCCGACGGTGGCCGCCGACACGAGTGTGCCGAGGAATTTCCAGCTTTCCTGCTTGCGGGGTGTTGAGCCGAGCCAGTAGCCCACCTTGAGGTCGGTCACGAAGCCGCCGGCCATCGAGAGGGCCGTGCAGACAACGCCGCCGATCACCATAGCGGCCACGATGCCGCTTGTGCCGTTGAGGCCAATGGCTACGAAGATGCCGCTGGCAATGATGAGCGTCATCAGGGTCATGCCGCTGACGGGGTTGCTGCCCACGATGGCTATGGCGTTGGCTGCAACGGTGGTGAAGAGGAAGGCAATCACTGTGACGACAAGCCACGCAACGGCTGCCTGCCAGAGGTTGTGGATGACGCCGAACCAGAAGAAGAGGAACACGGCTATCAGGGCGATGAACACGAAGTAGGCTATGTGCTTCATGCTGATGTCGGTCTGCCAGCGCACGGCCTTGGTGGCGGTGGATGCGCCGCGCAGCTCGCGGGCAGCTAGTCCGGCGGCCTGCGCAATGATGCCGCGGCTCTTGATGATGCCTATGATGCCGGCCATGGCGATGCCGCCGATGCCCATCAGGCGCGCGTAGTCGCGGAAAATCTCGTCGGGCGACATGGCCCAGCCCTCGGCGGCGTAGGCTCCGAACAGGGGGATGATGACCCACCATACGAATATGCTGCCGGCAAATATGACGAAGGCGTATTTCAGGCCGACGATGTAGCCGAGGCCGAGCACGGCGGCGCCGGTGTTGCACGACAGGACGAATTTAGTCTTGGATGCGAGAGTCGCACCCCAGCTGTAGGCGGTGGTGGTGATGGTCTCGGCCCACCAGCCGAAGGTAGCCACGATGTAGTCGTAGATGCCGCCCACGAGCGCCGCAACCACGAGCAGCTTGGCCTGCGCGCCGGCTTTCGGACCCGACGCCTGGCCGCTGGCGAGCACCTGGGTGGTGGCGGTAGCCTCCGGGAAGGGGTACTTGCCGTGCATGTCCTTGACGAAGTACTTACGGAAGGGAATGAAGAACAGAATGCCGAGCACGCCGCCGAGCAGTGAGCTCATGAACACCTCCAGGAAGTTGACGGTGAGGTCGGGATACGTTGCCTGAAGGATATAGAGCGCGGGGAGCGTGAAGATGGCGCCGGCCACAATCACGCCGGAGCATGCTCCGATGCTCTGTATGATAACGTTCTGTCCGAGGGCGTTCTTTTTGCCGAGGGCACCGCTGAGACCTACGGCTATGATGGCGATGGGGATGGCGGCCTCGAATACCTGACCTACTTTCAGACCCAGGTAGGCAGCGGCGGCGCTGAACACCACAGCCAGCAGGACGCCCATGCCGACGGAGTAGGGGGTGACTTCGGCATACTCGCGCGCCGGATGCATAAGCGGACGGTATTCCTCGTCCTTGGCAAGTTCGCGGAAGGCGTTTTCCGGGAGTTCCACCGGATCCACCTCTGCGGGGTTGAGATTCTCTTTATCCATTTATGTACGATTGATTATTTTTTTGCGGGTATCTTGAGTTTCTGGCCTATCTTGATGTCGGAGTCGCGGAGGTTGTTGGCATCCTTGATGGCCTTCACGCTGACGCCATAGCGCTTGGCGAGCTTGTAGAGGCTGTCGCCGCTGCGTACCTTGTGAGTGGTGGCCTTGGGCTGAGCCTTTGCCTTGGACTGAGTTCCGGCCTTGGGCTTCTCGGCTTTTGCCGGCGCCGCGCTCTGCTCCATGGCGCGGGCCACTTCGGAGGCCTGTGCCGAGGGGGCTGCGCTGTCGGGCACAGTGGCTGTCGGTGCTGGCTGCAGCGAGTCGGCGGGTGCCGGCTCTACCTGTATGCTGTCGGCGGGAGCCGGTTTCGGGAGATACTTGCGCGTGGTAGTGACTATCTTAAGCGTCATGCCGCGGCGTACCTTGCTCTTGTGGCCGAGGCCGTTGGCACTGCGCAGGGCCGACTGGGTGATGCCGTAACGGCGTGCGATGCTCGAGACCGTCTCGCCGCGGCGCACCTTGTGGTATTTCACCACGGTCTCGTCGACGTATTCGCCGCGATCGTCGCTGCCCTGCACAGATGCGCCGTTGGCCGGCTCCACCACATCGCGCAGCAGATAGTTCGCGGCATTGTGGTTGATGATGCTGTCCTCGTTGGCGATATATGCGTAGGTCTGAAGCGACGGAAGCACCAGCGCGTATGGCCTGATATGCCCGGGGATCACGTCCTTGCGGTACTGCGGATTGAGTGCGCGCAGCTCGTCCATGCTTATGCCCAGGACATCGGAAATCTGCTCGAAATGCACGCGGCGGCTGACGTGTACGGAATCCACCACCAGCGGGCGACGTACCAGCGCGCGGGCTATGTTGTGATCGGGATAATATGTCATCACATAGTTGGCGGCTATGAATGCCGGCACGTAGCCCCTGGTTTCGGCCGGCAGGAAGGGGTATATGGCCCAGAAATCCTTCTTGCCTCCTCCGGCGCGGCGCAGAGCCTTGTTGACGTTGCCCGGGCCGCAGTTGTAGGCGGCGATGGCGAGCGACCAGTCGTCGTAGGTGTTGTACAGCTGCTTCAGGTAGCGCACGGCGGCATCGGTGGCCTTGTAGGGGTCGCGTCGTTCGTCCACCAGGGAGTTTACTTCCAGACCCTGTCCGGTAGCCGTCGGCAGCATGAACTGCCACAGGCCGGTGGCTCCGGCGCGCGACACTGCCACGGGGTTGAGCGCCGACTCTATCACGGGCAGATACTTCAGCTCCAGCGGCATGTCGTATCGGTCGAGCGCTTCCTCAAAGACCGGCATGTAGTAGTGCGACAGACCGAGCATGTTCTCCACGAGCTGCCGGCGGCGCTGGGTGTACATGTCGATATATGACCGCACCACCGAGTTGTAGGGCATCTCGATGACGGTGGGCATGGCCTGCAGGCGGCGGATTATCACCTCGTCGCTTACGGCCTGGTCGGTCTGGCTGTCGGCCTTGTCGTCGATAGCGGCGTAACGTTTCAGATACCAGTCGTCCTGCATCTTGCGCGTGTCGCGTTCAAAACTTTCCGGGTAGACGATGGCACGGTCGCGTATGGAGTCGCGTATGCTCAGCACCGACGGCGCCGCCTGCGCCGCGAGGGCGGGGGCGCCGAGCGCTATTGCTATGATGAATTTGCGTATATCTTTCATTTATCGTGATGAATGTTCAGAAAGTGAAGGCCCATTGCAGGCCGATTGCGGGTTTGCTGCCGCGCGATTCCTTTATTATGGCGGGCGCTATGTCCATCGACAGGTCGGGCGATATGTCGAAGTGGCTCAGCGATGCGTCCACGTAGGCGTCGACCATCGCCAGCAGATAGACGCCCACCATGGCTATGATGCAGAGGTCGCGGTTGCGGCGGTAATAGTTCTTGCGCGATTGCAGGAGTCGGGTGAGCCACGCCTTGTCCAGGGAGTCTTCGCTGACTGTGGGCGGGAAAAAGTCCATGTAGGATTTCGTCGTGGGGTCGTTGTCCATGATGTCGCGGTAGGCACGCGAATAGTCGTCGAGCATGCCGTTGTTCCACGACGTGGCGTAGCCGAGGCCGAGATAGCCGCCCACTATCAGGGGCAGCTTCCAGTAGCGGCGGTTGTAGATCTGTCCGAGGCCGGGAAAGAGCGCCGACATCCATACGGCCCGCGAGGGGTCGGGGTTGAAAGCCACGGTGCGTTCCTCCCAGCGGTCGTATGGCGACTCGGCGGCTGCTGCGGAGTCGGCGACGCATTCCGCGCAACTGTCGGCCGGCGCCGGCTTCTCGTACAGCTCGAGAATATAGCTCTGGCTGTCGGCGTCGGCGATGCTGTCGGTGTCGGCGCTCTGGGCCATAAGGCCCGCTGTGGCCGAAACCGCGGCGGCTACAAGAATTGCTGCGAGGCGTTTACTTCTCATTTGCAACCTGTTGCTTCAGAGTGTCGAAAAGGGTTATGAGGCGCACCAGCTCGTCGTCGTTGGCGAAGGGGAAGGTGATGCGTCCCTTGCCGCTGCGGTCGCAGGAGAACTGCACCGGCGTGCGGAACACGGCCGATAGCTGGTCGCGCAGGGCCGTGAAGTCGCGCGATGCCGATGGTGTGCGCTGACGCTGGCGTCCGGTTTCCGCGTCGGGCGTCTCGCCGTTCTCCCACGCCTTGGCTATCTCCTCCACGCGGCGTACGCTCAGGTCTTTGCGCAGAATCTCGTTGTAGAGCTTGAGCTGCAGCGAGGGGTCGGACAGCGTCAGCAGTGCGCGTGCATGACCCATGTCGACGCGCTTGTCGCGCAGGCCCAGCTGCACCTCGGCCGGGAGGCGCAGCAGGCGCAGGAAGTTGGCTACCGTGGCCCTCTTCTTGCCGATGCGCTCGCTCAGGCGCTCCTGCGTGAGCTTGTACTGGTCGATAAGTTTCTTGAAAGTCAGAGCTATCTCTATGGCGTTCAGGTCCTCGCGCTGTATGTTCTCTATGAGGGCCATCTCGGTGAGCTCGGCCTCGTTGGCGGTGCGTATGTAGGCCGGAACGCTTTCCAGTCCGGCCAGACGCGCCGCGCGGAAGCGTCGCTCGCCCGCGATAATCTGGTATGAATCAGGCCCTAACTTGCGCAGCGACAGCGGCTGGATGATGCCCAGTTCGCGGATGCTTGTGGCAAGTTCGGCCAGGGCGTCCTCGTCGAAGTTGGTGCGCGGCTGCTCTGGGTTGGGCTGAATCTGAGCCAGGGGCACCTCGTTGATTGCGCTGCTGCCGCGGGCAGGCACATCGTCCATACTTATGAGCGAGTCCAGGCCGCGACCGAGGGCATTGCGTTTGGGTGAAGACATTACTTTTTGTGTTTCTTGTGTTTGGCTATCAGCTCTTTGGCGAGCAGTACATGGCTTGTGGCGCCGCGGCTGTCGGCGTCGTAGAGCAGCGCGGGCAGTCCGTGGCTCGGGGCTTCGCTAAGGCGTATGTTGCGCGGGATGACGGTGTTGAACACCATGTCGCCGAAGTGGCCTTTCAGCTCGTCGTAAATCTGATTGGCGAGGCGGAGGCGGGCGTCATACATCGTCAGCAGGAAGCCCTCTATCTCCAGCTCGGGGTTGAGGCGTCCCTTGATGATGCGTATGGTATTGAGCAGCTTGCTGATACCCTCCAGCGCGAAATACTCGGCCTGCACGGGGATAATCACAGAATCGGCCGCCGTGAGCGCGTTGACGGTGATGAGGCCGAGCGACGGCGAGCAGTCTATGAGGATGTAATCGTAACTGTCGGCTACGGGTTCGAGCAGGCGCCTGAGCACACGTTCGCGGTCAGGCTTGTTGATGAGTTCCAGCTCGGCGCCGGCCAGGTCGATGCGCGAGCCTATCAGGTCGAGCCCTTTCATGCACGTCGCCACCTGCGAGCCCTGGAGAGGATAGTCGTCGACCATGCACTCGTAGAGCGACGAAGCCGCGGCGCGGGGGTCAATGCCGTAGCCGGAGGTAGCGTTGGCCTGCGGGTCGGCGTCGATTATGAGAACGTGTTTGCCCTCTGAGGCGAGAGAGGCAGCCAGATTGATAGTAGTGGTGGTTTTGCCCACACCGCCCTTCTGGTTGGCTATTGCGATGATTTTTCCCATATGTATAATCGCTTAACGATTTGCAAAGTAAGGAAAAATTTTTCGTTCCACGAAAAAAATGTTCCACGAAATTACACCTATGTAGATAAGTCCTCGGAAATGTTGATAACCGTAGCCCGTCTGCGGTGCCGTTCTGGAAGTTCGCTGTGATTTTTTTCTTATAAGATTAGCTTGTGAATGGTAATAAATGCTTATCTTTGCAGCATCACCACGATACGCGGAGCCTCAGAGGGGGCGCAACGGCGTGGCGGCTAATAATATTCAAAAGCGTTTATCACGCTTGTTCTTGGCAATCTGAAACTTCGCAACTTTCAATCACAGTCAGGAATGAAGCAACGATGGGCGCCTTTCAGGGTATGATTATATTCATGCGCAGCGATGCGTATGCTTTGTCATATCGGCGTGAGGCTCCGCGTTGTTCGTTCTACTGTGATGGGCAATGCGAAGGCCTCAGATTGCAGAACGGGCAACCGATACAGACCCTCACGCTTTTTCATTCAAAAAAACATTCTAACGCCGACGAGAAGGGGACCGAGGCAAATATAGTACGCTATGAGAGCAACACTACTCAAAACTGCGCTCGCCATGCTCGTCCTGCTCTTGTTGCCGTTCGGGCTTGATGCACGTGACTTTTCCTATCAGGGAGTCAACTACACGGTGCTTGACGAAAATCAAGCCACCTGTTCGACAAAAGCAGGAAACTCTGGAGAGGCAGGCTCCACCGTCTCAGGTGAAATTTCGCTACCTTCTGTGGTATATGACGGGAATAAAGCATATACTCTGACTGAAATAGCCGATTATTCATTTCAATATTGTAGGAATATGACAGCATTAGAAATACCGGCATCTGTCACATCAATAGGCAAATCTGCTTTTCTCTGTTGTAACAAACTCACACATGTAAAACTTCCTGATGGGTTGACAGCAATAAGTGATTACCTTTTTTGGGCTTGCCACAATCTTCAAACAATTGAGATACCTTTTTCTGTAACATCGATAGGAGCTCAAGCTTTTGCTATGTGCAGCAACATTGAGTCTATTGAGATTCCGTCATCGGTAGCTTCAATAAGCAGAGGTGCTTTTATCTCTTGTGAAAGTCTCACAAATATTGAATTACCTTCTTCTGTTACCTTTATAGGTTTAGATGCATTTAATTCTTGCAAGAAGCTTCAGCGCATTAAGTTGCCCGAAGGATTAACTGCAATAAGTGATGGATTGTTTAGCAGTTGCTACGCTCTACAAAGTGTAGAAATACCCTCCACGGTGACGACGATAGGTAACCTTGCATTTAGATACTGCGAGAGTCTTTCAAGTGTAGAATTCCCTTCCTCGGTGACAACGGTAGGTAAAGACGTGTTTGAGTTTTGTAACCTGAGCTCCCTTAAACTGTATTGTAAATTATCTGATTATTCTTGGCTGAAAGATATTTTGAATGGTTGGAGTGTGTGGGTATATTGCCATTATTCGGAACTATACAAGATCAAGAATGTACATCCTAAAGCCATTGCATTTACCCAGCCATGCGCTATTGATAAAACGCCATGTTTTTACGGTGTTAAGTTCAAACTTATATCCCCTCCTGGTTTTCAGGAGCAAGTAGACCTTAATGCTTCTAATTTAACTATATGTTTGACAGATGGGTATGAAACAACTGTGCCTAACACAACTTTTACAAATCTGGAGTTAGGAAAGGAGTATTTTATTAAAAACCTCGAAATGGGGAAAACGTATGAAATACAAATGACATGGACTTCAGAGGACGGCGAAGAAAGAACATATGAGAGTTTTAATACTCCCACCCTTTCCGAGAATAGCATACATTGTTCGCTGTCTGAAACCCAAACCACAGTGACGATTAATAATATTGTTGTGCCCTCCGATGAAACCCTTAGTCCCTCGGCTACAAGCTATCGGTTAAAGGGGATATGTTCATGGACTCCATACGAAGGAGACAAGGTCGTTTTTACAGACCTTACCCCCAATACTAAGTACACTGTAGAGGTTCTTGTAGAGTATGGTTCTTACCAGCTTGAAAAAGAATTTTCGAGTAAAACGCATTATATATTGAGGTATAAAGATGCTTTGAAATACGAGAATCTGTCACCTACCACCGTCGAATTGATTGGAGACTCTGACCCCGGCGATGCAAAAATCGTTGAACGATGGTGGACTGTCAACGACAGGGATATACCCGGCTGCAAGATGACGGTAACAGGTCTGAAACCGGATACAGAATACAACGTTTCTTACAATGTCAAGACTGACAAAGGATATGTAGAGAACAGAAGTATAAAGTTCACCACTCCTTCTCTGTCGCTTGAGATGCTTCAGCCGAGGGGCGTATCGGCCACAAGTGCTGTTGTCGCCGCTACCACGAATATATCCGATCAGGAGCCTAATGTCGGTTTCCAGTGGAAGAAGTACGATGCGCCGTTATCGTTGAAGCCCAATGAAGGCTATGCTGCAATTTTCGATGGTACGATCGAAGGCAATATTAAGAATCTTCAGACCGACAAATACTATCAGGTACGTGCGTTCTATAAGGACTATTGGGGCGATTACCATACTTCGGACTGGGTGACTTTCGACCCGTCGGATTTTAGCTATTTCGAGCCAACTGTACACACCTATCCTATAGAAAATGTGGGGAGCAACAATGCCACATTGCGCGGATATGCTCTTCCCGGTTCGGAAGATGTGGTAAGCCAAGGC
>ENA-UOJO01002078-UOJO01002078.1-human-gut-metagenome-genome-assembly--contig:-P57-NODE-2078-length-22765-cov-8.529855_pt1 | contig 22765 bp, 24 predicted proteins | sample MGYA00242351_ERZ723898 | MGnify/ENA metagenome assembly ERZ723898 | reverse complement strand
TCTGCATGACGACGGGGACTTTGGCGACGCCTTTCGTGAGCGGACGTTTGATTTTAACCTTTTTATTATTTTCCATACGTCGCCTCAGTTAAATACAAAATACAACGGTGACACACTGTCCACAACGACTTGTGCCCGATACACTCCGTCCGGCATATTTCCGTCAATTTGCACGATGTATACCCATTCTCCAATACTCAGCTCCCCTGTGTGCCTTGCGTATTCGCTGATTTCTTCGGTAACCGACACAGGTTGCGAGCTCACCGATGTGACTTTATAAGTCTCGTCCCCTATGTATACACGCATATTCTCTTTGACAGCGGATAAATCATTCTCTTTTACATACAGTACCGTCTGTCCGTCCCGGCTTACCGCCGCAACAGGCAATTTCGTTTCGAGTTTTCCGAAAACGCCCCAAACGCAAACGCCGATGAGCAGGATCACGATTGCCGCGAGTGCCATCCACACGCCGGGATTGGTGACCTTTATGTAATCGTTCAACTGTTCAGGCGACGACATTCTGTCAATGCTTTTTTTTCGGAAGATTTTATCGTTCATATCTTGGCTCCTTTATAAATGATTTGATTTTTATTATGCTCCTTGTGCCAGTGCCTTTTCCAATGACGCTTTTGTTAACGGTTCTTCTATGATCCCGGTGACCTCGTCAGGAGTCAAAAATGGAAAGTCGTTTTTCTCTCCACTCGGCACGATCAGATAGGACAATACTCCCGGATGTTCCTGCCTGGCAAACCGGATCAACTCCACTCCGCCCATTCTTTTCATATTAACATCTGCAAATAGCATGTCAAAGTTATGATTAAACGAATATTTGCCCGCCATAAGCGAGTCGGTCTCACGAATAATGTTGGCATTCGGAAGTATACTCGATAATCCGTTGCACAAGTTCTCCAGCAAGCTCTTGTTGTTGCTGACTGCAAGTATGGTCATTTTCTCTCCTTTTTTATATATAAACATCTTTTTCGGCAACTCCATGTCGTAGTTGATATCGGTTCATTCCCGTATGATATGTACACACTCTCGAATCGCTGTTTCCAGATTTTCGGCTCCCGAGATGACGGTCTTGATATCTCCTATGGCTTTCAGGTGGTTAAATAATTTCCCATCAATCATATCATTGCTCCTTTGCAATAAATATTATCCGTTTTTCTATTTGAACACTCTTATTTTCAAGTTCACCCATAAATACATTTGCAACTGCTCCGTACCCAAAAGTGACGTCATAAAACGTATTTTTTGATCCACTTCGACTTTTTGATTAATTATACAGCGAGAAGTGCAACAAAAGTGCAACACAGAAACGGAAAAGCAAAAAAAGCAAACGGATACTCAATACCTTTTTGGTAAAGAGTATCCGTTTTTTTCGTTGAGGCTTACTTAATGAGACAGCCCTTCATCGGTTGTGAATGATTTATTTACCTCATTGTCTTGTGCTTTCTGTTCGAATACAAATCAGCCGGCTGTTTTCTTTCTTTTCTTCACCACGATAACGGTAATAACCGCCGCCGCAGCCAAAGCAACTGCGATACCGACAATGATCCATATTGAACCCGACGATACCATGGAGCCGAAAAAACCGAAGAAGCTGAAAAAGCCGGAGCCGGAATAGGTTGTATCCTTGGTAAGATTTATCGTTATCTGTTCGCCTTCTTCCAGCCACTGATTATAAGTATAAACCTCTCCATTGTCTATGGATACACTGCCGACACACCAGTCATCACCATCCTCCAGGCTTAAGATGGCTTTTGTGATGGTTCCGACATCTTTCACATTTCTGAGGGTATAGACGAAAGACTCATTACGTTCAAAATCATTCTTACCGTCTTCGTCCAACAGAATTTTTCCTGTGCTCTGACCGTCCGATCCAATCAGCTCGATATACACGTCACCGTCTGTTCCTGCGAGCCATTTATCGGCTGTGGTTATCTTTATATAGTGGGTTGTAACAGCGGCAGCTTTCAGCTCGGCAGAGGAATACTCCAGCCACATCTGTGCAGGATAGGTCTTGCCTTCCACCGTGACATATTCCAGATACCATCCGTCGCCACCGTCAACCTTTACGAGAATATCTGTGATGGTTCCGACATCCAAGCCCTTCAGCTTCATGGTGTTAAGACCGCCTTTTTCGAACTCCTCGTCCTCAACATAGCCGTTAAGCCTGAACACGCCCGTAGAGCCGTTTGTACCGAAAATAGTCAGCAAAACATCGTCATCCGTGCCGCTGGAGCCGTACAAGCCCGTCTGAACCCTCACATCATAAGTTCGACTTGTGACGGCGGCAAGCTCAATATCACTTTCTTCAACCCACTGCTTTGCATTAAAGAAACAGCCATCAATTTCAACATACTCCAGATACCAGCCACACGAATTGTTAAAAGGAGAAATCTTGATCTTTTCGATCTCACCTACATCTTTCGTTCTCAGGGTAAGGCAATCCAGGTTGCCGTTTTCAAAAGCATTTCCGTCAATATAGCTGTTCACATATATGTATCCTGTTTCATCGCCGTTTTTTCCGATAATATTGAGCCAAACGCCTACGTCCGTGCCGGCATAGTCAAACGTGCCTGTCTGGAACTTGATATCATAATCCTTAAGCTCGCAGGGCCAAGCTTCAGCCCACCAGATAGATTCCGATCCAAGCCATCGATTTATGTTGAATCCCAAACCGTCTACTTCACAGTATTCTATGAGCACATCATCGTCATACTCGAAATCGGAGTTTGGATTCTCCCAGCTTAATCGGATAGCATTGATCGTACCTACATCCTGGCCCCACACAGTATAGGTATCTTTGTCTCCGGCTTCAAAGTCATCGTAATTGACTTTGTCCAGTAATAATGTGCTGGTTTGACCTTTATCACCAAAAATACAGATATATATGTCATCGTTTGTACCGGCTCCCGAAGCACCTGATACCTGAACGGTCACTGTGTACTGGCGAGCGGTAGAGGGATTGTCATTTGTAAATGTCTCATTACCCACTTCACGGAAAACAACAAATATAGACTCGTTTACTGCAATCGTATGAGGATGCCAGTCGTCATCGCCGTCCTTGCGCACGGTGATACTTACGATATCACCGACATCAGGCATACCAATGAGATTGATTACATCGGTATCGCCTGCCTCAAAGGCGTTACCGCTGATAAGACCGTTTAGGCATACCTCGGGAGTGGAGCCTTTAGTACCGTTTATGATCAGATATATGTCATTGTCTGTTCCGGATCCTATCAAGGGGTCTGTTACGATGGTTACCAAATAATCCTTTACGCCTTTGTCATTGGGCTTGAACTCGTTGGAGCCGGATTCACCTTCCGCAAAAGCTGTTATTGCGAACACGCCTGCTATCATCGCAACAGTCAAAATAAATACAAGCAATTTGAAATTTTTTCATTATGAGCCTCCTTTTTCTGTTTGAAATGTATTACTGATTCTTTATACGCGCCAATCGGCGAATTTGCAAATCATTTTGCTGAATTTTTTGAAAAACTATGCGCTGTTCATAAAATAAGTCTCTCTCCTTTATCGCTTCTGCTTATTTATACGAGCGAATCGGAAATTGTGCGAAAATTCTTTAAAAAATTTTTTTTTTATTTTAATTTTTTTCTTGATTATGTATACTACGACGGGAATATAGGTCACGATGGGCATGAAAAATCCGACCGCCTGATAGGGAGATTGTACCAACGTATTGAAAATACCGTGGTAAATGACAGCGACCAGGAGAAGACCGAAAGTGCCGGTGTAAAACAGTTTTTTGCACTTACGCACAAAGGAAATGCCGTATCCCACCGTCGCCGTGCAGATGCCGTGCATAAGTCCCGTTGCAAAGCCCCTTATCAGCGCAAGCAAGACGTCTGCGCTCTCTATGTTCTGTGTAACAACGTAAACATTCTCCATAATGGCAAATCCTATGCCGAGCGCCATGGAAAGAGACAACAACCGCTCCCACTTTTCCGAAATGACAAAGGCGTAGAACAGCACCGGCAGAGCTTTGATGATCTCTTCGGTGATCGGAGTCAAGGAAACTGCGGCGTACTGCAGATTCAATCTCAAGAGTTGCATCAGTAACGCATTGACCTCTCCTGCAAAGAGGCACATCACAATACCCAGGATCATATAACCGACGGTAACGCGCGATTGCTTTTCCAGCAAGAAGAGCATCAGCAAAAGCGGCGCTCCGATGCAGATAAACATCAAATATATCATGTGTACCATTTCTGAACCCCCTTTGCGGTGATCGGCAGAAGCAGTAAGAATGTTGCCGCCAGAAGAAGGACGATGATATTCTCAGCCATATTTATGCCGTAATCCGAAAAAAGCACGCGGACGGTAAACAATGCGCTGATGCAAAGCACCAACAGGTTGTATTTCCGCATGGATTTGAAAATACCGTATGTAACGTCCGGAATTATCAGATGCTTGAAATTGTAGTAAACCGTCGCCGCAATCAGAAGGAGCAGGAAGGTGTGGATAATCTTGACCGACAGATGAACCGGTGAGAGGATATCAAGTACGTACAGCCCGATATACAGTGTAGGAAAGATCAGAGGAATCAAACGAAACCTGCGCATTCTCGGATTGCGATCATCACCAAGGCCGTCAATTTGTCCGAAGGAAGCCGAGAATAAGAAGACAAAGCAACCAACCGGACCTAACATCCCCAAATGGAAGACCTCTGTCTCTCCAAGGCAGACATACATGGCGACGGTGAACAACTCGCCGAGCAATATACAGCCCTCTCCGAAAAGAACGATCTTAAAAACAGCGCCATTCGGACGCAATGGGAATATATCAGACCCCAAAGCAGCGACGCGACAAGCGACACCGTTAAAACCGCGTGTGACAGAAGTTGCATATATAATTTTTCCTTTCCGTTTTGTAAAACTGCAAATTACATTTTTTCTTGCCGGTTTTCAGCAATCTGTTTCATAGGTTTCCGCATTGAAAATTGAAATGTATGATATTAAAGTGTATGATACCAAACGAAGTGCAACACGGGAGAAGGAAAGCAAAAAAATTTCTGTTCAGTTTATTTATTGCACTTCTATTTATAAAACATATTCCCGTATTCCTGCAACTCTCGCCGTTTTCGTCTTGACCATCGTGGCAGATTTCAGAGACCATATATCTATATCTGAATTTTATTATGTACCGCTAAATATAGAAGAAGCCGAACATTTTCGTGATGTTCGGCTTCTCGTTATTTGAGGAACGGTTTGTGCCACTCTCTCGTCGATATATTGAAATGCACTTATATTATACCATTTTTCGATGGATTTTTCAATATGGCGGTTCATTGCCCGAGTATTCCTGCCCACAATTCATCAAAGTCCGAACTCAACAGAGTGTTAAGCTGTTCCCTTTGTTTCTCATTGAAATGATAAACGTCGGCTCCTTCCGAAGCGGTCATCGAAGTGTATTCGATGTGCAGGGTTGTTTTTACAACTGTTTCTTCAACCTGATACGGGTTTCCCTCAGCATCGCTATATTCACGGATCACCGTTTCCTCGCTTGTCGAGGTATAATGCTCAACTGTATTCATTGTATTAAATACCGCCCTGAACTCGTCAATAAGCTCACTATTTAAATCTGAAAAGTCCTTGTTCGTGCTGTTTGTCAGCACAGCAAATACAGCAATCACATCCTTTTTCGAAGCCTCCTGCCCTTCAATGACAAGGTAATCGTGAGGAGTATTGTTTACTATCTCAAGCTCCCTCGCATCATACTCGGAGTCGCAAGCAGACATCATATAGACAACCGAATAACTCCCCGCATCATTGGGCGTGAACACACCGCAAACGGCGGCAATAATACCACCGATAATAACGATTACAAGGATAACCACAACCGCAACCCAACCGCCTGCGGCGATAGCGGCTACAATGCCCTTTACTGCGGCTACCGTTGCTTTTACGGCGGCAACGATTGCTTTCGCCGCCACCTTAACAAATTTCACAGTTGCCTGCGCCGCCGCTTTTGCCGCCTGAGCCGCCTTCTGTGCGGCTTTGGCAGCTACTTTGGCTGTGACTTTGGCGGTTCTCGCCGTGGTCTTTGCCGCTTTTTCTGTGGTCTTAGCCGTAGTCTTCGCAGTCTTTGCCGCACCTTTGGCAGTTTGTGTCGTGACTTTCGTGGTAGTCTGTACCGCTTTACCTCCACCCTTTGCAGCAGTCTTTGGTGCCTCAAGCAAAGGTGTTTGTTTGGGAGCCGGAAGTTCTTTTGGCTTTGGTGCTTCGCCCTTCATTTTTTTCGGTCGGTTTCTCCATTTTTGAATATTTCGGCGTGTTTCTCTGACACCCCATCTGCCGATCTTATCACCGGCACGAACGGCAAGATGCGCCGTTCCGCTTTCGTATGCTTCAAGACGATTTCCCGCATATTCGCTCTCCGAGCTTTCTCCAGACGAGATCGTATCATTTATCTCTTGCTTCGCTTCATCCACACCGCTCCTTGTCTTTGCGGCAAGATTCTGCACACGGTCAAAGGTCTTGACCGTGTGCAGGGATTCTCTTGTCTTAATATCTGCCATCAGGCTTCACCCGGCTTGGTATTCATGAGTTGGAAAAGCATTGTATCCTTCGGAACTCTATTGACGAAAGGAACGAGAGCGCTGCCTATTTTTACAAGTCCGTGCCCTGCTTCCACACCCGTGATATAGGACATTTGCAAATCGGAGATACCCATGAGGTCCGCCAGCTCTGCTCTGTCGGTTGCCGCTTGATTGAGCATGACAACAAGCTCGGAGTTTGCAAGCATGGTTCTTGCGGTGTGGCTCTGCAACAGATCTTCCACATTTTGAGTTATTCCCGTGATGAAAGCTCCGTACTTACGCACACGCTTCCAAAGGGTAAAGAGAAAGTTTGCAGAATATTCGTGCTTGAAAAGCAAGTATATCTCATCAATAAAGATATAGGTCTTACGACCTTTTGCTTTGTTCGCCGTAATACGATTGAGGATATTATCGAGAACTACAAGCATACCGATAGGCATGAGTTGCTTGCCGAGGTCGTGAATATCATAACAGATAAGACGGTTCTCGGTGTCCACATTCGTTTCACCCGCAAAGGTATCAAGCGAACCGCTTGTAAAGAGTTCAAGGGAAAGTGCGATATCCTTAGCTTCCGGTTCAGGCTGTGCTTTGAGCATAGCGTTGAAATCCTTGAGAGTTGGTGCGTTCCCGGTGAAGCCTCGGAGCATATAGTCGTTGAGAACATTGGCAGTGCATCGGTCGATGAGCGATTTCTGCTTCGGTCCAAGACCTGCAACCGCCTGCTCGCAGAGCGAGAGCATAAACTCAGACTTGAGAGTTACGGGATTCTGCCCGTCGGCATAGTCCATATTGATGTCCATCGCATTGATGTGATGAGAGCTTGTCGCCGAGATCTCAATCGTTTCTCCACCGAACGCATCACAGATCTTGCCGTACTCCTTTTCGGGGTCGATAATGATAATATCTGCGTTTTTGTCAGCAAGGAACAGATTGATAACCTCCTGCTTTGCAAGCAACGACTTACCCGAACCCGAAACACCCGTAATGAACGAGTTTCCGTTGAGCAGTTCATTTCTGTTGATCATAATCATATTCTTGCTGATGGCATTATTGGCGAAGTAAATGCCATCGTTATGGCATACCTCCTGAACTCTGAACGGCATAAATACCGCGAGCGATTCGGTAGTCAGCGTTCTTCGCATCGTCAGCTTGGGAGCACCGTAAGGAAGAACGGTATTCAATCCCTCAAGCTGTTGCCAACGCAGGATATTGAGAGAGCAAAGGTTCTTTCTTGCACATTGACGGATAGACTCGGTATCGGCATCCAGCTTCTCCTTTGTATCTGCCGTATGCACGATGGTAATGAGTGCGGGAATCATTCGCTGATCTCTTGCAACCAGGTCATTGAGAAATTCCCTGCTCTCGTTTCTCTGACGCTCCATATCATAAGGAATTGTTGCCGAGAAGTTGTTGTTTTGGTTCTGCTTTCTCTGCCAATTAGAGATATTTGTCTCAACGGCAAGGAGCTTGTTTTCGCTCTGCCTGATAGCCTGGTCGGTGGTGATGGGACTTGCATCAATGGAAAGCATAAGACCTCTGTCGATGTCGGTAAGCTCTGCCATAAAGCTGTCCTTAATATAGTTTGCGTAATCACGCAGGTACATCACTCTGCCGTATCTTCCGTCCACCTTGAAGTAGTCGGAACGAAACTCAAAGCTGTCGGGAGCGATGGCATCCTTGAAGCTATACCCTCGCCGGTCGTAAAGACTTGCATCGAAGTGAAAATCCTCTTCACTTCCGTAATGGAAGAAATCGAAGAAGATACGGAGCTTTTCTTCTCGATCCACTTCCTCAATGCGAGATCCGAGAGAAGCAAACAATGAGGAAAATTCCGCTCCAACTCTGCTGAAATAGCTTCGTGCTTCCTCCGGACTGCCCTTTTCGATAGTGACAGTCAGGTATTTGTCTTGCATGATACCGTTAGACTGACCGACATTCTCGGTTAGAATGTGGTTATACTCGGCTCTGTATCTGTCAAGCATATCCCCCTGAAGCTCAAGCAGGCTGTGCTGCTCAAACTTCTGTCGGTTCATACGGCGGTTGTTGATGGTGATCTTGGTATCTGCCTGCGTATCAAAAGAGTTGAGTATCTGCGAATAGGCAAGGAACATTCCCTCTTTATCCTCTCTTGATGCCGTTGCATAATTGATGTCGGTAAACCGATAGGTTTTGGAATAGAGGTTTCTACCCACAAGGCAGATACCGTCCTCATAAATATCCTGCAAAGGGATAGCCTGCTCTACCGTTGCCGGCACTGCATCCTCGGGGATGCTTTTCTTTTTGTTTGTAAAAATACTCACGCTTTTTCTCCCTTCTTTATGAGTTTGTTTTCGCCCTGAAAGACAAGCTTTCGGGGAATGAGTATTTCGCTTCTTATCCATGCCTTTGCGATCTTCTCTGCGGTCATTCCGTTATACTTGATGAAGCCGAGAGCCGCAAAGGGTGCTGCTCCGAGCATACATACCCAAGATAAGGTTTCTGTACCCATAAAAGAACGGCAACCGAAATAAATTCCGACTGCCGAAGCACATGCAAGAATAGCGAAAATGAACTGTCTTACGGATAGCCCGAAAAACATTGTTTCGTTGTATTCTTTGATTTCTTGATTGATCTTGATTTCCATAGAATCTCCTTATACACCCATCATTTTGTTTACAACTTGGTCGGACAGCTTGATGGTGCCGACGAGCACAAGCATATTAAAGAGTATCTCGCCGATATATGACCACACCTGAGAGATCGCCGAAGCACTTGCATTGACCGATGGCATTGTCGTCGCAAATTTGGAGTAAATGATACACGCAAGTACGATGATAGCACCTTCAAGACATACTGCAATGAAGGACTTTATGAAGCTCTTTCCGACCTGACTTGTTTCCTCTCCTGCAAAGCTCGACAGCGGAACCGGGGCAATAGCCACATACATATAGAGCTTAAAGAATCGCCCGTAAACGGTCAGGATCATTATGAACGAGAGTACCCATACAAGTAAACTGCCGATGAGAGTTACAGCCCACAAGGGTATGCTTTCCCAAAAGCCGCAATCCTCTATTGTTTGTACCATACTCGGCGGAATTACCATGCCGCCATTACCCGTTACACCCGATGATACCATGATTTTTGATATGATACCTTGCACGATTTTGAATATCGCAAGCATCAGATCAAGTCCCCATGTTACCGCCGCTTTTGCAAGAACAAAGCGAATGAACAACTTGAGAGCTTGTTCGGGTCGCTTTATCTCTTGCATGGAATTATAGTGCTTCATTATGCCCATCAGGAAAAACAGTACCAATAAAGCATAGCCGATAGCTTTGAGCGCTCCATTGATACCAACCATTACATTCCAGATGGCACCGCCCTTAAATTCTTCAGGCGACTGCGAGAGCAGCCGCCATATCTCAGCGAATTTGTCGTTCCAAGTGTCAATCGCATTTTGGATGTTTTCTACTACCCAATTATTTGACACTTAATCACCTTCTCTCTGTGAGAATGAATTAACCCGTGATAAGTGTCAGAATCTCTTTTGCAAAGGTAATGACAACACCGCCCGCAAGCGTCAAAAAGCCGTTGGCTCTCTGAGACGGGTCGTGAGACTTGAGAGAAAGACCAATCTGCACCACTGCAAAGCCAAGCATGATCATACCGACTGCGCGGACAAGTCCGAACATGAAGTCGGAAAGATTATTTACAACGGTAATGGGATCATCCTCTGCTGCAAAGCAAGTTACGGTGCAGAGGGTCATCATGGTAATCATCATAACGATGGAAATCCAAATCGACAGCACTCTCTTTGCCTTCTTCGGCATGGGTTTTTTGATATTCTTTGTGTTCTTCATTCTTTTTTCTCCTTCTCTGAATCTTTTTTGATTTTTTCAAGGTGCATGGCGAACTCAAATTCGTCAAGCACGATTACTTCCCCGGCTTGTCTGCCTGCGTACATTGTTTCGACCTCTTTTGTAATGTCGTATACCTCTTTGGATACTCCGTGCGCCCACGGGTTACCCTCAAGGTCTCCGAAGCCGTGAACATAGGCGGGAGCACCGCCGTCCTTTGAGAGTCCCACATTGGGGTGTTTCAGGATATCATACTTATAATCGAGAACAGGGCGTTCGCCTCGGATAAAAGCGATACAATACTTGTTATCCAGCATACGCACTTCATCAGGTGTCATCAGCTCTCTGCCGGACAGCTGAAAGTTTGTAGAGAAGTTTCCTCGCATACCGTCGCTTCTGCCGTAGGTGTTGGTATCAATGGTGGCTTTGCCAAGCTGTTCGGAAATATATTTGTGAGTAGACTGCTCGTTACCCCCGAGATATACAAGCTCGTCGCAGTTGCCGACTATACTCTCCCATTGCTTTTCAAAGAGAGCCTTGAGCTGAGCCAAGTTCTGCAAAATGATACTTACTGACACACCTCTTGAGCGCATAACCGAAAGTATCTTATCAAAGTCATCCGGTAGCGAAACATTGGCGAACTCGTCCATCAGAAAATGCACATGGACCGGTAATGAGCCGCCGTAATCATGGTCGGCTATATAGAATAACTGTTGGAACAACTGCGTATAGAGAATGGATACAAGGAAGTTAAACGAGGTGTCGTTATCCGGGATAAGGGCAAATAAAGCCGTTTTTTCTTTGCCGAGCATATCAAGCTCCAATTCATCGGTTACGGTCATCGCCGCAAGGCTTTCAAGGTTGAATTTTTCAAGTCTTGCCGCCAGCGTGATTTGAATGGACTTCAAGGTTTTCGCCGCACCGCTTCGATACTCATTGTAATACTTGACTGCAATATGGTAGGGGTCTTTCCTTTCCAGCTCCCCAAAAAGCAAGTCAAGAACACTGTCCCTCTTATCCCGTTCCTCATCAACATCACCCTCACGCAGAAGCTCCGTTACCATGGTAAAGTTCTGCTCATAGGGTGGTGCTTCATAATGAAGATAATAAATGAGTGCCGACAAAAGCATACTTGCCGCATTGTCCCAGAAAGGGTCCTGCGTTTGTGAGCCTTTGGGCGTTGTAGACTTAAAGAGGTTTGTTACAAGTCTTTGCACATCGTTATCCGACCGGATATAGGCAAAAGGATTGTAACAGTCGGACTTTTCCATATTGATGAGGTCAAGAACTTTCAACTGATACCCTTTCTTTTTGAGCAGTCCGCCTGTGTCCCTCAAAATCTCGCCCTTAGGGTCAAGCACAACAAAAGAGGTATTGGCTTGCATGATATTCGGTTTTGCGTAGAATCTTGTCTTGCCTGCACCCGAGCCGCCGATGATCAGCGTATTCAGATTTCTTCTGTGAGAATGAGCATCATACCCGACTGCTACGTTCTGTGTAAGGAGCTTATTGCTTTCCGGTGGCTGTTGACGGTACCGCTTATCTATTTCTTTCTTGTCACCCCATCTGGCGGAACCGTGTTCTTCCCTGCGTCGGTAGTTCGGTTTGGTATAATGGTATATCAAAAGGGCAAACACATAAATACCCGACAGTATGAGCACACAAGGCAAGGTACTGCCACTCCAAACGAGCCTGAACGGATGTGCCATTGCTTCTCCGAGCTTTGGAAGCATTTCCACAAGACCGCCGCCGAAGCAGGGTGCAATAAGGACTGATAACCATATAACGGCTATCAGTCCTACTGCTGAAAATATCAGGGTGAGTTTTTTCGTGTTTTCGCTCTCCATCATCTGCTGTCTCTTGCGGCAGACTTACGTCCCCTGACAATGACGGGAGCATCGATGACCTTGAGAAGCAAGTCGCTGACGTCCTCCGGCTCTCTATTTTCTTCGATCAGGTCGTTTCTTCGGTCAGCAAGCGCTTCGATCATCACGCGGTATTCATAGTCGTCAAGCTCCACGACCTTTCTTTCATTCTTGCCCATTAGCGTTCCTCCTTACCGGCTGTACCTTTTTCGACGCTATCATGAGCTTTCGTGTCAGTGGACTTGTTCTGTTCTTTTGGGCGAAAGAGCACCTCCGCAACTCTGCCATCAATGGCTTTGGCGGTTGTAAGAAGATCTGCTACCTCGCCTTTGAACTCATCGGCATCCATGCTTTCATAAGCAGAAGGGATGCTCTGAATTTGGATGTTATCGGTTGAGATACCGTATTTCTCGGTAAGAAGATAAGCGATACACCTTGCCTTAAATTCATAATCTGCCACACGGGAGGTTTCGTCCCCACCGCAGAAGTTAGCAAGAGCCGCCGCATTGAGTACCGTGGGAACAAGCTCATCAAGGGGCATACCGTACTTACAACGGATCTCGTTCTTGTCCTTAATATACGCCGCACCTTCGGGATTGCTCTGCGGAAAGTCCGCATCGACTACGACCTTGGCAGGACAAGCATGAACAAGACCTCTCACGAGTGTCTTTTCGTCATACTTGGGAGCAGGTGCCGCCTGCCCGTCAACGGTGTCGAGAACATCGAACTTGCCTTCGGGGTCATAACCAACGCGGGCTTTCCCCTCGCTGTCGGTGTATTCCTTTTTCTTTAAGACATACACCGAAGTAGCTCCCTTCTTGACGATTTTCTCTTTCTGCTTCCATTCATCATAAGTGCGAAGCTCGGTAGCCTTTGGGTTCTGTGCATAGATCAGCATAATATTCCCCACCGAGTTGCGAAGAAACCGGCTTGCCGTATCCAGTATTGCTACAAAAGCTTTGCGGTCGCAAGCTATATCCGAATATGCCTTTGCGGACATTTCATTCAGTTTTGTTCTGCGTTCACGCATCACTTCACCATAGCTTTTCTTTCCTTCCTTTGGCTCGATGGCTTCTTTGATCGTCTTTTCAAATTCGCTCATATTACTTTCCTTTCTTATCTGTTATCTGCTTTCATTGGATTTCGGAGTAGGAGCTTTGATAGATACCTTTGCGGGAGCATTTTTGCTTGCTGCTTCACGCTCCTTTTTAATACGGGCAATCTTGTCACGAACCGACTCTCTTTCCCCATACTCAGATGGGGAAACCGATTCGTTTTCTTTGTTTGATTCGTTCGATGTTGGCTCGGACAGACTGTCGCTCTCCGTCGGCGCTTTCTCCTTTATCCCCGATGCGGAAGGAACTGGTTCGCGGCTTAGGTCGTCCGTCCGAGCCGACGTGGGGTTTGCGTAAGAACGCGCCTCCTTTTGGATCGGCTTTTCGGAAAGAAGCTTTTCAGCCACACCTTCCTCATATTCCTCCTCAGTCTGTTCAGGTACGGGAGGGTCCTGACATTCATTCTTGGTCGTCTTTTCTCCTTCCTTTTCCTCATCGGCTCTACTTACTTTACTGCTTTCGCCATTCTGCTCCCTCTTGGCTTTCTCTTTGAGAAGCTCTGCCTTGAGTGTAGCCGTGTCGATTTTTGTGAGACTGAAACGGTCAGCTATACGGTTGATCTTGGACTCGTCATCGGCACGGACAAGAACATCGAATACGTCCCCCGTCTTGTCCTTTTCCTTGAGAATGGTATAGAGGATACCGTACTGCTTGGCAACCTCCTTGAATTTGTCCATATCCTTCGCGGAGAAGGTATAGACCTTGAGTGGCTTGCCGGAACGAAGCATATTGTTCAGTCGTTCGGCACCTCTCGTTTTGTTTTGCTCCTTGGACATCGCATAGAGCATGACACCGAGGTTTTTGGCTCCCGTGCCCGCCAAACGAATTGCCCACTCCGCTCCTTCCAGTGTGATTTTTACTACCTGATCGGCAGCGTCAGCGTTTGGATTCATACTTTTCGTTCTCCTTCCGTTGTAATTCTTTTTGTCTTTCGGGTTCTTCAATAAGTCGAACCACTTCTTCGATACCCGCACTTCTGAAGGTAATATCCTGACACAAGTCCTGCTCCCTTTGAAGCTTTCGGATATCGGCACTAATTACTTTGATTTGTGCCTTGAGGTATTCCTGCTCCGTTCCCTCTGCGGTTCGCCGCAAGGTATTACGAAGGCTTCTTCGCTCTTTCCTTTTTTTCTCAAGTTCAATACTGGCTGATTGGTAATGTTCTCTGAGCTGTTCCATATTCTCAATACCGTACTTGCCCATCATCGCCGCCTCTTCGGACAGCTTCTGCACTCGCATTTTATCTTCCTTGAGATAATCGCAAGCAACTGAGCTCTGCGGTCTTTCTTTGGGATAGATACCGAGCAGAAAGCAGTAATGAACATAAAGCCCGTGAAGCGAGGTCGGAGCCTTTCCGTGCGGCTTGTAAATCTTATAGTTATATGCTTGAGGATTGTACCATTGAGCCTTGATACGATACTCAATGTCTTGTTCGGTGTAGCCTTCACCGAGCGACCGCAGTCTGCGCGGTTTTTGTTTTCCGTTGTTCGGAATGATTCGCATATCCTTGCCCCTTCGTTCTAATCTGTATCCGAGCTGTTCCATCAAATAGGCAAACTCATCAAAATCTTTGGGAGATGCGGCTATGACAATGTCGATATCATTCTTTATTGCGGAGTAGACGGTGTACTGTCCCTCCTGCTCCCGGTGGAGCAAGGCAATATAGCGATTGGTTCTCTTGTTCCTCGGGTTCTCTACCACGCTCATACCAAACTCACGGCAAAGCTTATCTGATTCCTTACGCATCACGCGGTAGGATTTCTGATTGCAATGGTATCTGCTTCCGTCCATAAAGGAAATGCTGTTGAGAACAAAATGGTTGTGAATCGCTCCTGTATTCACATGGGTTGATACAAGCACCTCAAACTTATCTCCCCACACTCGTTTTGCAAGCTCAAGTCCGATCTTATGAGCGACTTCGGGGGTAACCTCTCCCGGCTTAAAGGATTGATAGCCATGCATACACTGAAGTCCCTCAGTCTTGCCAAAGGTTTTCTTGGTCTGCATGAATTGCCTTGCCGCAACACTCGGCTCGTCTGAGCAGTTGACACCCGTAACATAAAGCTGTTTCTCGGTTTTCATTTGGTCAGCGGTGTATTCCATAACCGCACCAACCGAGCCTTCAAACTTGTGATAGGTTGCCGCACTTGCATACGCTCCGTTCCATGTCTTTGCTTTGTTCGCGGTGTACTTTGTGACGGTGGAAACACTTCCGTGACACCCCCACATACTTGTTACTGCAATAGCTCACTCACCTTCTTCTTATACCTTCTCGAAGAAAAGGCAGATGTGAACTTATCGTCCATATCAAGCACCGTGTTATAAAGATCGGAAACCATTACTTCATCAATAAACTTAATTTGAATGGCTTTCAGCAAAAGCTGATGGACATTACTTCCGATGATACGAAGCTCCCTGACGATTTCCCCGTACTCTGCCGGAGGACTCATATAAATATCCGCACCGAGAATCGCTTCCCTGATATATCTCTGTCTTGAATACGGGAGCTTCTCTACAATGCGGTTGAGCTTTTTCAGTTCATCATCACTTAGCCATAGCGTTATCTGATTGTTTCTTTTTCTCATCTTACCTCCTTGTAGAGTAATGACGGGGTTTTAGGGTGCCGCCCTAACTTGCCCGATTTTGTATATACAAAATCTATGCTCGCTATGAAGAACAGACACCCCAAACCCCGTCCGTTTTCAGGTGTCTTATCGCGAAAAATCCTTGCGGTTTTTCACGGATTTTTCACTCTCCGTAGGAATTTCTTCAGCATAGAAATCCGTATCCTTATGGTCTTCTGCCGTGAGAACAACATCCCCGTTCCAATAGCTTTCCTCGACAATATCCAATGCGTGGTTCCAGTCCGGTGCTTCCACTTCGACCTCTCTTTCAAGCGTCTCGGTAATCGTTACCTTGTACTTTTTCATGCTGATTTCACCTCACTTATCTACCGTCGCCACGGTGATTTTTCTCTTTATCTGCTTTATACGGAATAGCGGTAATCTCGCCGTTTATGCGTACAAAGTATTCGGGATTTTCAAACTTTTTGCGGTACTTTTGCAACTGACCGAAGGATAAACTTTCGTAGTGCTCGCTCTCAAGAGGAGCATTTACGATAAGGAAGTTGCCTGCTATGATGTCGATAATTTCTTTCTCGTCCTGATAGACATAGCATCTTTCAATCTTCCAGCCGTTTGCACCACCGTGCTCATCTTTCATATAGCCGTCAAGACGAACACAGAGATCTTCACCGTCCACCGAACTTCCGTAGATGGAATAACCGCCCATACCATCTTGAAAAGCCTTGTTGTTACTCGACACCATATAGGTACGGGCTTCAATAGGATAAGTCTCATCAAAACTGTCCTCGGTAAACACGATATATCCTACAAGAGAACCGCTCTTTTCTCGCTCTGCCGCGCTGAGTCTTTTCTTGAGTTCATGGTAAGGAAGCTCCAGCTCATATTCCTCACGCACTGCGCGATTTAGAGGGAGCCCCTGAATCTTTCCTTCTTCATTGCAGATGATAACTGCATCGTCTGCAAAGCACGGAAACTGTTCAATATCACCTTCAACTGCCGATTGAAGTGACCGCAAATCTCTGCCGATTTGCACCTTTTCAGGTTCACAACCGGGCTTGATAAGAAGTGCGGTAATGAAGTTTTCTTTGCTCCTATCGACCGTTTTTGTCGGGTCAAACTCCACTTTTTTGAAACCAAAGCTATCGCAAAAATAGAATCCGACTTCTTCCTCTCCGCCGTCCCATACCTGAACGATATCCGAAACGGATAGCGACCTTCCGACATATCCCTGCGGATGGTCTGTGTTGAACATTGTATAGACGCCCTCCAGCGTATTGCAGTCAACGTCTCCATCGAAAACCTTGTCGTATATCTCGCTCTGAATGTCTTTTGTTCCTTGAAATCCTTCGATTGCATCTAAATTTTGATACATGACGCCATGCTTGTCTTTCTCACCGTCAATTTGAAAAATATTGATCTTCACGCTCTTTCTTCTCTCCTTTTCCCCACTCGTATTTCCTCTGTTTTCATAACGCACAGATAAGCGTTAAAGTCTTTTTCGCGCGGAGGCGGTACATATTTCACCTCACAGCGACCGGATAATGCCGCTGTAATCCCCTTCGCCGCAAGCCTTCCCGGTGGATCATTGTCAAAGTGCAGAATGACCTTTTTGACACTTGGATTTTGTTCGAGGAAGCGCAACAGCGATGCCGGAACCTTGCTGTTTTCCAAGTCTTTTTTCGGCATATACACACCGGAAACCGACATCATGTTTTCGTCATGAAAGTCCCCGTCACCGCCCTCCATTAATGTGGCAAAAGACATCAGGTCAATGGCACATTCAAAGACTCGCACACAGTCTCTCGGTGTGCGACTGACCGTTTGAAACGAATAATCCTTGATACTGCCGTACACTTCTTTCTTGAAGTCCCGACCGTCCGTGGCTCTTACGGAGCATTGCTTGTGTGCTCCCTTATCATCGTTGCCGAAGAATAAGCAATATCCCGTTTTATTTTCCTCTGCAAGCATCCTTTCCCCGATAAAATAGTCAATGACTTCATCGGAAATACAGCGCTTCTTCAGATATGCACGGACTGTTTTGCACTCATAGTTGTGGAGAGGAACACAGAAAATCTTCGGTTCTTCGTTCTTTGAAACAGAAGAAGGCGGAATGAATCCCGCCCTCTTATTCAGAATCTTTACCGCATCTACGAAGTCGACTTTCTCCACCTTTACAAGATAATCCAAAGCAGAAACACCGCCGAACCCCTGCGACCACCAGAACCATTTCCCGTGAGAAAGCTTGAGACTGTCGTGCGTTTTCGTGCAGTACACACCATTTCCGAGCTTTACAAGCTCACCAGGACAATAGGTTTGCAGATACGAAAAGGCATCAATTTCTCTTGCCTGTTGGATCTCTTCAGGTGTAACAAATCGCATACCTCATCGCTCACCGTCCTTTGCTTTTGCTTCCCTTTGATGCTCGGCATCACGGATAAGACTTTCAGCAGCCGAGTCCAAAACTTCTCTGATCTCATCCATGTGACTGCTTTCAGATTCCATCCAAGCATCATAAACTTCATCAAGCGAGTTCTCTGATTTAAGCAAAGCATCTGCTCTTGACGCAGTTAAATCGGAATATTCAAGCGACAGAACAATATCATCTTTAATGGTATATTCGTAGGCTCGATCAAGTACCTCCTGCGGCGAAGAACTGAGAAGTTCTTCCTTGAACTTCTCAAATTCCGCAGACATCTTGTTATAGAGCTGAAGGTTCAATTCTTCTGTATTCATCGGTTTTCCTCCTTGTGAAACAAATTTAGCCGCCCCTTTCCTGTGCACCGAAAAGAGGCGGCTATGTAAAAAGGCGAGAAAATTGCATCCTCGCCTTGCGTAATTATATCATTAATTTATCTGTCGTTTCGGTCCTTTTTCATCAAAGAATCCGATTCTAATTTCTCAGTATTGGTTTCTCTATTCGCTTTTATCCTCGCAATTCTGTCACGAACGCTGACCGGCTCGCTTGCATATAAACTCGATTGCTCAACTGTTTCATCATTGATTTGAACGGAATAATCTCGCCACGCACAGCTTTGCAATAATGATGCCTTTATTTCTGTCAGGCGCTGAATTGCATCGTGAAATTCAATTCTATCTGATGAACGTAATACGTACTGATTTTGCATAATTGTGTATGCTTTCTTTACGGCAATATTGGACTCGGAATCTTCAAAAAAGGTAAATTCACGCGGCATAACACCGGGAATTCCGTCATGTCTTTCTTTTTCTTCTTCAACACGAATATCCAACAAACGCTTCATCAGTTTGTCATTTTGAAATAATGACCGGATCTGCGGATGGTGATATATAACTGCCAAATCATATATATGCTTCGCCGCCTCAAACGCTCTGTTTGATTCGTCTGATTTTCTCACGTACGCCTCTGCCGCAAACAGCTTATCCACAAATATTCGCTCAATTGTTATGGTCTCAACCGAGAAAGGAGCAACCCCATAATTGCTTTTCAAAATCTGCTTCTGCTCTTCCGTTGCAAGTTCATAAAGCATCGGTGAAACTTCCATACTGAAAGTTGGTTCACTGATCGTAAACGAAGTCGCTTCCACCTTTAGTTTCCCGAAACGTTGCAAAGTATCTTTTTCATCATAACTCACGACAGGATCGTAGGTATATACCGCTTCCACTTCGGAGCGATTGGATTTTCCTTGCTTTGCGTCTCTTTGAAGAGATGTGTATTTCTTTGAAGCCTTCTCTAATCGTTTATCCCCCTGAGTTCGACTGACACAATCCCTTATATCAACCGAAAGGTCAATATCTTCTGAAAAACGGTTCGTGGCTTTTATGGCTTTATATAAAGCTGTACCTCCTTTGAAGTATGCCGGTAGCCCTGCTTTTTGATTCTGCGACAGTTCCTCAAGAACCAAAACAACATAATAATCCTTTTCAAGCACATCAGCTCGATATCCGGTCTTTGTACTGATTGTGTTAATCAACACCTTGAAAGCATCCTCATCCAAATGCAAATTCATCATATCAATCCACCCCTTGCTTCTGCCACATGAGCAATCTTTATAACCGTTTCCCGAGGATAATGTCTATCCGCAAGAATCAGCAAATCGGCAAAATCCAGTCCGTTTTTTTCTACATGCGTTGCAATAACTCCAAAAGGATTTTGAGCATCAACAGGTGCATTATCCAGAAGCTCCAACATATCCAACACTTGCAGATAAGCCTTGTTTTTGGGTGTTATCTCCACCCTCGGAGGCTTTATATAAATATTCAACTGTTTATCCTGTCTGTGTCCGTTCTTGGCTCTGTTTGTTACTATCAATCTCTCGTTAGGCATCTGTGTAGTAAGACCTGCCCGGTGAAGCAATGCCAAACCACCCTCATATCCCATTTCCCCACGGATATATTTGTCTTCTATCAATCGTTCCGTGTCAATACCCAATTCTCCGAATACTGTCTGAACCGTCAAATAGTAAATACCCTTCTGATATACACGAAGCTCCGGTATTACTTTTTCTTTCATAATTCTCGATACAGCAACAGCGCAAGCCGCAACAGCTTTATCGTGCTCCATTCCAAACTTATTCTGTAGTGTATCTGCAAGTGTTTTGCTGTAAATAGGCTCCGCTTTGTTATATTTCTTTATTTCTTCACACACATATTCCAAATAACTCAATAATTCAACCTCCTCATGTATGATATATTTTTAACCATATTTGATTATATTATTCGTTATCATTATATCATTTTCTCGATTGTTTGTCAATACACAAATCGAAAATATCGAACAATATCATGTAAGTTCAGGACGGCGTGTTCGCCGCCCTGCTTTTGTTTTACCGTTCATCACGGTCGGAGTTATTTCTGTCCTCGATTTCCACGTCAACTTCGCACTCGGAAGGTGGATTTGCCTTGCCGGATTCTCCATTCGGTTCGGGTGCTTCGTCTGCCAACTCATTTTCTTTCTTGTCCATATTGAGTTCGGAATTGAGGATATCAAGCCTTGCCTGCTTCTCGTTCAGTTCTGCTTCACGGGGGAAAGGTTTGAGCAATTCTGCTTTGGCATTCTCCACTTGTTCGTGCAGATTTTGAAGCTCCTCGCGGCAATTCCGGAGTCGCAATTCCATTCCCTCAATCTTGTTATCCAGACGGGTAAAGATACCGTTTGCATCGTCGCCGAGCAGTACCATATGACGGAGTTTACCAACAAGAATAATGAAATACTGCTTCTGCATCGTATCAAAACCAATCTCGGTTTTGAACCCTCGATACTCACCGAGAGGACGCGGTTCTGGGTTGGAAATACGCTTGCAAATCTCAAGTATTTGTCTACCTGCTTCTGCCTTTTCGGTGAAGTCTGTGCCCATAATTTTAACCCCTGAAAAGCCTTTCTCATCCCGGTGAGTATTTGCTTTCGTCGTTTCTATATCGGCTTCCAAGCCGGAAATACGAGCCTCTACATCCTTTATATCACGAGGAAATTGCTTGAGCAGTCTGTCTTCCAGCTTAAATTTCTGCGAGTTGTGATCTGCCCGCTGAAGTCTGAGCTTTGCCACATCCGCGTCAAGCTGCATCTTCTCTATGATCTTTGGATTTCCACTTGCAAGAGCCTTTATCTCTGCATAAGATAACGCCGTTTCATCGACATCCTCCGCACTTCGTACAGGAGATTTTGAGGTCATGATTTGAGAGATAAACTTCTGCTTCGACTCAAGAAGCTGATACATATACGCATCGAATGTGCCTTCGGTAATATATCGGGAGATATCCACTTCTTCGTTCGTATTACCTTGTCTTACGATACGCCCGGCTCTCTGCTCAAGGTCGCTCGGTCGCCACGGACAGTCAAGGTCGTGCAATCGTTTGAGTAGTTTTTGCACATTCGTACCGGCTCCCATTTTGAATGTCGAACCCATGAGTATTCGCACTTGTCCCGCCCTGACCTTTGCGAAAAGCTCTTTCTTTTTGGCATCGGTATCGGCTGTGTGAATAAAGGCAATTTCCTCACGTGGGATACCCATAGCCACAAGCTTATCCCTCATGTCATCATAGACATTGAACTTTCCGTCACCCTTTGGCGTGGAAAGATCACAGAATACCATCTGTGTCAAACGCTTACCCTTGTTCTGTTCCCAAGTATCGAAAACATTCCTTACACAAGCGTTTACCTTGCTTCCTTCTTCGTCGGGAAGCATGGGGTTTATCAGTCGCTGATCAAGTGCCGCTTTTCGTCCGTCGTTCGTTACCATAAGCATGTTATCCACATTGGATGAAACCATCTTGTTGTGGATCTTCTCTGCTCTTTTTGCAAAAGACTCTACCATTTTCTTTTGCGTTTCGGTTGCGGCAACCTTGACGATTTGGTAGTTGGCTTTAGGCACCGGAAGGTTCAGCATATCCGCAGTTTGTACATCGGCAACCTGCTTGAACATCGCCATCAGTTCCGGGATGTTATAGAACTTCGCAAATCTCGTTTTGGCTCGGTAGCCCGATCCATCGGGGGCAAGTTCGATAGCCGTAACTGTCTCTCCGAAGGTCGACGCCCAGGAGTCGAAAGCGGACAGTCCACGATATTTCAGCTCGTCATACTGCAAATATCTCTGCATGGTATAAAGCTCGACCATGGAGTTTGAAATAGGCGTACCCGTTGCAAAGATGACCCCCTTACCGCCTGTTACCTCGTCAAGATAGCGGCACTTCATATACAGATCTGAGGATTTTTGTGCTTCGGTCTGTGCGATTCCTGCCACATTTCTCATCTTGGTGTAGGAAAATAATGGTGATAGGTAATCCTTTGAAGCAATCTCCAGATTTTCCCCCACCTCACGCC
>ENA-UOJO01002076-UOJO01002076.1-human-gut-metagenome-genome-assembly--contig:-P57-NODE-2076-length-22781-cov-6.720584_pt1 | contig 22781 bp, 18 predicted proteins | sample MGYA00242351_ERZ723898 | MGnify/ENA metagenome assembly ERZ723898 | reverse complement strand
GCTCACGGCTCCGCCCGCAGGCGCGACGATCATCACGCTCCCCCCGTTAATGCCGATCGCGGCATAAAGAAAAGAGAGAAGGAAGGCGCACTCGGATCCGAGCGCGCTTTCCTTCTCTTTTGCCTTATTCGATGCCGAGGACCTTGTAGTCCGTGTCCTCTACCGCCTTCTTGAGCGCGGCGTCGTCCACGGGGGACTGCAGCGTCACGACGGCGGTGCCGGCGGTGTGACTGACCTCGGCGTCCACGACCTCGGGAATGGCCTCGAGCGCCTTTTTGACGGTCGCCTCGCAATGGGCGCACATCATGCCTTCGATCTTCATCGTCTTTTTCATGGGTTTCTTCTCCTTTTCCGTTGTTGTTTTTTCTTCTGCCGGTGCTGTGTTTGCAGAGGCAGGCTTTTTTCTGTGCTTGTGGTCGTGCTTTGGGTCGCGGAGCTTGAAGAGATTCAGCCGCAGGGCGTTGGACACCACGCAGAAGCTCGACAGGCTCATCGCCGCCGCGCCGAACATGGGGTTGAGCGTCAGCCCCAGCGGGACGAACACGCCCGCGGCCAGCGGGATGCCGAGCGTGTTGTAGAAAAACGCCCAGAAGAGGTTCTGGTGGATGTTGCGCAGCGTCGCGCGGCTCAGACGGATGGCGGCGGGCACGTCGCTCAGGCGGCTCTTCATCAGCACCACGTCTGCCGTGTCGAGCGCGACGTCCGCGCCCGCGCCGATGGCGATGCCCACGTCCGCGCGGGTGAGCGCAGGAGCGTCGTTGATGCCGTCGCCGACCATAGCGACCTTGCCGCGCTCGCGCAGGCGGCGGATCTCCGCTTCCTTGCCGTCGGGCAGTACGCCGGCGATCACGCGGTCCACGCCCGCGGCGGCGCCGATGGCGCGCGCCGTGCGCTCGTTGTCGCCCGTGAGCATGACGACCTCGATGCCCATATTCCGCAGCTCGCGCACGGCCTGCGGGCTGTCGGGCTTGATGACGTCCGCCACGGCGATGACGCCGAGGAGTCTGCCGTTTTCGCTGAAGAGCAGCGGCGTTTTGCCGTCCTCCGCAAGCGCCTCGCAGCGCGCCCGCATGGCGGGGGAGACCTCCAATGCGGTGGAAACGTAGGCGAGACTGCCGCCGCAGAGCGTCTGCCCGTTCCGCACGGCGGTCAGGCCGCTGCCGGAGAGCGCCCGGAAGTCCGTGACCTCATCTGCGGTCAGGCCGTCGGCTTGCGCCCTGGCGAGGATCGCGCGGGCGAGCGGATGCTCGCTTTTCTGCTCGAGCGCAAGCGCTGCGCGAAGCAGCTCCGATGCGCGCACGCCGCCTGCGGGAAGAAGCTCGGTGACCTGCGGCTCGCCTGCGGTGATGGTGCCGGTCTTGTCCAGCGCGACGATGTCCACGCGGCCCGTCTCCTCCAGCGACGCGGCGGTTTTGAACAGAATGCCGTTCTTCGCGCCCAGTCCGCTGCCGACCATAATGGCGACGGGCGTGGCAAGCCCCAGCGCGCAGGGACAGCTGATGACGAGCACGGAAATGCCGCGCGCGAGGGCAAAGCCGACGCTCTGACCGAGCAGCAGCCACACGGCGGTCGTTACCGCCGCGATGGCAATGACGGCCGGCACGAATACGCCGGAGACCCTGTCCGCGATCTTTGCGATGGGGGCCTTGGTCGCGGCGGCGTCGCTGACCATCTGAATGATCTGCGAAAGCGTGGTGTCCTCGCCGACGCGCGTGGCGCGGCAGCGCAGGAAGCCGGACTGGTTGACCGTCGCGGCGGAGACCGTGTCGCCCGCGGCCTTGTCCACCGGCAGGCTCTCGCCGGTCAGCGCCGCCTCGTTGACGGCGCTTGCGCCGTCAAGCACCACGCCGTCCACGGGGATGCTTTCGCCTGGGCGGACCACGAAGATGTCATCCTTCTGCACCTGCTCGATGGGGACCTCAAGCTCCCGGCCGTCGCGTTCGACCGTCGCGGTCTGCGGCGCGAGCTTCATCAGGCCTTTGAGCGCGTCGGTCGTGCGGCCCTTGGAGCGGGCCTCGAGCATCTTGCCGACGGTGATGAGCGTGAGGATCATGGCGGCGGACTCGAAGTAGAAGTCCATCATGTAGGCCATCACGGCCTCCGTGTCGCCGCGCACCTGTGCGCCGGTCATGGCGAAGAGGGCGTAGGTGCTGTAGCCGAAGGCTGCCGTCGCGCCGAGGGCAACGAGCGTATCCATGTTCGGCGCACGGCGCCACAGGCTCTGGAAGCCGCTGATGAAGAATTTCTGGTTGATGACCATGACGGCGACCGTTAAAAGCAGCTGGGTCAGGCCCATCGCCACATGGTTGTCCGTGTAGAACGCGGGCAGCGGCCAGCCCCACATCATGTGTCCCATTGAGAAATACATCAGCACGAGCAGGAAGCCGAGCGACCAGAGCAGCCGGCGCTTCAGCTTCGGCGTTTCGTGATCCTCCAGCGCGGCCTCCGCCTCGGCAGCGCTCGGCGCGGCTTTGCCCGCGCCCTTTAAGGACGCGCCATAGCCCGCCGCCTGCACGGCGGCGATGATGTCCTGCGGCGCGGCGGCGCCCTCCACGCCCATCGAGTTCGTCAGCAGGCTCACCGAGCAGGACGTGACGCCCGGGACCCTGCTCACCGCCTTTTCGACCCGGGCCGAGCAGGCGGCGCAGCTCATGCCGGTCACATTGTATTGTGTCATTGCGTGTTCCTCGGTTCTGTGAAATTGCGGTTAGGTTGTGCGCTTTTCGCTCATTTCATGAGCTTTTGAAGCGTCGTCACCAGCTCATCGATCGTCTCGTCCCTGCCGGCGCGGATATCCTCCGCCACGCAGGTGCGGATGTGCGCGGCAAGCAGCTCCTTGTTGAAGGCGTTGACCGCCGCGTTGACCGCCGCGGCCTGCACTAAAATGTCGGGACAGTACGCGCCGGACTCCACCATGCTGCGGATGCCGCGGATCTGCCCCTCGATGCGGTTGAGCCGGTGAATGAGCTTTTTGTACTCCTCCGGCGAGCGCTCCTTTTTGCGCTGCGAGCAGCGGCAGCATTCCGATCGGTCCATATACCGTGCCTCCCTGATAGCGATATACCCCTTGGGGGTATCTGCACTATATACCCCTATGGGGTATTTGTCAAGGGGAAAAAAGAGAAAAGGTCTCAGGACCCTTTCTCTTCCTTATTTGTCAATGATGGTCGCGGTGGCGCGCACGCGGCGCAGATCGAAGTCCCGCACGTTCCAGCGCTCGATGAGGTCGCTGATCTGCCCCTCGGCCTCGGCGACCTCCTCCTCAAACGCGCGGGCGGAGATGCGCAGCGCGCCGTGACCGAGGATGATGACCTGCTCCATGTTGTCCGACGTGGCGACGCGGACGCGGTGGTTTTTGCCGAGGTCGTAGGTCGCGCGCTCGATGTAGCTGTCGGCGGTCTGCGCCTCCTTGGTGTAGACGATGTAGATGCCGTTTTTCTTTTCCAGCGAGCCGGGATTGCCCTTGACCTTGTAGGCGTCGAAGACCAGAATGATCTCGCATCTGCGCCAGCCGCGGTAGTTGGCAAGGATGCCCGCGAGCGCCTCGCGCGCGGCGGCGACGTCCTGCGCGGCGAGCTTTTTGAGCGCGTCCCACGCGAAGATGATGTTGTAGCCGTCCACGAGCAGATACTCGGGACCGGTCTTCTGATTTTTGATGTTATAGCGCGTCTCGTCGAGCGCGGTGCGCGCGGGCGCGCGCTTTGGCTCGAACGCGCGGCGCTCGACCTTGCCGTAGGTGCTCTCGAAGATGGCGAGCAGCTCCTTGTCCTCGGCGGCGGAGCCGGAGGACGCGCGGCTGCGTGTCGGCATGGGTTCGGCGGCTTCAACAGGACGCTCCTGCAGAACGCAGGGGACGTGCGCGCGGGCTTTGACCTCGTCCCACGGAACGTAGACGCCCGCGCCGTGCTCGCAGAACACCGAGCCGGTGGGGTTTTCCGCGTCGCGCTCGGGATCGTAGCCGATGGCGGCGATGACGCTCTCCGCGTCCGCGCAGGGCTCGTAGCCGCGCAGGGTGCAGCTCAGACGTCCGCGTCCGCGGGTGTAGGCCGCGACCTCACGCGCGTAGCTGCGCAGTCCCTTGACCGGCGCGAAGCCGGTGAGCACCGTTTCCTCGCCGACCGTTTCCGGTGCGTCCGCCGAGCCGCCCATCGCGGCAAGGTCGGTCATCGCGCGGCCCACGCACTCCGGCGGCAGCTCAAGACGGAAATCATAGAACGGCTCGAGCAGCACGCTCTCGGCCTGCATCAGACCCTGCCGCACGGCGCGGTAGGTCGCCTGCCGGAAATCGCCGCCCTCGGTGTGCTTGAGGTGCGCGCGGCCCGCGAGGAGCGTCATTTTTACGTCGGTCAGCGCGCTGCCCGTCAGCACGCCGGGATGCGCGCGCTCGGCAAGGTGCGTGAGAATGAGACGCTGCCAGTTGAGGTCCAGCTCGTCCGTCGGACAGGCGGAGGCAAGCTGAACACCGCTCCCGCGCGGGGCGGGCTCGAGCAGCAGATGCACCTCGGCGTAGTGGCGCAGCGGCTCAAAGTGCCCCACGCCCTCGACGGTGTTGGCAATGGTCTCCTTGTAAACGATGCCGCCCTCGCCGAACGTGACGGAGAGGCCGAAGCGGTCGGATATGAGACGCTGCAAAATTTCCAGCTGCACCTCGCCCATCAGCTCGGCGTGCAGCTCGCCGGACGCTTCCTCCCACACGATGCGGAGCATCGGGTCCTCGTCCTCCAGCTCGCGCAGCTTCGGGAGGACGGTGTGCGCGTCTGTGCCGTCGGGCAGGAGGATGCGGTAGGTCAAAACGCTTTGCAGCACCGGCTTTTCGCCGTCCGCCTCCGCCCCGAGCCCCTGCCCTGGATAGGTGTCCGCAAGGCCCGTGACCGCCACGACCTCGCCCGCGCCTGCCGCGTCGAGCGGACGGAACTTCGCGCCGGAGTAAAGCCGGAGCTGGTCGGCCTTGCCGCAGGGAAGCTGCGTTTTTGCCCGCAGCGTCCCGCCGGTGACCTTCAGGTGCGTGAGCCGTGTGCCCTGCGCGTCGCGGGAGATCTTAAAGACGCGCGCGCCGAAGTCCGCGCCGCGCGCCGGCTCGCGCGTGAAGCGCGTGAGCAGCTGCAAAAACTCCTCCACGCCCTCGTTTTTGAGCGCGGAGCCGAAGCAGCAGGGGAAAATTTTCCGCGCGGAGATCAAAGCGGCGAGCGTGTCGTCCGAAAGCGCGCCGCGCTCCAGCAGCTCCTCGAGAGCCGCTTCGTCGGTCAGCGCGGCGTACTCGTCGCGCACGTCCGGCTTCGCACCGAGATCGACGCACGCGCCGAAGCTCTTTTGCAGATCCGTCAGCAGCGCCGCGCGGTCCGCGCCCGCAAGGTCCATCTTGTTGATAAAGAGGAACGTCGGCACGCCGTAGCGCTCCAGCAGCCGCCAGAGCGTGCGGGTGTGGCCCTGCACGCCGTCCGTGCCGCTGATGACAAGGATCGCGTAGTCGAGCACCTGCAGGGTGCGCTCTGCTTCGGCGGAGAAATCGACGTGGCCCGGCGTATCGAGCAGCGTGATGTGCGTGCCGCCGCAGTCGAGCACCGCTTGCTTGGCAAAGATGGTGATGCCGCGCTCGCGTTCGAGCGCTTCGGTGTCCAGAAAGGCGTCGCCGTGATCGACGCGGCCGAGCGTGCGCAGCGCGCCCGCGGCATATAAAAGGCCCTCGGAGAGGGTCGTTTTGCCCGCGTCGACATGGGCGAGTATTCCGATGGTGAGTTTTTTCATGGCCTGTCCTCTGAAAAAGCGCCGCGGCGCGGCGCATCCGTTTTTCTCTACGATACCATGCTTTTGCGCCCGCGTCAAATGGAAAAGGGCTGCCGGCGGCAGCCCTTTCGCTCACAGCTTTTATGATCTTCCGTAGATGCGCGTCATTTCGCGGATCTGCGCGGCGAGCTTTTTGCTCGCCTCACCCGGGAGCATACGCCACTCCCAGTTGCCGCGGCTCGTGCCGGGGATGTTCATGCGGTGGCCCGCGCCGAGTTCGAGCCAGTCCTGCATCTGCGCGACGAAGAGCTTTGCCACCGAGCTCATGCCGCCGCGGATGATGCCGCGGTTGAAGCCCTCTCGGTCGTTGAGCCCAAGGTACTGCACGGCGAAGGCAATATCCGCCTTATCCGCCTCCGTGCGCCAGAGGGCGAGGGGCGCGTTGTCGTGCGTGCCGGTGTAGCAGATGCAGTTCTCCCCGTAGCTGTGCGGCAGATAGCTGCTCGTGTCGCGCGAGTCGAAGGCGAATTCCAGCACCTTCATGCCGGGCAGACGCGAGTCGGCAAGCAGCTGCGTGACCTCCGGCGTGGGATAGCCGAGATCCTCGGCGATGAACTCGATGTCGTGGAACCAGCCGGTCAGCACGCCGACGAGCGCCATGCCGGGGCCCTTGACCCAGCGACCGTTTTTCGCGGTCGTCTCGCCATAGGGTACGGCCCAGTAGCTCTCGAAGCCGCGGAAGTGGTCGATGCGGATGACATCGTAGAGCTTCGCCGCCCCGCCGATGCGTCGGATCCACCACTCAAAGCCGTCCTTCTGCATGGCCTCGTAGTCGTAGAGCGGGTTGCCCCAGAGCTGACCGTCGGCGCTGAAGTAGTCCGGCGGCACGCCGGAGACCTCGACGGGTACGTTTCGCTCGTCGAGCTGGAATTTCTCCGGCTCGCTCCACACGTCGGAGGAGTCCATCGCCACATAGATGGGGATGTCGCCGATGATGCGGATGCCGAGACCGTTGATGTAGCTCTTGAGCGCACTCCACTGCCGGAAGAAGAGAAACTGAATGTAGGTGAACAGCTCCACGTCCCCGCGCAGCTCCGCGCGGTAGCGCTCGAGCGCGTCGGCCCGGTGCAGCCGTGCGCCTTCGTCGGGCCATTCGGTCCAGGACTTCATGCCGAAATGCCGCTTGAGTGCCATGAAGAGCGCGTAGTCCAGCAGCCAGCGGCTGTTTTCTGCCTCGAAGGCGGCGACCGCCTCGCGGTCGCGCTCCCAGCCGCGCGCCTTGGCCCTTTCGAGCAGCGCGAAGCGGCTCTCGTAAATTTTGCCGTAGTCGACGTAGCGCGGCTCCGAGCCCCACGCGCAGGAGGTGACCTCCTTGCGCGTGAGCAGCTTATCCTTGATGAGCAGATCGAGGTCGATGAAGTACGGGTTGCCCGCAAAGGTCGAAAAGCTCTGATACGGCGAGTCGCCGTAGCTTGTGGGGCCGAGCGGCAGAAGCTGCCAGTAGCCCTGTCCCGCCGCGTGGAGAAAATCGGCAAAGTCATACGCCGCCTTGCCGAACGTGCCGATGCCGTAGGGCGAGGGGAGCGAGGAGATCGGCATCAGAATGCCGGAGGAACGATTCATGTGAGATCAGCCTTTCACGGCGCCGGCCGCGACGCCCTTGATGATGTATTTTTGGCAGCAGAGGTAGAAGATGATGACGGGGACGATGCTCAGGAAGATGAGTGCCATCGTCGCGCCGAGATCGACCGTGCCGTAGCTGCCCTTGAGGTACTGGATATGGATGGGAATGGTCTTGTACTTGGTGCTGTCGAGCACGAGATAGGGGAGCAGATAGTCGTTCCACACCCACATGATCTCGAGGATGCCGACGGAGATCATCGTGGGCCGCAGCATCGGGAACACGACGGAGAAATAGGTGCGCAGCGGACCGCAGCCGTCGATGGCGGCGGCCTCCTCGATCTCCAGCGGGATGGACTTCACGAAGCCCACGAACATGAAGATGGCAAGCCCCGCGCCGAAGCCGAGGTAGATGATGGGAATGGTCCAGGGCGTGTTGAGCGCGACCTTTTCGAGGCTGCCGCTCGCAAAGTTAAAGTATGGGATCTTCACGCGGTCGGCGGTCTTGGAGAGAGTGAACATGACCATCTGGAACGGCACGACCATGGAAAAGACGCAGAGGTAATAGACACCGCGGCAGAGCTTGCTGTCCACGCGGGCGATGTACCACGCGGCCATCGAGGTACACAGAAGGATCAGCGCCGTGGAGACAAGCGTGATGAAAAGACTGTAGAACGCGGACTTCCAGAAGGGATAGTTGCCGAAGGTGACGCCCTTGATGTAGTTTGCCCAGCCGGCAAAGCTCTCGGCGGTGGGCAGGGCAAAGGTCTCGGTCTTGACATAGGTGTTGAGCTTGAAGGAGTTGACTACCACAGCCAGCACCGGCAGGATGTAGAGGATGCAGATGAAGGCCAGCACGACCGAAAGAATGGTCTTGCGGCGGCGTTCGGCGGAAAGGGAACCGTTCATTACTGCTGCACCTCCTTTTTGCGTGTAGCGCGGAGCTGAATCAAGCCGATGGCGGCGACGAGCAGGAAGAACAAAACGGCCTTGGCCTGCGCGGTGCCGCGGGAGTTGACGTTCTGCCCGTAGAATGTGTTGTAGATGTTCAGCGCCAGCATCTCGGTCGTCTTGATGGCTGAGCCGTCGGACTGGATGATGTAGGGCTGACCGCCCGTGAGGGCGAGGTTCTGGTCGAAGAGCTTGAAGCTGTTCGTCAGCGTGAGGAAGGTGCAGATGGTGATGGAGGGCATTACGTTCGGGATGGTGACCTTCCAGAGTGTCTGCCAGCGGTTTGCGCCGTCGATCTTCGCGGCCTCGAGCATATCCTCGGGCACAGCCTGCAAGCCGGCAATGTAAATGATCATCATATAGCCGACCTGCTGCCAGCACATGAGGATGATGAGGCCCCAGAAGCCGTATTTCGTCTCCAGCAGGATCGACGTGCCGTAGCGCGAGAGGATGCCGTCGAAGATCATCGACCACACATAGCCCAGCACGATGCCGCCGATGAGGTTCGGCATGAAGAACACCGTGCGGAAGAGATTGCTCCCCTTGATGCCCTGTGTGAGGGCATAGGCCACGGCGAAGGCCAGCACGTTGATGAACACGAGCGAGACGAGCGCAAAGAGCGCCGTGTACCAGAACGAATGGACAAAGCTCGCGTCGTTCAGCGCCTTGATGTAGTTGCCGAAGCCGATGAACTGCGCGTCCGAGGTCGTCTTGAATTTGCAGAACGAGAGGTACACGCCCTTGCAGAACGGATAGACGAAGCCAATGGCGAAGGCGCAGAGCATGGGACCCATGAACAGCGGGGCCCACCGCCGGATCGGGCGGCGGACGAGCGAGCTGTTGACGGCTGCTGCGTCGTGTTTACGCTTCAATTCGATCACTCCCATCGAGATAGATTGACTGAGCACGGCGCGGGCCTCTTGCGGCCTCTGCCGTGGTAGAAGAAGAGGACGGGCGAAGGCCCGCCCTCTTCATAAGAATTGTAGGTTTTGCGGTATGGAGACGCTTAGCCGTTGGCGGCAGCGTACTGCACGGCCCAGCCGTCCACGAACGCGGTCTTGACCTGCTCCCAGTTGGCGTCGGTGGGATCGTTGTCATACTGGTTCATCGCGGCGACGATGGCTTCACGGTAGGCATCGACGTTGGGCTGGAAGTTGGTGACCCAAGGCATGACGTAGTTGCCCTCGGCGGCATAGGCGTTGGCGTCGGCCAGGAAGCCGCAGGTGGACTCGGCAGCCTGCTTGTAGGGCATGACGGCGAATTCATCGACGAGCATACGGGAGACCTCAGCGTCGGTGACGAGCCAATACATGAAGTCGAGCGTAGCCTGAATGTCCTCGGCGGAGGCCTTGGCGTTCACGGCCCAGCAGTTCTCGGTGCCGCAGTTCAGACCGGCCTTCTCCTCACCGGCAACGCCGCAGTAGAAGGGGATCATGGAGAGGTTATCGAGACCGTACTGACCATCGCCGGTGCCGGTCAGAGCCGCCCACTCCCAGGAGCCGTTCTGATAGAACACAGCCTGCTCCTTGCCGAACTCGGCCTGGGCGTCATAGCCGCCGGCAGCGAGGGTGGAGGGAGCGACCGCGCTGTTGTTGATGTAGAGATCCCAGAGGTTCTTGAAGTTCTGCATATAGGTGCCCTTGATGCTCGGGGGGCAGACCTTCCAGGCGTCGGGATCGTCCACGGACTCATAGTAATACTCGAGGTTGGCGAGGTGGCCGGTGAAGCGCCAGCTGGAGTCGCCGCTCATGGAGGAGGAGGTGAAGGCGTCGAAGCCCAGCTCGGCGGCGCGGGAGTGGATGTCCTCCGCAACGGCCTTGAGGGTCTCAAAGTTGGTGATGTCGCTGAGCTGATAGCCGGCCTTCGCCAGCAGATCCTCGTTGACGATGATGCCGTAGCACTCATAGCAGTAGCCGATGGAGCAGAGCTTGCCGTCGGCGTCATAGAGGTTGTAGGCGTCGGTGGTCAGCTCACCCGCGATGGGGGTGCCGGTCAGGTCGTAGCAGTAGTCGCCCCAGGTGTCCACGGCGGCCTGGTTGCCGACGACGAACATCGTGGGAGGCGCTTCCTTATCCATCGCGGCGGTCAGGGTCTCGTTGTAGGTGCCGGACGCGGCGGTCTGGATGGTGACGGGCGCACCGGCCTTTTCGGTGTACATGGCGGCGACCTTCTGCAGGGTGCCGTCCGCCTCGGGCTTGAAGTTCAGCCAGAACACACGGCCGGCGGCCTCGGTGGCGTCACCGTCGCCGGAGGGCTCCTCGGCCGTCTTGTTGCCGCAGGCAACGAGGCTGAGAGCCATAACAAGTGCCAGGACAAGCGCAAGATACTTCTTCATGTTTCATTGATCTCCTTATTCAAATTTATTTTCACGCGCTCGGCGCGGGAAAATCATTTCGTCAGGTCGCGCACGGATTCACCCGCGCGCAGGGTGGTCGGCAGCGTCAGATGGTCGTGCGCGCCGCCGCGGATGACGCCGAGCAGCAGCTCGACGCTCTTCGTGCCCATGGCCGTCATCGGCTGGCAGAGGGTGGTGAGCATGGGATGGATGTACTCGGAGACATTGATGCCGTCGATGGCGATGATGGAGCAGTCCTCGGGAATGCTGCGCCCGCTCTCGCGCAGGGCGCGCATCGCGCCGATCGCCATATCGTCCGCGATGGCAAAGACGGCGGTGAAGTCCGCCGGACGCTTCAGCCGCTCGCGCATGGCGCGGCAGCCGCTTTCCACGGTGAAATCGTCCGCGCAGATGACGTCCTCCTCCTCGGGCGGGATGCCCAGCTCGCGCAGCGCGCGGGCGTAGCCGGAGTAGCGCAGCTGGGAGATGGAGCTGTCGTCGGGGTCGGCGGTCAGCGCCGCGATGCGGCGGTGGCCCTTTTTGGCCAGCTCCATGACCGCGCGGTAGGCCTCCTGCTCGTCGGCGATGGAGACGGAGGAATACTTGCTCGGATCGAGCGTGCCGTAGGCGTTGGTGTAGGTGCAGCAGACAAAGGGCACGTTGAGCAGCGCCAGCTCCGCGGGAGAGTAATCCGAGCGTCCGCCGAGAAAAATGAGGCCCTGCAGGCGCTTTTCGCGCTCCATCACCGCGCCGCACTTCACCTCGTCATCGCCGGAGGCGATCTGACGCATGACCATCGTGTAGCCCGCAAGGTCGAGCTTATGCTCGATGGCGCGGATGATATCGGTGTAGAAGGGGTTCTGCACGCCGCGCACCACAAGGCCGACGGTGTCGGACTTCGTGCGCACAAGGCTGCGCGCGGAATTGTTGGGCAGATAGTTGTGCTCGGCAATGACCTCCAGCACGCGGCGGCGGCTTTCCTCGCTCACGTCGGGGCGGTCGTTGAGTACACGGGAGACCGTGCTCACGCCCACGCCGCTGAGCTTTGCAATGTCCTTGATGGTCATAGCGACACCCTCTGCATGAAAAAAATCAAAGCCCGTTTCCGGGAACATTACCGGTAACGTTTCCACTTTTCTTTTATTGTAGCAGTCTCTTCCCAAAAAGTCAAAGCACTTTGCCCTGTCCATCTTACCAAAAAAACAGCAAGAAAAATGTCGCAATGAACAAAGGGAGCCTCTGCCCGGCGTCGGACAGAGGCTCCCTTTCACAAAAATGCCTTTATTTTTCGAGCAGCAGCTCCGCGATCTGTACGGTGTTGGTCGCCGCGCCCTTGCGGACCTGGTCGCCGCAGCACCAGAGGTTCAGCCCGCGCTCGTCGGTCAGATCGTCGCGGATGCGGCCGACGTAGACGAGGTCCTGATCGCTCGTGTCGAGCGGCATGGGGTAGACCTTGCTGGCAAGGTCGTCGGTCAGCTTGCAGCCGGGCGCGGCGGCGATCAGCTCACGCGCGCGCTCGACGCTGATCTTCTCCTTTGTGCGCAGCACGACGGAGACGGAGTGGCTGCGCACCACGGGCACGCGCACACAGGTGCAGCTGACCTTCATCTCGGGCAGGTGGAGGATCTTGCGGCCCTCGTTCTGCATCTTCATCTCCTCGCTCGTGTAGCCCATGTACGCCTCGCCGCCGATCTGGGGGATGACGTTGTAGGCGATCTGGTACTGGAACACCTTCGGCTCGACGGGCTTGCCCGCGGCGAGCGCCGCGACCTCGTCGTGCAGCTCGTCGATGCCGTTCTTGCCCGCGCCGGAGACCGCCTGATAGGAGCTGGCGATGATGGTCTCGATGGGGCTCTCCTTCGCCAGCGCGTTGATGGCGACGAGGGTGACGATGGTGGTGCAGTTGGGGTTGGAGATGATGCCGCTGTGCCACTTCACGTCCTCGGGATTGATCTCGGGGATGACCAGCGGCACCTTGGGGTCGAGACGGAAGGCGCTGGAGTTGTCGACGAACACCGCGCCGGCCTTAACGATGGCGGGCGCGAAGCGCTCGGCAATGTCGTTCTCCGCCGCGCCGAGCACGATGTCGAGACCCTCAAAGGCGTCGTCCGACGCCTCGACGATCGTGCACTTCCTGCCGCCGAAGTCGATCTCGCTGCCCGCGCTGCGCGCGGAGGCGATGGGGCGCAGCTCGCCGACGGGGAACTTGCGCTCGAGCAGAATTTTCATCATTTCCTGACCCACGGCGCCCGTCGCGCCGAGAATGCCTACATTATAAAGCTTCATGGTATTGCCCTCACCTTTTCCTTAAATATGTTCCTTGACAAAGCTGTCATACAGTACGCGAATGGCCTGCGCGAAGTCCTTTTCCTCCACGCCGACGATGATGTTCAGCTCCTCGGGACCCTGCGTGATCATGCGGATGTTCACGCCGTTCTCACCGAGCTTGGCAAAGATCTTGCCGGAAACGCCGGGGCGGTACGCCATCTTCCGGCCGACCGCCGCAACGACCGCGATGTGCTCCGTCACCGTTATCTTATTCGGCTGCACCTCTTTTTGCAGCTCGCCCAGCATGGCGTAGAGACATTTGGAGACCTTTTTGCTCTCCACCACCAGCGAGATGATGTCGATGCCGGAGGGGATATACTCCACGTTGACCTCGTGCTTGGCGAGAATTTCCAGGATCCGCACGAGCGTGCCGGGGTCGCCGGACATACCGGTCTTGGCGATGGTGATGACGGAGAAACCCTTCTTGCCCGCGATGCCGGTGATGAAGCTGCCGTCGTTCGTGTCCTCCTCGATGCTCTCGAGAATGGTGGTGCCGGGGTGCTCCGGCTCGTTCGTGTTGCGGATGTTGAGCGGGATGTTCTTCTCACGCACGGGGAAGATGGTGCCCTCGTGGAGCACCTGCGCGCCGATGTAGCTCAGCTCGCGCAGCTCGCTGTAGGTGAGGTGGCGGATGGGCGCGGGATCGTCCACGATGCGCGGGTCGGCCATCAGAATGCCGGAGACGTCCGTCCAGTTTTCGTAGACGTCGGCGTCCAGCGCCGCTGCCGCCAGCGCACCGGTGATGTCGCTGCCGCCGCGGGAGAAGGTACGGATGCGCCCGTCGGGCATCACGCCGTAGAAGCCGGGAATGACCACGCTGCGGTCGCCCGCGGCGCGGCGCAGCGCCTCGTAGGTCGCGTCGGTATCCACCGTGCCGTCGAAGCGGAACTTCACCCACTCGGCGGCGTCGAGGAACTCGTAGCCGAGGTACTCGGCCATCAGCCGCGCGGAGAAGTATTCGCCGCGCGAGGCCAGCTCGTCCTTTTCGATGCCCTCCTGCATCTTCGCCCACAGGGCGTCGAAGTCGGGATTCAGGTCGAGCTTCAGACCGCAGTCGTGCGCGATCTCGAGATAGCGCGTGCGGATCATGTCGAAAATCTCCTCGCAGCTCACACCGTATTTGATGTGCGCGGCGCAGAGGTACAAAAGATCGGTGATCTTGTGGTCGCCGGAAAAGCGCTTGCCGGGCGCGGACACGATGACCACGCGGCGGGACTCGTCGGCCTCCACGATGGCCTTGACCTTGGCGAACTGCTGGGCGTCGGCGAGCGACGAGCCGCCGAATTTCAGAACCTTAAGCATTTTCTTTACTCCTCCTCGATCCTTGCTAAGAATACCGGCTCGCCGCACGAGCGCGCGCGCTCGGCGCGCGCAAAGGCCTCGGCGACGGTGATGGGTCCGGTGCAGACGGTCTCGCTGCCCGTACGCAGGTAAAAGCGGCCGACCGCCGCGGAATTGTCGATGTGCTTCGCCTCGTGCCGCGAGACATAAAAGCTCGGGCAGCCCTCGATGACGTCCACGCAGTCGCTCAGCACACTGCTGCCGGTGGGGTAGCCGCCCGCGCCCGCGCCGGAAAAGCTCAGCTCGCCGAAGCGCGCGCCGCGCAGGGTGACGAGGTTGCCCGTGCCGTTCGTCTGCGCGACCGGCGACGCGGCGGGGAAGAGCGTGGGGCAGACAAAGGCGGAGATGCGGCCCTCGTGCCGCTCGGCGCGGACGAAGAGCTTGCAGACCCTGCCCAGCTCGCGCCAGGCGGCGAAGTCCTTTTTCTCCACGCTCGAGATGCCGAAGCAGGGGATCTCCTCCTCCTGCACCGACGCGCCGAAGGCGAGGTTCGCGCTGAGCACCAGCTTGCGCCGCGCGTCGTAGCCCTCCACGTCCGCGGTGGGATCGGCCTCGGCGTAACCGAGCGCTTGCGCCTCGCGCAGACAGGTGGTATAATCGACGCCGGAGGCCGTCATGGCTGAGAGCATATAGTTCGTCGTGCCGTTCAGGATGCCGCCGACGGCGGTGATCTCATCGAGCCGCGCGGCGCGGGAGAGGGACGTGAGCCACGGGATGCCGCCGCCCGCCGCCGCCGTGCAGCGCAGCGACACGCCGCACTCCCTCGCAAGCTCCAGCAGCTCGTCGTAGTGCGCGCACACGAGCTGCTTGTTCGCGGTGACGACGTGCTTGCCTGCGCGCATGGCCGCGCAGATATAACGGTAAGCCGGCTCCAGTCCGCCCATGACCTCGACCACGATGCCGACCGAGCGGTCGCGCACGATCTCGTCGAAATCATTTGTCACGGTGCAGGGAAGCTCCGGGCGCGGACGGCGGGATAAAACGCTCGTCACGCGCAGATCGCTCCGCCCGAGCGTGAGCTCGTAGAAGGCTTTGCCGACGGTGCCGAAGCCGAGCAATGCAATGTTCATGGGGTGTGCCTGCCTTTCTCTCTTTAAAATCCGCCAAGTATGGACGATTTGTGCATTTTGCACGGAAATGTCCGCGGTAGAAAAACACTTGACTTTTTGATGGGAACAATATAACATGAGCATTGTCGAAATGCAATAGGCAATCGAAAAAATATTTTGATATGGCAAATGAAAAAAACCGAAAAGCGGAGGTATTTTTAATATGAACTATCAAAGCACGCGGAACGCGGCCCTCACCGCATCGAGCGCCGAAGCGATCCTGAACGGCCTTGCCCCCGACGGCGGGCTGTATGCCATGCCGGCCCTCTCGGGGCTGGACTTCGACTGGCAGCGCTGCCTGACGCTCTCCACGCAGGGCATGGCGACGGAGATATTATGCGCGCTGCTGCCCGACTTCACACACGCGGAGATGGAGCAGCTTGTCCATGCCGCCTACACCGGCAAATTCGAGACCGAGGACCTGACACCCACCGTTCCGGTCGGTGAGGACACGGTGCTCGAGCTGTTCCGCGGCCCCACGAGCGCCTTCAAGGATGTGGCGCTCTCGATGCTGCCGCACCTGATGACGGCGGCAAAGAAGAAGTGCGGCGTGGACGATGAAATTTTGATCCTCACCGCGACCTCCGGCGACACCGGCAAGGCCGCGATGGAGGGCTTCTGCGACGTCGCGGGCACGAAGATCATCGTCTTTTACCCGGACGGCGGCGTGTCCGCCGTGCAGAAGGCGCAGATGGTCACGCAGGGCGGCGACAATACCTGTGTCGCCGCGGTGCGCGGCAACTTCGACGACGCGCAGACTGCCGTCAAGCAGGTCTTTGCCAAGGTCGGCGGCGAAAGCTTGCTCGCGGGCAAGGGCGTGCGCCTGTCGAGCGCGAACTCCATCAACATCGGCCGCCTTGCCCCGCAGGTCGTCTATTACTTCCGCGCTTACGCAGACCTTGTCCGCCGCGGCACGGTCGCTGTCGGCGAGCGGGTGGACTACGTCGTTCCCACCGGCAACTTCGGCGACATTCTCGCCGGCTACTTCGCCCGCGAGCTGGGGCTTCCCGTCGGCACGCTCGTGTGCGCGTCCAACGCCAACAACGTGCTCACCGACTTCATCCGCACGGGCCGCTATGATAAGAAGCGCCCGTTCTACCTCACCAGCTCGCCCTCGATGGACATTCTGGTGTCGAGCAACCTCGAGCGCCTGCTCTTCCTGCTCTCCGGCGACGAGCAGTTGGTGGCGAAGCTCATGCGTCAGCTCACCGAGGACGGCGCCTACGAGGTGCCGGAGGAGCTGAAGGAGAAGATCCAGTCCCTTTTCTGGGCGGGCTGCTGCGGCGACGACGAGACGAAGCAGACCATCGGCAGGGTCTGGCAGGAGCATCATTATCTCTGCGACACGCACACCGCCGTGGCGTGGAACGTCGCGCAGCAGTACAAGGCGGCGAACCCCGCTCACGCGCCGGTCGTGGTGCTCTCCACCGCGTCGCCCTACAAGTTCCCCGCCGCCGTGCTCGGGGGGCTCGGCGAAAAGGCGGAGGGCGATGAGTTCGCCGTCATGGAGCAGCTCGAGCGTCTGACCAGAATTCCCGCGCCGAAGAACCTCCGCGGTCTGCGCGAGCGCCCCGTGCGCCACACCACCGTCCTCGACCGCGAGGAGATGCTGCCCTTTGTCCTGGAAAAGGCGCAGGAAAAGAAGTGGTTCTAAGATGAAAAAAGGAAGCGAAGGGGAGACCCCTTCGCTTCCTTTTTCTATATGCGTTCAGCCCATGAATTTCGGCACGATCACGCCGCGCGGCGCGTCGGGCGTCAGCTCAAAGGAGCTGCCGTCAAGACAGTGTACCTCGTCTGCGGGATAGAGCCGCAGGAAGTCCTCCACCGTGGCGATCACATCGTAGCCGTGGCTGCCGTGGCGGTAGTGCATCGGCACGATCACGCGCGGCGCGATGGCGTCCGCCACGCGCTTGGCGGTCTCCGCGTCGATGGTGTAGAAGCCGCCGACGGGAATCAGCAGCGTGTCGCAGCCACGCAGCGGCGCGAGCTGCTCCCCGCTCAGCTCGTGGCCGAGGTCGCCGAGATGCACGACGCGCAGCCCCTCGGCAGCGAGGACATGGATGGTGTTCGTCCCGCGCAGCGCGCCGCCCTGATCGTCGTGGAAGGCTTGGACGGTCTCCACCGTGAAGGGACTGCCCCCGCGCGGCGTGAGCTCCACCGCCTCCACAAAATCGTGATCGCGGTGATGGTGCGAGCAGAGCACTTCGTTCGCGCTCGTATGCAGCGGCGGATAGCTCTCCACATAATACGGGTCGAGCACGACGCGATAGCCGCCGCTTTCGACGGCGAAGCAGGAATGGCCCAGCAAGGTGAGCTTCATAGGCGTTTTCTCCTTATCGGTTATTCTTCGCTTTTCGGCTCCTCGCCTGCGGGGAGCTTGCTTTTCTTTTTGCCGAGCCTGCCGAACGGCTTCTTTTTGCGCACCGCACGCACGACGACCACGGCGAGCGCCGCCAGCACCGCCAGGAACACAAGATTGTTCGCGATGCCGATGGCAAGGTCCTCAAGGAATACGCCTGTGTCGCGCAGACCGTTCGTGAAGGCCCGCGCGATGCGCGCGCCGAAGGTCAGCGGCGCGCCCTCGTTCTCATCGAGCTTGTAGGTCTCGCTGAGCGTCAGGCTCACGGTGGCGTAATCCACCAGCGCATCGTAGTGGCGCAGCGTGCCGGAGAGACTTTCGATCTCGTACTCCGTGTCGCTGATGGCGCTCTCAATGGTGATGATGTCCGCCATATTGTCCGCCTTCGAGAGCAGCTCCTGCAGCCGCTCGAGTTTGATCTGCGCGGTCTTGAGACGGGAGTCGGTGTCGTAGTATTCCTCGGTGATGTTCTCCGCCGAGGAGGACATATAGGTGACGTGGCAGAGCGAGCCGACCTGCTCGCAGAAGTGCTCGTACTCCGCGGCGGGCACGCGCACGGTGAATTCGCCGTAGCGGTAGCCGCTTGAGCGATTGCTCAGACTCTTGCTCTCAAAGTAGCCGCCGCAGGACTTCACCAGCTCGGTGATGGCGGCCTCGCTCGTCGTGTAGTCCTGCGTCTGCACCTCGATGCTCGCGCGGTAGATCATCTTCGCGTCGCCCGGAGCGGTCATGCCGCCTGAGAGCGTCTGGCTTTCACCGCTGTCCCAATAGCCGTTCTCGGCGTCGGGCGTCGGGAGCTCCGGCTCGTCGTAGGCGAAGCTCTCGTCCGTTTTGGCGTAGCTTTGGTTGGTCATCATGTAGTCGCTGCCGGCGGCGCTGTCGCGCGGCGCCGACTTGCTGCCGCAGCCCGTGAGCAGGGCAAGCAGCATCAGCGTGCTGAGAAAAAGGGCAAGTGTTCTTTTCATCTTTCATCACCTCAATCTTTTATTTGGGGTCTCTGAAGGGTTTGACGCTGAAAACTGGAAAAAGTTCCCGTTTTTCCTATTTTTTCTCGGTTTCCAGCCGCGCAAAGGTCTCCAGCGCGGCGAGAATGCTGTGCTCCTCGCCCGCGGCGGCCGCGTCGGCGCCGGCGGCGTAGGAGCCGACGCCGTGGGAAATGCACTCCTTCCAGCGCACGACGTTGTTGAGCACGCTCGCGCATTTCATGCCGCGCAGCCGCCCGACGGTCAGCAGCGCCGCGGTCTCCATGTCGCTGCCGAGCACGCCCTTTTTCGACCAGTATTCGTTGATCTCCTCGATGTCGTCGATGTAAAAGCTCTCGTGGCTGCGGATGATGCCGAGGCGGTGGGCGAAGCCCTGCGCACGGATGCTCTCCGTCAGCGCGAGCAGCAGCTCCGTGTCCGGCACGGCGGGATAGCCCTCGCGCACATAGGCGCGGGAGGTGCCGTCGTCGCGCACCGCGCCGGCGGCGATGAGCAGCTCACCGGGAGCGATGTCTGTCTGTAAGGCTCCGCAGGAGCCGATGCGGATGGCGTGCGTCACGCCGATGTTATGCAGCTCCTCGACCGCGATGCCGGTCGAGACGCCGCCCATGCCCGTGGACATGGCCAGAATGCGCGCGCCGCGGTAGGCGCCGACAAGGCTGCGGTACTCGCGGTTCATGCCGAGGTCCTCGACCTCGCTCATGTGCGACGCGATGCGCTCGGCGCGCCTGGGGTCGCCGGGCAGGATGGCATAGCGGACGTTCAAGCTCTCGTCGAGCTGGATATGAGGCTGCTTCATATTCGTTTCTCCTCTCAGGATATGGGATTCAGAAGGAGGTGCGCCGTCACCGCTCCAGCAGGAAGCGCGCGACGCTTTCCATCGCCGCGGCGGCCTTGCGCAGGGGGAACATCTGAAAGACGTGCCACATCCCCTCGCTCACCTCGAAGCGGCAGGGAACGCCCGCACGCTCCAGCGCGTGACAGAGCATCTCGGCATCCGAATACAGGATCTCGTGATCGCCGGCCTGAATGAGCGTCGGCGGGAAGCCGGTAAGGTCGGCAAAGAGCGGCGAGAGATCGGGCGAGGCGTAGTCCCGCCCGCCGGCGTAGGCGGTGCGCACGGCCTCGATGTACTCCGGCGTGAGCATCGGGTCGCTCTCCGCCCGCTCGGCGTAGGACGCGCCCGACATCGTCATGTCCGTCCACGGAGACATCAGCACCAGCGCCCCGGGCAGGCGGCGGCCCGCCGCCTTGAGACGATGGCACAGCACGAGCGCGAGGTTGCCGCCCGCGCTGTCGCCTGCGAGCACGACATCCCGCGCGCCGTAGCCCAGCAGCATGAGATGATCCCACGCGCGCAGCGCGTCCTCGACGGCGGCGGGGTAGGGATGCTCGGGCGCGAGACGGTATTCAAAGCTCAGCACGGCGTAGCCCGTGACGTGCGCGAGCTTGGACGCGAGCACGCGCGCGTAGCCGAGGTTGCCGCTCGTGTAGCCGCCGCCGTGGCAGTAGAGAATGGCGTGACGGCTGCCGTGAGGAACCTTGAGCCGCATCCACGCGGCGTTCATGCCGCCGAGCGAAAATTCCTCGTAGTCCATGCCGGCCATCGGCGCGGTCAGCCGGCCGAGGACCTCCTGACTGCGGCGCTGATGCTCCAGCTCCTCCTCGGTCATGGTCTCGGGCGCGCCCGCGCTGTGTAGCGCCTTGAGCGCGCGCATCAGCGGATCGAGGCGCGGGCTCTCGGCCTCGTTTTTCTTCTTTTTCAGCGGAAGGTTCAGCTTGTTTTCCATCGTTATCTCCTGCCTGTGATCAGTCTTTCTGCCTGTATAATATCATGTTTGCGTAAAAAAGAAAAGGAAAACCGTCATTTTTCTTGTGGTGTTCGCGCCGCTGTGCTAAAAAAAGACATCCGAGGCGATGCCGCGCGGAAGGAGGAAACGACGATGGCGAGACCCGACAGCAAATGGTACAAGCTCGACAGCGCGGGCATTCTCTACTCCGCGCTGCAAAAGGAGGAGTATTCCGCCATCTACCGCTTCTCCGCCCGGATGGAAGGGGAGGTCGATCCCGCCGCGCTCCAGCGCGCCATCGACCGCTGTATGCCGCGCTTTCCGAGCTTTGCCGTGCGCATCCGCAAGGGCCTGTTCTGGTACTATCTCGAGCCGAACCATGCGCCCGGACCGTTTTTGAAGGAGGACGTCTCCGACCCCTGCCAGCCCGTCCGCTTCCGCGAGGACAACGGCTGGCTCGTGCGCTTTTACTATTACCGCGAGCGCATCTCCGTCGAGGTCTTTCATGCGCTTTCCGACGGCGGCGGGGCCATCGTCTTTTTCCGCACGCTCCTTGCCGAATACCTGCGCCAGACCGGCGTGGACGTTCCCACGGGAAACGGCGTGCTCGACCTGAATGAGCCGCCGCGCGAGGAGGAGCTGGAGGACGCCTACGCCCGCTACGCGGGCCGCCACGCCTTCGGCCTGCGGCGGCTGCCGAGGGCCTATCAGAATACCGGCACGCCGGAGCCGTTCTACACCTTCCATGTCACGATGGGCTTCGTGCCGCTCTCCCGCCTGCGCGAGCAGGCAAAGAAGCATAACGCCTCCATCACGGAGTACCTCTCCGCCGTGCTCATCCACGTCATTCTGGAAAAGCAGAAGCGTGAGAGGCCCTACCGTGAGCGCCCCGTGGCGCTGGCGGTGCCGATCAACCTGCGCGCATGGTTCCCGAGCGAGACGCTGCGCAACTTCATCACCACCGTCCGCCCGTATATCGACCCCGCGCTCGGCGACTACACGTTCCCCGAGATCGTCTCGCAAGTGCGCCATTATATGAAGCTGCACATCAACCGGCAGGAGATGCAGGCGGCGTTCACGGGGAATGTCCGCTTTACAAAGAATTTTGCGCTGCGGCTCGTGCCGGTTGCACTCAAAAATCCCGTTATGGCGCTCAACTACCGCCTGCACGGCGTGCGGCCCTATTCCTGCACCTACACCAATCCCGGCGCGTTCACCGTGCCGCCCGAAATGGCTGAGCATATCCGCGGGGCGGAGGTCATTCTGGGACAGGCGACGGTGCCGCGCTGCCACTGCGCGTCCATCAGCTATGGCGACACGATGGAGATCACCTTTGCCGGCACGCAGGCGGAGACGGACACCGAGCGCGACTTTTTCCGCTTCCTCGTGCGCGAGGGCATCCCCGTGCGCGTGGAGAGCAACCGCTGAAGAGCGGAGCGAAAGGACGAAAACGATATGTCATACTGTGTCAACTGCGGCGTGGAGCTGGATCCCGGCGCGGCGCGCTGCCCGCTTTGCGGCACGCCTGCCTGGAAACCGGACCCCGACGCGCCGAGCTATTTTCCCACCAAGCCCGCCGAGGTGCCGCCCGCCTCGCGCCGTGCGGCGGCCGCGCTGCTCACGGCGATGCTCGCGTCGGTATCCCTGTGCTGCGGCGTGCTGAACCTGCTGCTGCCCACCGAGCGGCCCTGGTCGCTCTACGTCATCGGCGCGGCGGTGATGCTCTGGATCTGGTTCGTGCTGCCGATGCTCGCGCGGCGCATCCCCATCTTCTTCCGCCTGACGGCGGACGTCGCCGCGGTCGGTGTGTACGTCTTCCTCATCTCCATCGACCTGAGCGGCGGCGCATGGTTCCGCGGCCTCGCCCTGCCCATCCTCGGCTGGGCGTGCGTGCTGGTGTTCCTTTTGAGCTTTCTGCTGCGCGGCGGGCGGCGGTCGCGGCTCTCCGCGATCGCCATGTGCATCGGCACCGTGGGCCTGATGGCGCTGGGCGTGGAATACTGCATGGACCGCTTTTTCCGCGCGGCGTGGCAGCCGACGTGGTCGCTCGTCGTGGTGGTCATCTGCATCGGGCTCATCATCCCGCTGCGCGTCGTGCGCCGCGTGCCCTCGCTGCGCGAGGAGGCCCGCCGACGCTTCAATATGTGAAAAAGGGAGGGCATGGCGCGCGCCATGCCTTCCCTTTTTTGGTGCCGGTGGTGGGACTCGAACCCACACGGAGTCGCCCCCGGCGGATTTTGA
>ENA-UOJO01002060-UOJO01002060.1-human-gut-metagenome-genome-assembly--contig:-P57-NODE-2060-length-22910-cov-8.532312_pt1 | contig 22910 bp, 20 predicted proteins | sample MGYA00242351_ERZ723898 | MGnify/ENA metagenome assembly ERZ723898 | reverse complement strand
AACTCTTTTCTGGATGGTTCAATGCAAACACTATAAATACAATAGCTACAATCAACATTATCACACCGATAATCCTTGATATACTCTTTTTCATGTAAAGCACCTCCTCGTCAAACCTGAAGTTGTAGCTTACTTCAGTTCCTTTTGCATCACAACTACTGTATAACGTTCCTGCACCGCCTCAATTCCTGTTGGTATAAACCCATTCTTTTTCCAAAATGCTTCACTTTGAGGATTTCCTTTCACAAATCCCAGACGAATATAGCGATATCCATTCTTCCTGAAAAATTCTTCTAACTCCTTTACCAGTTTACTTCCAATTCCTTTTTTCTGATATTCTATCGCCATCATAAAGAACCCTACAAAGGCAGTCTGTTCATTGGGATATTTCACAATTAAATCCGCAACTGCAACTAAATGATTTTGCTCAAAATATCCCACATAATACTTTTCTTTTTTTGTGGTTCTCGGTGGAAGTGCACTCATATCCTGAATAATAGATTCTTTCGTCACAGCAGGAGGACAATATTCAAAATACATAGGATTTCCAAGTGACAACTGATATACGATGTCGACATCATCTTCCGTTAGTCTTCGTACTTCATATTCGCTTGATAATTCACTTATGTTCATATTATTAAATTCCTTCCTTTACAACTCCCGATTTGTTTATTCCCATGTCACAGCCCGCGCACATACATCTCCTCAACCGCGCCAAGCGCAGGCTGCTTTCTTCCGCTCGACGTGAAGCCATGCTTTTCATAAAATCTGATTGCACGCACATTGCTGTCAAACACCCACAGCATGATTTTAGAATAGCCTGCTGCCTTCACATCACCGAGCACCCTGTCCATCATCATGCTGCCATAGCCCCTATGCCAATTATTCTTGAGCGAATGAATACAGATAAGTTCAGCGTATTCCGACATATCCTTCTCCCTTGAGGCATCCCACCACGCTATACAATGCGGCTTGCCATCAAGTTCCAGAATATATCCGTTTCCCTTATTTTCATCAAGAAGCTTTTTGTACATTGCTGTCGCACGTTCTATTCCGGTGCATTTTGAAAGCAGGTCGGCAGGAACTATGTCCTTGAACGCTTCCTTCCAGCTCTCAGTCTGTATGTATGCAAGGTTATTTTCGTCACCATGTTGTACTGTTCTTATATTTACCATAGATTCACACCCTCTGTTTTCAATAACTTCACTATATTTTTAATTCATATATCCTCTGTTTCGGCATTCCTTCATAGTAAAATACATAGTCCTTCGGAGGCTGCACCTCCTCAATTAACCTCGCACCCAGCTTTTCAATAGTCTTGTAGGAAGCCACATTGTCAAAATCGCATGTCAAATACAACTTATCCATCCCATAATATCTTGCGACATCCGGCATTAGCCGGCAAGCCAGAAGCGCATAATGATTTCCCCTGTACTCCTCATCGACTTCATAGCCGATATTTCCATTATAATATGAGTGATAATTGTGACCAATTCTGAAGCTTATCTTTCCCACATTTACATTACGGGATTTGGAAATAATGTTCCACCAGTAAAACGGCAGCTCTTTGTCATTTCCGGCATAAGTATCAATCAACTCAAGCCTGACGCTGTCATTTTCCAGTGTAAAAAAATCTTTATTAAACTCAAATAATTTTTTTACCACTGATTCAAAATCAAAAAATAAATCAATATATTTTTCCACTATTACATTGCAATAGGTTCTCACGATATCTCCGTCATAATCATGTGCAAGCTCATTTCGCACCTTAAGCATTTCCATCCATGTGTCATCTGAAATCAGGTTAGCCTTGAATGCTTCGCGCAATACTTCACGCGGAGAGCCTGCCACAAAACCTATTATTGCATAATACTGCACCAGTATGTCCTTCATAACCTTCCACGCCAAATCAAACGTGATACTGAACTTGGCACTTGTCCCGCTGAGCACAAAGGAATCCGAAAGATCTCTCTGTTTTGCCTCAGCCAGAGCATTTAATGAGTTACAAAAAGACTTAAAACGTCTACTGAATTTTTCGTCCATATTGCCTGATATCCTCCAACAACAATTCATTTCTACAGGTATCAATATTCAATAAATCCACACTGTAAAGCGTCGGCAATTCCTCCGCCATTGCGGCAAGCTTATCGAAATTGTCAACCCCTGATACTGCTATGTCTATATCACTGCGTTCCCTGCTTGTCCCTTTTGCCCTTGAACCATATAAAATCACTTCATTTGCACCAAAGCTTTTACACAGCTTTACAACCTCTGCTATTACCTCGTCTGCTTTCATCCGATTACCACCCCTATCCGCAAAACTTTTTTCTTTGAAATTCTAAAAACTGCCAGTCTCTCCGGATAAGCTTTTACAGCAATAACTGCTTCACCATCTGTATTTCCCTGTAGTACTCACCCATAAATGTATACTCTATTTCCTTAATTTCCCTAAACCCAATATCGCCATACATTTTTCGCGCAACAACATTTTCAAGTGACACACTTATATATATTTTATCGGCATCATAATTTTTCCTGAAGAAATCTAGAAATTCCAATACTGCTCTTTTTCCGCAGCCTTTTCCCTGATACTGTTTTCCTATCATAAAACGGCTCAAAGACCACCCCGGAATATCTTCATCATAATCATACAGTATAAAACCAACCATTGTCCGGTTATGATATATTGCAAGAGTATACAAGCCATCCTCGAAAGCCGCCTCAACCAATGACTGAGCGTTATCGGCAACAAAATGTTTTTGGCTCTCATCAACCTTAAGCGCTATACATTCCATATAGTTTTCTTTGGTAATTTTTCTGAATTCCAGCTTGTCTTCATCCATATTCAACATTTTTAATGTCTCAGATATTTAGAAACATATCCTCCTCATTCCCTATATTGTTCCTTGTGCATTATGTCTGTCCATATATATGCATGATATCAGAGGCAAAATGTCAGAAGTCCGATGCAAGCTTGCTTGCGTGAGGATTTTTGACCTTTTGACCTCAACATCATATGCATTATAACTGTTATAGGCAGAGAAAATCTGCCAAAATTGCGCCATCTGTGAATTTTCTCTGCCCATTTTATTTAATATCTCATCCTTAGACTGAAATATCTGCTGTTTTTTTCTATTTCGGGCTGTTTTCTCTGCCCACAGCATATTATAATCGCTTCTTTAGACTGAAGCATCTGCTGTTTTTATTTGCTTCCGGGCTGTTTTCTCTGCCCACAGCATATTATAATCGCTTCTTTAGACTGAAGCATCTGCTGTTTTTATTTGCTCCCTGGCTGTTTTCTCTGCCCGCAGCATATTATAATCGCCTGTTCAGACTGAAACATACGCTGTTTTTATTTGCTTCCGGGCTGTTTTCTCTGCCCACAGCATATTATAACCGCCTATTTAGACTGAATTTTCTGCCGGTGCGATATAGAGCCACCCCTACAGCAGCTCCTTAAGTATCTTGTTGATGCTTGCCGGGTTAGCCTTGCCCTTCATAGCCTTCATGGTCTGTCCCACAAGGAAGCCGAGAGCCTTCTCCTTGCCGCTGTGATAGTCGGCAACGGACTGAGGATTGGCTGCTATAATCTCCTCGATGGTGCTCTTTAACGCACCGTCATCGTTCACAATCTTAAGTCCCTTCTCCTCGACATACTTCTCAGGATCGATGTCCTCCTTAAAGATCTTCTCGAACACTTCCTTTGCAACACTTGAATTTATTGAACCTGCCTCAACAAGCTCGATGAGCTTTGCAAGATTTTCAGGTGAGAAGCTTATGTCCTCAGGCTCCATTGAGTTATCCTTTAAGAGACGCATTGTCTCAACCATAAGCCAGTTCGAGACCTTCTTAGGCTTGTTGCAGATTGCGGTTGTCGCCTCGAATATGTCCGCCATCCTCTTTGAGTTGGTTATAATATCAGCATCGTACTCTGGTATATCGAATTCAGCCTTATATCTTGCTCTCTTCTCATCCCTGAACTCAGGCTGGCGTGCCTTTACGGCATTAAGCCACTCATCGTCGATGACAACGGGTACAAGGTCAGGCTCAGGGAAATATCTGTAGTCCTGTGCATCCTCCTTAGAACGCATCGCATAGGAATACTCCTTGTTGTCATCCCAGCGTCTTGTCTCCTGAACAACCTTTCCCCCATCCTCGATAATCTCTATCTGTCTCTTCTTCTCAGCCTCGATTGCCCTCGCGATAGCTTTAAACGAGTTGAGATTCTTTGTCTCCGTTCTTGTTCCGAACTCAGAGGCACCAACCTCGCGAACCGAGAGGTTCACATCGGCACGCATTGAGCCCTCCTGAAGCTTGCAGTCTGAAGCTCCAAGATACTGGATTATAAGTCTCAGCTTATCAAGATATGCGATAACATCTTCAGCCGAGCGCATATCAGGCTCGGATACTATCTCTATAAGAGGCACGCCCGAACGGTTGAAGTCGACGAGCGAGCAGTCCTCCCACTCATCATGGACAAGCTTTCCTGCATCCTCCTCCATGTGAATCTCATGGATTCTAACAGTCTTTTTTCCTCCATCGGCAGTCTCTATCTCAATGCCGCCATCATGGCAGATTGGATGGTAGAGCTGTGAAATCTGATAATTCTGTGGGTTATCAGGGTAAAAATAATTCTTTCTGTCAAAAATGTTCTTCTGGTTAATCTGACAGTTGGTGGCAAGACCTACTGCCATGGCATACTCCACAACCTGCTTGTTTAAAACCGGAAGTGAGCCCGGCATACCTGAACATACCGGACATACATGTGTATTAGGTGCCCCACCGAATGCAGTGGAGCAGCCACAGAAAATCTTAGTCTTTGTAGCAAGTTCTACATGAACCTCAAGTCCAATGACGGTTTCGTATTCTTTCATTCAATATTCCTCCATGTCACTTTTTTAAAGTAACCCAAATAACTTTGAAAAACGTGCTTTTACGTTTTTCCTATATGAAATAACAGAATATATCAATCAACGTATTCTGCTGATTCAGATGTTCTTTTCATGCTGCTCATAAGTGTACGCCGCGCGGATAAGCGTCTTTTCCGAGAAGCAGTCCCCGATAAGCTGTACACCAATCGGAAGCCCGTTTTTGTCATTTCCGCATGGGACACATATTCCCGGAAGTCCCGCGAGGTTTACCGAAATGGTGTAAATATCTCCAAGGTACATCTTGATAGGGTCGGAAAGTGACTCTCCAAGCTTCGGAGCCGTGGTAGGAGCCGCAGGTCCTAAAATGACGTCATATTTTTCAAACGCCCTGTCAAATTCCTTCTTTATGAGCGCCTTGGTCTTGAGTGCCTTGATATAGTAGGCATCGTAGTAGCCGGAACTCAACACGAATGAGCCGAGCATAATACGTCTCTTTACCTCCGCGCCAAAGCCCTCGGAACGCGACTTCTTGTACATATTGTGAAGTCCGTCATAGTCCTCTGTTCTGTAGCCGTACTTCACGCCGTCAAAACGTGCAAGGTTCGAGCTCGCCTCCGCAGACGCAATGATATAGTAGGCAGGGATGGCATAATCCACAAGTCCGAGGTCGAACTCCTCTACAATGGCACCCTTGCTCTCGAGCACCTTTGCCGCAGCCAACACCTTCTCCTTGACCTCCTCGTCGATTCCTTCGCCAAAATAGGTTCTCGGAATACCTATTTTAAGCCCTGCAACATCCTCGACAAGCGCATCCGTGAACTTATAGTCCTCCGGCTCTCTCTTTACGGAGGTGGAATCCTTTGTATCGTATGAGGCTATCGCTTCAAGCACCGTCGCGCAGTCTGTGACGTCCTTGGTTATAGGCCCAATCTGGTCAAGCGATGAGCCGTATGCAATAAGTCCGTATCTCGAAACCATTCCGTAGGTAGGCTTCATTCCGACAACTCCGCAGTATGAGCTTGGCTGTCTGATTGAGCCGCCAGTGTCCGAGCCGAGCGCATAGAAGCATTCGTCGGCAGCGACGGCGGCAGCCGAACCTCCCGATGAACCTCCCGGAACATGCTCCGGATTCCTAGGATTCTTTGTTGCCCCGAAAAATGAAGTCTCGGTTGTACTTCCCATGGCAAACTCGTCCATGTTGGTCTTACCGATTATTATAGCTCCCGCCTTCTCAAGATTCAAAACTGCCTCCGATGAGAATGTAGGCTTGAAATTATATAAAATCTTGGAGGAACATGTTGTAAGCACGCCCTCCGTACACATATTGTCCTTGATTGCAACAGGTACACCGGCAAGCGGTCCTGTAAGTGTTCCATCGTCTATCTTCTTCTGAATCTCCTCTGCCTTCTTTAAAGCCTGCTCCTCACAGAGTGTCACATAGCAGTTATACTCACTCTCAACGGATTTAATTCTGTCAAATACAGCCTCAACAGCTTCACGGACAGATATTTCCTTGGCCTTAATCTTTCTGCCGAGCTCTACCGCTGTCATTTTTGCAATATCCATGTCTATCTCCTATCTGTAAATATTCAAGAACTAACAACTAAAACAGCCACATTTTAAGACTATTTTAAAGTCTGATTCTGCTCAGGCAGAAATTTTACTAAATGCAACTGTAAAACATTGATTGTGAAAATGTCTCTGAACAATTACTATTATATTTTCATTCTACTCAACCGTCTTAGGCACCATGTAGAAGCCATCCTTCTCCTCCGGGGCATTGGCAAGCATATTCTCGCTGTCATCACCATTAGTCACGACATCCTCGCGGAACACATTTTTTACCGGAAACACATTCGACATCGGCTGCACTCCGTCCGTATCCAGCTCATTGAGCATATCAATATAATTTAACATATTTCCCATATCCTTCTTGGCAGCTTCCTTCTCCTCATCGGAGAGTTCCAGCTTTGCAAGGATACCCACATACTCTATGGTCTCGTCTGTAATTACATTTGCCATCTGCGTATTCTCCTTTTGCTTTTATACTGCAATTAATTAAATCCTTTTAATCGTAGCACATTTTGTTTTTTATGACAAGTTTAAACATCTTTAAAAAGGCAATTACTAATACAAAAGGGTACGAACCACAAATGGCTCATACCCTTGGCTGTGAACCCTTATAGTCCACACATTTATCTATCAACACTCACTTTAACAATTCATTCTCTTCCCTTATATTTTATCAGCATATTACAAATGCTGATATTTCCTACATTCCGGGCATATCTGCTTTGCCAAATATCACTATTTTTACATTGAGTTTTCCTTCGAGTTTTCCTTCGAGTTTTTTCTAAAAATAACTCGAAAGAAACTCGAAACACTTTCCGCATTCCTGCTAAGCGTCAATATATGTAATTCATGAAAACAGCAATTACTATAGGTAACTAATATATAATCTCACGAATAGTGCCATTAATTAGAACCGCATCATACCTATTAAACAACACAAGATTACCTTTCGAGTTTTCCTTCGAGTTTTTTCCAAAAATAACTCGAAAGAAAACTCGAAATACTAAATTATTACATAATATGATTTATTTCCTCGTCTGAAAATATCTATCAATTTCTCATTCCTCATATTATCAATGACACTTCTAGCCTGTTGCTTAGTAAATCCACACATCTCCTGTATCTTAGCAGATGTTATCTGATCATTCGTCTGTAAATATTCTAAAATCATATTTTTAGCCTTGATATACTGAACTGTTTTGTCTCTTGTATATTCCACGTCTGATTTTAGTGCCTCGTAAACCTTAGCTGTGAGCATATATTCCTTGCCAACAATCTCTATCAGACCACTGTTAACCAGCTCATTGCATGACTTTTTTGTTTCATCCAACGATTTTTGGACTTTTCTTGATAGTTCCGATAGCTGCTCTTTTCTATTGTCCATTAAGTCTCTTAATATCATCATCTCAGCCAAAGGCATAATTTTACTATTCTTATCCTGTACCTCGGTAATAAACTTAACAAATTCTGTGTTATCTATTGCACTGAATATTGTCAAAGAAACTGCATCATTAAATGATCTGTATCTTGGGTATGGCTTACCCATTGAAACCATGTCCTTAAAGATGATATCTACTCCCTGACCTGTTCTCTGAACATATTTCAAATTCTGAAGTGTCTCTGCTATCAGCTTATTCCTTGGTATAGATGGATGTGTTATGATATTGTCCTCTGTAATTCCATCAAGGAATCCGCCTGGATTTTCAATAACTATTCTATCTGGATATTGTTTTACATAAACTGCTGCATTGCTCTGATAGTCTCTATGAGACAATGCATTGAGAAGTGCTTCCTGAAATACTCTCTCCGGAAAATCTTCCACCTCAAGTCTGAATAATCCTACTTGAATGTTCTCTATCTTACTGTATGCTTGTACCCTCTCTGTCAACTTGTCAATAACGCTTATTAACGGCAGCTTCAAATCAAGTCTTGCATCGTATTCTTCTAAATTATCCGCTGAATAATGCAAATATATAACTTCCGCCTGCGGTAACAGTCTTTGAATCGATGCTTCTTTTCCTACAAAAAGCAGACCTGCAATAGTCAGCCGTTCTACATCCCCATCATATTTTATAAGCTGTAAGTCTCTCAAAAAATCTATATCATCCAAATCCGGTAATGTGGATTTCGAATCCCTGACTCTTAGCTTTTCCTTCATACTGTACACTTCTAATTTATTTACGTCATCCAGAGTGCTTTCACCTATAATTCTGCCTGAAAATCCGGATTCTGTACAGAAGAATAAACATTGCTCATCTCATCCGGATATGCAGGTTTTGAATTTCTACCTAATCTCTTCAGACATCTACCATCTGTAGTGGTATATGTCTTTCCATCTGCTTTAACTGATATTGCAATAACGAGTTTTCCCTGATACTCGAAGTCTGATATTTCTGTAAATAATGGTGGCACAGTTCTATCATAAATTCCCTCAATAATACGCTGACCATCATAGTTCCTGTTACAACCAGTAACTTCAATTGGGTTATCTTCCACACCAAAATAAACTGTTCCACCCTTAGTATTTGCAAACGCTATTAATTCATCAACAGCAAGCGAAATTATCTCTTTCATATTTCTTGTATTTATCCAAGACTTAAATTCAACTGTATCCGTTTCCTCAGCATCTAATATTTCTTTAAATTTTTCTTCGGTCATTAGTGTTACACCTTCTTTCCTAATAAACATTCATATCTAATCTGGCAATAAATATTCTTTCGTAATCCCCTTACTTTTAAGTTCATTCATTATTGCATTTTTTAATTTAGCCGGAATAATAATCTTAACTAAAGAATGCCCTCCATCTAATTCTCTCGGAACTGCTACTTCGTGTGGACAAATTATATTATCTCCTGCATTCAGAGTTGTCCGCATTTCATCAATCGGTGTTTCAAATTTCACTCCACACACATATAAGCATCCTTAATCCTCGCATTATGATATTACAAAAGCAAATATTTTTGTTACTTCCAAAACATATAACGGCTATCTCTTAAATTTCTTTGCCTTTTTTCATATTTCCACTTAAAATAGTCATCTATATTTTTATTGGAATACTCACCCTCTAATTCAAAATTATATTCATGCATATTCATATTATAAACATCTATATTCTTATATTGTGCAAAACGGTATAAGTATTCTTGATTATCAATCGGCATCCTGCAACCAATATATATTGCCTTTATCGGAAAAAAAGGAATCATATTTTCATATATTTTACATATATCTATTGGCAATAAAAGGCGCCATTCATTTTCATATCTCCATGAAGAAGACTTTGTAAGAAATGAGAGCAGAATGCTTTTATCAAATTCCATTTGCTCATATGTTGTGAATGGTATCATGTTTACATATTTATATACTTTTCTTTTACTTAAAACTACCTGTCTTGACCCATATTCACAAGGCAACAATCCACCCAAAACCATTGCATTTTCCTTATTATCCACAATTGGTTTTGTTAAATCATACTCAACGCAAAATCCTTCGTGATTCTGAGCATAATGTGCCCATAATTCCATATATGATTTCAATTTAAATCTACTAATATCTGCAAATGATGTAATCCTCACAACACTTTTTCTAAGTTCCTTTAGTCTTTGTTCATATTTTACTTTGAAGTCATATAATTCATTTTGAATTTCATCACTTCCAATACGATATTCCCTCATATTTGCATCATAACATATATGACTAATCATACTGTCAAAAGTGCTATATACATTTACATTTTCCCAATCTCCACAATAGCTATATTTTAGTTTATTAAACTCTTCTAACGACAAAATCCCACGACTTACAGCATTAGTTTTTGTTAAATAATCTATCAAAGACTGTTTTAAATATTCATTTTTGTTTGCACACAATACACAGTCAAATGGGTCATTAAAATTATTGGGATCGTTCATAAATACAGCATTTGTTTCTAAACATTTTAAGCTATTATGATTAAATGGATAAAACTTGAACATACTCTTTGGCATGTGTTCCATTTTTTCTGAATATTCTTCCCACATAGCCTCAAATAAATTTATTTTTTTATTAATAGCATATTGAACTCTATTTCTTATCCAAGCTTTTTCCCAGCTACCTTTATAAAATTTACTTCTGTAATCATTTTTATTATACAATGATACTTCTCTATTGTATTCCCATTTTTGTGGTTCTCTACGCATTAACTTACCTCGTTAATTTAGCTTTGTAATTGTATATCCGCTTACATTATCAAATACATATTCTTGCATCAATTCATCAATATATTTACGCCACCTCTTTATACCTCATAAATACATACTCATAAATTTTCTGTCTATATGCAAATATAGCATTATCAGAATAACTCTCTGGTAATTCTTCCCAGAGGATCGTGCCTATAAGAGTATCAACTTCTGCCTTTGTCTCCTGCTTCTCAGTCCAATGGTCAAGTTCAGATATCTTTTCTTTTATCTTTTCCAGCAAGTCTACCGCAACTTTCTTTATTTTATTGATATCTTCTTTTGAAAGATTTTCATTGAAAAGCATATCATATAATGACAGTTCTTCATCACTTGTAAAGCCCTCTCTGACATAACGTTTTTCTTCCTGATTCATAGAATTAGCCAGATTCATCAAGTCCATAAATGTCTTTTCAATGTTTGCCCTGTCCTGCTCATTATTATATTCATCAATGATTGTCTGATATCTTTCATAATAATCCACACGACTTGGATTTTCCTTGAGCATACTGTCTAATCTTGTTTGAATCAGTTCATCCAAATCTGTAATGAGCAGATTCTTTTTCTTTATCTTTGCAAACTCTCTTCGAAGCAAATCAAAATCTATTCTACTGATATCAAAACGCTTAGCTATGCCATTATTATTAGATTCCTGTTCAATCATTATATATTCACCTAGAATCCCATTAATCTGAACCATCAAATCAACATTATCAATGTGTTTCTTCTTTTTCTTTAGTTCATCAGATATTGCTATAATCGCGTCTTTTTTGTTTCTATCCTCATCCGATATATCATCTCTGTCCAGATATTTCATCATACGATTTATTTCGTTTGCATATGTCGTAAACTGCTTGCGTGATTCTCGGCTATCAGAAACAGCATTTGCTGCTGTCTGTAATAATGCTAATTTTGAAAAGTCTTTTGCCTTAATCAAATCCTCCAACTCAAAATTTCTGCTACATAAAAATTCTATAGCTGCTGATATAGTTTCCAGCACGTGCTCTATAAGTTCTTCCTTATCTATTGTTGGATCAGTCTCTCTTCCTCCAACATTTGCTGTATAATCTGCAAGTGCTTTACGAAGTGCCTTTACTATGCCAATATAGTCAATAATAAGTCCGTTACTCTTGCCCTCTGCCACACGATTTGCTCTTGCTATTGTCTGCATGAGAGTATGCGCTTTCAAAGGCTTATCAAGATATAGGCATGACAAACATTTTACATCAAAACCTGTAAGCCACATTGCACAGACAAACACTACTCGAAGTGGATTATCCTTATCCTTAAACTCTTTATCGAGTTCTCTTTTCTCCATCTTTTCACGATGTGGCTTTATATCAAGGCCCCATTTCTTAAATGTCTGAATCTCATTCTGCTCCTGAGAAATAACGACAGCCATTTCGGTTTCTTTCATCCATTTAATCTTGCGTTCCAGTTCCTGTACTTCCTGCTGTGATACTTTTGATTTTATGCCTTCTAATCGTTTGATTTCTTCTTCCCAGTAATCCTGTACAAGGTTATACATCCGAACGCAAGTCACTTTATTCAGGCACACAAACATAGCCTTACCACTTGTCCATAAATCCGAATAATGAGAAACAAAGTCTTTGGCTACAGATTTAAGCCTTTGTGGTGCTGTCATGATATGAATCTCTTTCTTAAACTCACGCTCCAGCTTTTCTGTCTGATCCGGATCTAAATCTGCAGCCTCAATCGCATCCAATATCCTATCCGTAATATCCGGATTATCTAAATCCAAAATCTTCTCTCCACGATTCTCATAATACAACGGAACTGTTGCTTTATCCTCAACTGCTCTCTTAAAATCATAGATAGAGATATATCCACCAAATGTTCTCTCTGTAATATTGTCATTCGATAATAATGGCGTTCCAGTAAAACCAATACGTGCGGCTGTAGGCAGCAAATTCATCATATTATCTGCAAATATTCCATACTGACTCCTATGTGCTTCATCGGACATTATAATAATGTCATGATCTGGTATGATTGGCTGTACATCTTTCTTATTAAATTTCTGAATCAAAGTAAATATAAAGCTAGGATTTCCTTGTAATTTTGTTATAAGGTCATCACCACTCGTAGCAATATACTTTGCAGCCTTTGTTTTTCCAAGTAATCCGCAATTCTCAAAAGTATCGCTAATCTGTGTATTTAACTCATCCCTGTCTGTCAAAATCACAATCGTTGGAGAACCTGCAAATTTTCGCCGAATTTTCTGTGATAAAAATACCATAGAATAACTTTTACCAGAACCTTGTGTATGCCAGAACACACCAAGTTTTCCATTATTCAATTTGCGTGCTTCATACGCCTTAACAGCTTCATTCACACCTAAATATTGGTGGTTGCGCGCTAGAATCTTTACTGTTTTTCCATCTGAATGGTCAAATAGTATGAAATTCTCCAACAAATCAAGAAAGTTATCCTTTCTGCATATACCTCTAAGCATCGTTTCAAGTGCAACATTACCTTCTTCCTGCTCAGATAATCTTTTCCACTCATGGAAGAATTCATATTTGCTGCCCAATGTTCCCACTTTGGCCTCTGTTCCATTGGACAACATAAGAAATGCATTATAATAAAACAGTTGCGGTATTGTATCAAGATAGTCTGTATAGTTATCTGTGTATGCATTCTGCACATCTACAGAATTTTTCTTCAATTCTATAAAAAGAATTGGTATCCCATTTACAAATCCCACAATATCTGTACGTCTCCGATAAAGATCACCATGTATTTTCATTTCCTTAACAGCAAGGAAATCATTATTATCTGGATTATTAAAATCAATGACAATTGCCTTCTTTTCCTCAATCTGACCATTCGGCTTTTTCACTTTCACCGGAATGCCATCTCTTATGTATCTATACTTTTCCTCATTTATCTGCATAAGAGAATCTGATGATATATGGCTTTCAAATGTTTTTATAACATCTTCAAGTAATGCCGGAGTAAGCCATGGGTTGAGTTTGGAAAGTGCCTGCCTGAAATATTTCACAAGAAGAATTTCCTTATATGATTTCCTGCCAAATGTGCCAGTTTCACCCATAACTTCTGTGTTATAGGCAAGTTCTACACGCCAACCAAGTTCATCTTCAAGAAGGTGACCTGCACTTTCCTGGACTAATATATTTTCAGAATAATCATAACTCATGGCAATACCTCCATTTATACTTCGATTTCTCCGCTCATAAGGTTAGGTAATAATAAATCCCTCGATTGTTGCGCATTAATAATAGTCTTAGACAAACTTAAAATTTTTTCAAATATAGGTATACAAAATTGTTCATATGCTAATACCAATTCATACTTAGGATACAATACTTTTATATCGCTAAATTTTGTCTTATTAACATTTGTCATTGTTGCACCATTACTCCCCACTCCATCTAATAAAGCTTTTACGCGCAACATTGATTCATAAAAGAAATATAAGTCATTACTATCATTCAATATTACAGAATTAATCTGCTGATTAGTTTGACAAGGTTCTACTGCAATATTCACTAATCCAACTGTTGCTATGCAAGAAACCATAACTGAATTAGATGGCAAGTACTTACTTTTCTGAGAATCAGCTCCAATTTTAGTTAATGATTTCTCCGTTTTTAATGGATATATCTTTCCATGCATATCTGGTATTGTAACAAATGGAATATTACCGCCATAATAGTTAGTTTTAGATGTTGATGGTGTTTTTCCTGTAATTACCTCACCAAATTCCCTTACACTTCTATACTTCCATCCCTCCGGCACCCCATCAACAATTTTGCACTTCTCATAATTTGGAAACCTCAAATCCACAAACCATTCCTTGTAAAGATGTTGTGCCGCCTCTTCCAATAATTTAATTTGTTTTTTGTTGTTCTCAATCAAATTGTCATATACGGACAGACATTGTGCTATTCTCACTTGTGAATCATAGTCAGGCACAGTTGTAACATAATCTGCTAGTCTACCCTGACTCAAGTTTTGTATATTTGCTCCAACAGCAGTTCCCGCCATTGCTTTCCTGAAAGACTGATTTTTAAAATGATACGTCCAGAATGTTGGATTATGTTTAGTCGTATCTTTCAATCTCGTCCTTATACAAAACCCCGAACATGTAACTTTATCTGCTTTATTATCAATCAACATGCATCTACCTACAAGTTCCTTATTACCATTAGAGCGAACAAATACTATATCCCCCGGATACAAATAATCATTTGACTTTACAACTTCTTCCTTCACTTCTGTAAGAGAATCATATTCTGGTGAGAATTTATCTCCAAAATTTGACACCCCTATTATTTTAATACCTTTACCATAATCATTCTTTCCAAAATTTATTCCATTACTAAATTCTGCAATATCTCCAAGTCTGACTTTTTCCCAACTCATAACCCCATCTCCTTCATATTCTGCGAGATAGTATCCATCAAGTCATTTGATTCTGACTGCAATGCTAAAAGTTCTCGATGTATCTCTGCCATTCGCTCTTCAAAATCCACACCATCGTCTTCCACAGGTGCTACACCAACAAATGCACCTGGAGTGAGAGACCACCCCTTTTCTTCAATACTGATTCCATCTTTATCATCACATTTAGCGTCGTCTGTTGTATAAGCAACTTTACATAGCCCAAGAATATCACGATACTCTCCATCGCCAAATTTTTCATATAGCCAATTCGCTTCTTTAGCTATTGTAAGCTTTTCTGCAAGTTCAGAAATTTTTTCACCATATTCCGTCTGTGTTTTTTTCTTTTCTCGCTTATCTGCTGCCTCGACTGCTTCTTTTGCTTCTGCACGAAGTTTTTTCACTCTTTCAGTCAAATCATTAACCTGTTCATCAAATAATTTGTCACTTCCAAGTGCATTTATATATTCACAAAGCAATGCTGTATATTTCTCGCTTTCTCCACGATATAACCAAACAATAGCATTCAGATTTTTAAGTTGCCATTCTGACCATTCATTCAGCGTTCGATCAACTTCTGTATAATAGTTTCTCGCATCAATAAAGAGAACTTTATTCTTCAATTCTTCCTTTTTGCCTTTATCAAAGAACCATAATGAACACGGAAGGCTCTTTGTATAGAAGAAATTGTTACCTACACTTATCATCACATCAACATGACCAGTTTTGACCAGTTTTTCTCTTATATCCTTATCGCTTCCCTGACTATCTGTTGCAGAGGAAGCCATAACAAATCCTGCTCTGCCCTTTTCGTTAAGATAAGCATAAAAGTACGAAATCCATAGATAATTTGCGTTTCCAATTTCTTTATTCTTATTCTCCTTCGGGCAACCAAATGGAAGTCTTCCTGCACTGGATGTTGATTCTGCCTTTACCTTATCCACATTGAATGGCGGATTTGCCATTACATAGTCACAGCAGCCTTCAAGGTTATGAGCATCATGATAAAATGTATTCGCTTCATCACCAGATTTTATCACTCCTGTAAGACCATGAACTGCCATATTCATAAGACAAAGCTGCGCATTATACTCAACCTTCTCCTGTCCATAAAATGTCATACTACTATTTGCCTGCAAACCAGCCTCATTTACAAAATCACCTGTCTGTACAAACATTCCACCTGAACCACATGCTGGATCAAGCAGTACTCCCGATGTCGGCTCTAGAATATTAACTATCATTTTTACCAAAGATTTTGGCGTAAAGAATACTCCATCATCTGAAGCTATATTTTTAGCAAATTTATTAAGGAAATACTCATAAATCCTACCTATTACATCTCCACCAACTTCATCAAGTGCATTGTTATTGAATATACGAAGCAGCTCTCCCAATAGTTCATCAGAAAAATCCGTATAACTTTTAGGCAATACGCCTGCTAACTGTTCACTTTGCTGTTCTACAAGCTCCATAGCATTATTCACTACTTCACCCAGACTATTCATTGGCTGTCCAGTAATATTTTTCAAATCTGCAGCTGCTATATTTTCAGGAAGATTCACAAAATAATCATACTGTGCTTCTCTTGGCAAAAACAGTGCACTCTTAGCAGAAAAATCCTTGGCTTCTACAGGCATTCGCCTACCATTACGCATTGGTCTATTCTTTAATATCTCTGCTTCCACCATTTTAAATCGACTATACGCATATCTTAAAAAAAGTAATCCCAGCACCGGCATACAATACTGGTTTGATGTCAGTTTTGAACCTGCTCTTAGTAAATCTGCTGATTCCCATAAATCTGCTTCTAACTTCTTTACACTTCTGTTATCCATTAATTTTCTCCTTTTACCTTATCTTTTCCTATCCAATCCAATGTAGGCATATTTACTTGCTCCTTATCTATAATTATTGCAGTTTTTCTATTGTCTCAATTATCATTTCAGCTTTATCCGTCAACACATACTTTCCTCTTGTTTTTTGCTCAACGAAATCCTGTTTTTGTAACACACTAAACATACTATTAATCTTCATTTTGCTGCATTTCAAAGTTGTAGCTATCTGCTGTTGTGTTAATGGAATCACTTTCTCGTCTAATATTATAGCTTCATTATCATGCATCAATTTCAAAAGGTCATAATAATCATTCAAAAATAATCCGATACCCATATTTTCTCCCTTAGTTGCAAATAAAAATGATAGGTAAATTATATCACATTTATGTTGTATTATAAATATTATTTTTTTGTTATCTAAAAGTTATCTAAAAATGTTGTATCAATTCTGTAATTTATTATATTTATCCTTAACGCAAAGTAAATAAGCTTTCACACATAATACTGTGAAAGCCTCATACCATAGAAAAAGTGGCACTGGAATTTGAATTCCAGCGCCACTGCTTTAATAACATTTATCCCGAAACACCGTCTCCTATAGCTTACTGCTTCTCATCCAGATACAGTTGAACTCTGTCCTGTATAAGCTGTGCCGCCATCTCCGGTGTGCTCTGTCCTGCAAAGAGACTGTCAAGTTCCTCATAAATAATATTATCGATTGTCCCATTGCTTGTGCTTATGGCACCGATATGGTCTATAAGATACCTGACATGCTCCACATCCTCAGCCGTGGCAGCGTAGTAAATCTGTCCGTTCATTGCCCCCTTTTCCTTCTGCCGCACATTTCCGTCAGCATCGTACACAATCTCACCATTCTCGTCATATACAGGTTCTATTTCCATTGCGCTGTCAAAAACAGCCTCCAGCTTATCCGCCATAACCGGGAACTGCGTGGCAGAATCCGGCTTGCTCTGATACTTTATACCATCAGAATATCCCTGCATTACAAGAAATTCTATAAATTTCCATGCACCTTCTTTATTTTTACTCATGCTGTTAATTGCATAGCCATCACTCACAACGGCATGGTATACCGGCTCATTTTTCTCGCACGGATATCCCTTGAATACAGCATCATCCCCTAATGTTTTCTCAATCGTCTTATATGCCGCCATGCTTCCGATTTTCATGTCATATACGATATTATCTCCGCTTGACAGTGCTTCACGAAGCTTATCATCAGTTGAAACATCATATCCATCATCAACTCTGTACCCTGCCGCATACGCCAACAGCTCTGCAAATTCAGCATTATCAAAATGCGCCTTGAAACTCTGCCAGTCAACATATTTACCGCTGTCAGACATATATGCAAGCATCACAAGATATTCACCTGTAGAATACGATGTACCTATGCCGCCTATGGCACAGCCTCGGTTACTTTCAACGCACTCCATGAACTCGTCAAAAGTCCATGCCTCATCCGCCCCTACATATTGAGCCTTTCCGGGAAGTGCGGATATTCCGAACGCAGCCGGAATAACAGCAAGCTTTCCATTGTAGCTGCACACATCCAACACACTCTCTACAAGCATTGACTCACTCAATTTATCCGAAGCATCAAGATAATCACTCAAGTCGTCTATCATGCCAACAGATACATATTCACTGATATCAAAAAGCGTCTGCTGTATAAGGTCTGGTCCATTACCTGTAATCATCTCCGTTCCAAGCTTCTGCGTCCTGTCGGATGAATAAGGATAGATTTTTATTACTGCCTCATATATACCCTGCGATGAGTTAAACTGCTTCACCATATTCTGAAGATAACCGTCAGGTTCTACACTGACACCTATAACAACCTCTTTTCGCATCCCGGTATATTCTGCATCTGATTTTTCAAGACGGAGAAGAGTGATGCTTCTGCTGTCATCACTGATGCTTACATCGGCACTGACATAGACATCTTCACTAATTCTGACAATATCAGCGGCATTGCCGATGCCGATATCGGCCCACTTTATAACCATGTTGTATTGTCCGGCAGCACCATCCATAACATACACGCCGTCCTTGTTCTGCATGTACATTGTGTCTCCTACAGCCTTCACCGATATATATGGCTTTATACCGGTTATGTATGCCGCATCATCAATTTCATTTTCCAACTTCAATCTGCTTATACGCTTATCATAATCCTCACTGCCATCATAATTGCTTACAAGCATAAGATTTCCATCTGCATCACAGAACACGTTCTGTATATAATATGAGTACTCCTCCTGTGCCACAACCTGACCGTCAGTACTGCATACTGTGATATAACTTTTCTTATCCCCAAAAGAACACAATGCGATATAGTCTGTGCCTTCATCCTTGAAGCAGACAAGCTTATCGCAATTATCATATATCTCACTATCGCCTTCTAAACTTACATTCGCTTTAAGGCTTCCATCATTTTCAAATGTCCATAACGAATAAACAAATTTTCCATCAACCATCGTAAATCCAAGGACATATATATTATTCTCATCAAAACAGAATCTCTTAATGGCATAATCCATTGAAAACTCAAGCTCAATATAGCTTACAAGCTCCGCGGGAAATTCTCCCTCGTCAACGACCGCACCAAGTTCTCCCTCCCCATCCACAGATGCCAGATCAGTGTAATCTATTCTGCCTATGAGCGTGGTATATTTATCATCAGTCTTACGATATGCCAGAAATGCAAACACGTCATCATGCAAATCCGACTGGCCTCCGATAGTGAACTCGATGCTCTCCCTTATGGTATAGCTTGTTCCGGAATACATAGAGCACATATTAATACCTTCGGTGTATTTCTTAACCTCCGATACCTCATTTGCAGTACTTTCTTTTTCCGTCTGATTACTGCCCTGCTTTACGTCCTTATTCCCGCACGCCATAACAAAAAATGATGCCAGCAGTAACATAACACCGATAAATATCTTTTTTGTGTTCTTCATTCCGTATGCTCCTCCATTGATTCTCTTTTGTATATATTCTATAATCTGTTTTAAATTTAAAACATCCCCCTTTTCGGGAAAGAATCCTTAGCAAGAGCTGACTATCTTATTCGTGAAAATTTTGGCAACCGATTCTCCGTCATATATTTCGCACAATGCCGCACATTCCCTCAGAACCGAATTGTACTTCTCCTTGTCTTTTTCCTTGGTTTCATCATTCCATAGATTATTGTATTTGTGCCACCAGATTTTCTCAGGCCGGTACAATTCAAGCATCCGTTTTGCTGCCTCATCTGCAAGTCTGTCGGAGACTTCAAAATTTCCTATATCTCCCAGCATACTGGTATAATGAGTCATAAATCTTGTAAATACACTCTCCATACAATATACGTCATCACTCTCTCCGTTATTTGTGAGATATTCATATAGCAGTCCCATATAATCCATGGCTTTCTCCATGAGCCCTGACTTACCATAATATCCGGCAAGTGATACAATGCAAGCAAGCTCTGTACGTGTAAAATAGATTCTTTTACTCACCTGCTCATTTTTCCTAAGTCCATGGTTTCTGTTATTTATGAAATTGTCAATGTACTTTAACGGAACCGTAAGTTCTATAAGCGTCTTTACCCTGTCTGCAGCATCCTGTGGCATTAGTTTCCAACGATTGTTTAATATAATCTGCTCTATCCACCCAAGCTCCTGCATATTATATGAATACCCTGGTACATCCTTTTTTAGTTCTTCCATAGCTGCGAGCGCATCGGATAATTCATTTCTTCCTGCAAGCTGGTTGATTTCTTCTTCCCTTTCAAGGGTAATAATATCCGGCACAATAAGCGATGCATACTGATAAGTACATGGCAGATTAAGACGGTTATATATAAGTTTCATATTGGCATACTGCAGATTACTTTTATGCTGTTCAGTCTTTTCAATAGTTTTTTCGGCACATATTCCGTCACATAAATCTTTTCTGTTAAATCTTAACAACTCTCGTCTTGCCCTTATAACATCATTAATACAATAAGCAGTTCCTTCCTGATAAATGTAGAAATCATTCGGCATTGTAAGTGGGACTTCTCTTATTCTGTACTCGTTAAGTATCGCGTCAAGCCACTGCCTTATTCTTCTTTTATCGAACTTCACCTGTTTTTGAAATCTGACATGCCCATCATCCTTTAAAGTTTCACATAGCTTATCTGCAATACATAAGTAAATATTAAAAAGTTCCACTATATAATAAGCCCTCTTTTGTGCTCTTAAAAGGCTTATGGCTTCATCACAGATTTTCTGCATACGCCTGAGTACATTTAAATCCGTCGTATTTTCATTTAATCTACAATAATAAACTGCCAGTTTGGGAAATATTTTTACTTTCGTTTTGATATCGTAATAATGCGTGTCCAGGCAGGCTATCAGTGCATTGATAACCTTCTCTTTATTTTCTGCAGCTTTACTATGCCACACGGCTTCCAAATAAAGGTTAAGCTCTCCAATCGACAGCTTATATCTTGAAAGAATACTCTCATCAATTATCCCACCATGGTATGCTTTAGATGTCAATGCGGCTGCCAGTTCATAATAGGGTTCCTCTCCATCTTTACCACACATCCCCTTCACGGTATAATAAAATTGCAGCCTCAGCTTTTCATCCGCTTCATTTTCATCAAGTTTCTGTGCATATATACCATCTATAGCTGCTATGTCTCCGGCAATATATTTTTTTCTGTATTCTTCAACCAGCGCATCCGCACTCATGTATTCTTTCTTCCTGAGCTGACTGATTATCCTTCTCCTGCACTGCCACTCCTCATACTCACCTACCGTGAGCATATTCTCAAACCACTCTCTCGCAAGTCCGAGCCTGTCAATCAGAAAATTCCTCAAAAGATAACCGGGAAATGTTTTCCCACTCTCTATATTATTCAGAACCTTCAACGAGCAAATACCCCTGACCAGTGTTTCCGCATTGATTTTATTCTTATCTCGGATACTCTTTATAAGATTACCGAAATCATTATCTTTATATTCCATCATCCGGTGCCCTCTTCATGTGTCTATTATAACATTCTTTTTCATCTTTTGCAATGTTATAGCTCCCCACAGACGATTCAGATGTTGGGGTCAAAACATGTGCTATAAACTTAGCATGTATAACGTATTATATTTATGCATATCACAACCTTTGTAAGAAGCACGGCAACAGCTCCGGTATCGCATATGTACACAACTACTTAAAATAATCCATCAGTTCTTTCATGTCAGATGATACCTTCCTTACAGTCTGGGTATCCTCTGAGATTCTGTTAACTGACTCTGCAATCTCCGTAACTCTTGCAGTTACCTCCTCATTGCTGGCAGCATTTTCTTCGCTTATAGCGCTGAGCTCAGACACACTGTTTATAATATCAAGCTTAAGAGCTTCAAGATTCTTTGTTTTGTCCATAACCGTCTGTGCAATAGCAGCATTTTCTTCTATTATACGGTTCAGTATATCGAAGCTTTCCTTTGCATTTCCTATGTCTGTCTGCTCCTGCTCGGCAAGCTCCTTCATTCTGCCTGTCAGGATCACGGACCGATTGGATTTCTCAAGAATGTTGTCTGCAATATTCTTAATCGAATCTGCTCCCTGACTGCTCTGATCTGCGAGCTGTTTTATCTCTGAGGCAACAACAGCAAAGCCTCTGCCTGTCCTGCCCTTGCCGCTTCGATTGATGCGTTAAGTGACAGCAGATTTGTCTGTGACGTAATATCCGAAATAAGGTGAACTACCCATTGTCTTAAGCCAATGGGCTTCCTGCTTCGTCGACCTCGTAACCTACTATCTCCACAGGCGTTAATTTGGGCAATCCCTGCCCTATATATTTCTTTATGCTATTTGTCTTAATCCTTCTGCCAGTATATTTTTCGCGGCATTGATATCCCTGTCATGTTCTGCCCCGCATTTCGGACATATCCATATCCTCACAGACAAATCTTTTGTATCTGGATTCT
>ENA-UOJO01002044-UOJO01002044.1-human-gut-metagenome-genome-assembly--contig:-P57-NODE-2044-length-23099-cov-7.337528_pt1 | contig 23099 bp, 22 predicted proteins | sample MGYA00242351_ERZ723898 | MGnify/ENA metagenome assembly ERZ723898 | reverse complement strand
GTTGTTTATTGAAAAGCATCGCCGAGCACGTGAGTGTCCGGCGATGCGGTTTTTTTTATTGGGGAGTTTATAGTTGAGAGTGTATAGGTAAGAGGGGGGAGGAGTGTGGAGTGAGGAGTTAGAAGTGTGGGTATTATCGAAACAAAAACACAAAAATCACAGAAATAACATATTTTTTTTGTCGCTTCTGACCTTTTGTCTTTCTGTATCTCTCCAGGTGTGCAAAGTCACGTCGGCAAGTCCTCGAAGAGGACGTGTCTGTGGTTAACCCCATGATAAGCAGCGCATTGCGCGCTGCGTTCATGGGGCGGAGAACACCCATCATGGCGGCAAGCTCGGAGAGCTTGCGTCTGTGAAAATCAATCAACTAAGGCGAAATTGCTCCACTCCCAGCCGTTTTCGACAAACATCTCACGAAGTTCGTCCTCGAAGGGCATCTTCATGTGATGTTTCTCCTGATTCTTGATATATTCTATAACGGCTTTCTTGTCTGTCGCGGATTTGGAAGCGGCAAAGTATTCCTTGGCCCACTTGTCGAAGTTCGGGTACAGTCCGCAACTTTTCATCCATCGGCTCGATTCCCGCTTTATGTCAGCCACAAGTTGAGAGAGAGCGACTGTGGGATGTATATCCACAAGGATATGTATATGGTTGGGCATGCCGTTAATCCGCAGAAGCTTACAATCTTTCTTTTCGATGAGCGACCATATATATCTGAATAGTTCCTCCCGGTGGGCGAGTGGTATGGTGTTGGCCCGACTGTGTGTACAGAATACAATATGAAATAAGTTCGTGGTGTTACTCATGGCTCCGCGCTTTGTGCAAAGATACAAATAATTATGAAGATGCAGACGATTTCACAGACGCAAGCTCTCCGAGCTTGCCCCCCTGAAGGATATGCTCCACCCCATGAACGCAGCGCGCAATGCGCTGCTTATCATGGGGTTAACCACAGATACGTCCTCTTCGAGGACTTGCCGGCGTGGGTTAGCACGCCCGACGATACTCAAAAGTACATAATGGAATGTGGAGGCGGGTGTTATCGAAACACAAATGACTGAGGTCGGCACGCCTGGAGAGAAACAGAAAGACAAAAGGTCAGAAGATAGTGAGGAGTTTGGAGTGTGGGTGTTATCGAAACAAAAATACAGAAATCACAGAAATAACATATTTATTTTTTGTCGCTTATGACCTTATGTCTCTCTGTATCTCTCCCCCTCCCTGCCATCTAAAAATTCAACTCTGTTATTTTTGTCATCTCTGTATTTTTGTTTCGATAACACCCTCCATAATAAAAACTCTCTATTTTTGTATCTCTTGCCTCAACCTGCGGCTTGCTTTGCATATATTCAGCAAAATGAGTAATTTTGCAATCTGAAATTCAACGACTATGGCACAGAAACCGTCGATACCCAAGGGTACGCGAGACTTCGGCGCAGCTGAAATGGCACGCCGCAACTATATTTTCGATACAATCCGCAGTGTGTTCCGCCTTTACGGCTTCCGACCCATTGAGACTCCGGCGATGGAAAACCTCTCTACGCTGATGGGCAAATACGGCGAGGAGGGCGACAAACTGCTGTTCAAGATTCTGAACAGCGGCGACTGGTGCGCCGGCCTGGAGCCGGAGGCGCTCAACGGCGGCGAGGCTGCCCGCCTGGCCGCCAAGGTGTGCGAGAAAGGTCTGCGCTACGACCTGACGGTGCCTTTCGCCCGCTTCGTGGTGCAGCACCGCAACGAGCTGCAGATGCCCTTCAAGCGCTATCAGATTCAGCCCGTATGGCGCGCCGACCGTCCGCAGAAGGGCCGCTACCGCGAGTTCTACCAGTGCGACGCCGACGTGGTGGGCAGCGACTCGCTGCTCAACGAGGTGGAGCTGCTGAGCCTGGTGGACGAGGTGTTCGCACGCCTGGGCATACGCATCACCATCAAGCTCAACAACCGCAAGGTGCTGGCCGGCATAGCCGAGCACATAGGCGCGCCGGACAAGCTGATAGACATCACCACGGCCATCGACAAGATTGACAAAATAGGCATGGACAACGTGTGCGCCGAACTGGCCGAGCGCGGCCTGAACTGCGGCGCCATCGACGCGCTGCGCCCCATCCTGGCGATAGGGGGCACCCTGGAGGAGCGCCTGGACGCACTGGACGCACTGTTAGCGGACAATCCTACGGGCGCGCTCGGCGTCAGGGAGCTGCGCGAGGTGACCGACGGCCTGCGCGCCACGGGTCTGCGCGCCGAACTGGAGCTGGACGTGGCCCTGGCCCGCGGCCTGAACTACTACACGGGCACCATCATCGAGGTGAAGGCCCGCGACGTAGCCATCGGCAGCATCACCGGCGGCGGACGCTACGACAACCTTACGGGCGTCTTCGGCATGCCGGGCCTCTCGGGCGTGGGCATCAGCTTCGGCGCCGACCGCATCTACGACGTGCTCAATGCCCTCGACCTCTACCCCGCCGAGGCGCAGAACTCCACGCGGGTGATATTCCTGAACATGGGGCAGAAGGAGGCTGAGGCGTCGCTGCGCGCCGCCATGCGCCTGCGCCGCCTCGACATTCCCGCCGAGGTGTATCCCGACGCCGCAAAGATGAAGAAACAGATGGGCTACGCCGACGCCCTGCACATCCCCTTCGTAGCCATCATAGGCGAGGAGGAGCTGGCCGACGGCACCGTGACCCTCAAGAACATGGCTACGGGCGAGCAGCAGCGCGTCCGCGCCGAGGAGATGGAAAAATGGCTGTAATATTGAACATAGAGACATCGGCCGACGTGTGTTCGGCGGCCCTGACGGCCGAAGGGCAGATACTGATGCACGACGAGGACTTCGGGGGCCGCAACCACGCGGCGCTCATCAGCGGCTACGTGAAGCACTGCCTCGACTTCGCCGCCGACCACGAGATGCGCCTTGACGCAGTAGCCGTGAGCCTCGGCCCGGGCAGCTACACGGGCCTGCGTATAGGGCTCAGCGAGGCCAAGGGACTGGCCTACGCCCTGGACGTGCCGCTGATAGGCATCAGCACGCTGGAGCTGCTGGCGACGCGCGTGATGTTCTCGACCCTCGATATCGACCCGGAGGCCATCTTCGTGCCGATGATCGACGCACGGCGCATGGAGGTGTACACGGCGGCCTACGACTTCGCCCTGACGCCGCTGATGCAGCCGCAGCCGCTGATTCTGGACGCCGACAGCTACCGGGAGCTGACCGACACGGGCCGCCCCGTGCTGTTCTTCGGCAACGGCAGCGACAAAGCGCGTCCCCTGCTGGAGGATCGGCCGGGCGCCGTGTTCGTGCCCGAGGTGCAGCCGCTGGCCGTCGACATGGTAGCCCTGGCCGAGCTGAAGTGGAGCCGCCGCGAGTTCCTCGACATGGCCTACAGCACTCCGGAGTACCTCAAGGATTTCCAGGCCACAAAGCCCAAAAAGCCGTTTTGACAATAAAAGGCGACCTCACGCGTTATTATAGCAGAAAATCAAATCCCTACGCAATGAAAAAGCATATCCTATGCTGTATCGGCATCGCATGCGCAGTATGCTCCTCCGCTGCCGACAAGGACCCGGTGCTGATGACTGTCGCCGGCAAGGACGTGAGACTCAGCGAGTTCAAATATCTCTATAACAAGAACAACAACCAGCAGCTGGAGCCTCTGACCATCGACCGCTATGTCGACATGTTCGTGGACTATAAGCTGAAGGTGGCCGACGCCGAGGCTGCCGGCATCGACACCACGGCCACGTTCCGCACGGAATACACGCAGTACCGCGACGAACTCGCCAAGCCCTATCTGCGCGACAACGCCGTGGCCGACAGCCTCATGCAGGAAGCCTACAGCCACTATGCCGACCAGGTGCAGGTGAGCCACATCATGCTGCCCGCCACCGAGGCAGGACACCGGCAGGCCGACTCGCTGCGCACCGTTATCACGGCCGGCAAACTGGGATTTGAGGACGCGGCGCGCCGCTTCAGCACCGACCGCTACTCGTCGGGGCGCGGCGGACGCATGGGCGCCGTGACGCCCGGCCACTTCCCCTGGGCATTCGAGAAAGCTGCCTACGACACTCCCGCAGGGCAGATTTCCGAGCCCGTCAACAGCGGCTTCGGATGGCATCTGATACGCGTGGAGAGCCGACAGCCGGCGCAGGGAGAAGTACATGCAGCGCACATCCTGCGCGTCACCCGCGGCGTGAGCGACGCCGAAGCCGCCACGGCCCGCACCGTCATCGACTCCATATACGCCATAGCGACAGCCAACCCCGACGCGTTCGCCGACCTGGCCCGCAAGCACTCGCAGGACCCCGGCTCTGGACGCCGCGGAGGCGACCTGGGATGGTTCGGCCGCGGCATGATGGTGCAGCCCTTCGACAGCATAGCCTTCGCCATGCCCGACAGCACCGTCTGCGCACCCTTCAAGACCGACTTCGGCTGGCACATCATCTATAAGCAGGGCACGCGCAAGAACCGCGCCCTCGACGAGCTGCGCCCCGTAATCACGAAAGCAATGGAGCGCGACGAACGCGCCAACGCCCCCGAGCGCGTCTTCGCCGAGCGCGAGGTAGCCCGCCTGGACGGCCGCATCGACGAGGCCGCCATCAGCCGCGTAGCCGCCGCGCTGCCCGCCTCCGGCGCCCTCGACTCGCTGCTGCGCACGCCCGCATTCGCCGGCCTGACTGCTTTCACCCTCGGCGGCGAGAAGGTGCCTTTCTCGGCAATAGCCCCTGGCCTTGCAGGCGTGGACGCCTCGGCCGGTGCCAAGGCCCTGCGCGACGCAGCAACAGCAACCATGCGTCAGAAAGCCGTGGATGCTGCCCGCGACCGCCTCATGACCGAGAATCCCGACTACCGCAACCTCGTCAACGAGTACCGCGACGGCATCCTGCTCTTCGACATCGCCAACACCAAGGTGTGGGAACGTGCCGCCAAGGACACCGAAGGACTCAACGCTTTCTTCGAGGCCAACCGCGACAAATACGCCTGGGATGCGCCTCGCTTCAAGAGCTATGTGATATTCGCCGGCAGCGACGCCGACCTGCAGAAGGCTCTTGAATATGCCGCCACGCTCAACGCCGCCACGCCCGCAGCTTTTACTGCCGCCATGCAGAAGGAATTCGGCCGCAAGATAAAGGTTGAACGCGTGATTGCCGCCAAGGGCGAGAACGCCGTCACCGACTATCTCGGCTTCGGAGCGCCTGCTCCCGAGGCCAAGAGCAAGAACTGGGAACACTATGCAGCCTTCGGCGGCAAGGTGATTGACGCTCCCGAGACGCCGGACGACGTGCGCGCCGCCGTGGTGGCCGACTATCAGGCCGCCCTCGAAGCCGAGTGGCTGAAACAACTGCACAAGCGCTACTCCGTGAAGATCAACCGCAAGCTCCTCAAGAAAGCATTCTGACGTGCGCACCTTCCGGCAATTCGCCACCACTGCGGCCGCCGCAGCCGCCCTGCTGCTACTCGCGGGATGCCGCCACAGCGCCGCTAACACCGCCACGGCCGGCGAGATAGCCGGCATAGGCGCCGAGTCGCTGACACACGCCGAGCTGGCCGCAGCCCTGCCCGCAGGCCTCTCGACCGATGACAGCACACGCCTGGCCCACGCCTACATACGCAACTGGGTGGAAACACGTCTGGCAGAGGACGTGGCCGCCGGACAGGTGGACATAGAGGAGATAGACCGCCTCACGGCACGCTACCGCCGCGACCTAATCATGCAGCGCTACCGCGACATGATGTTCGCCGAGGCCGAGGGCAACACTCAGTTCAGCGACAGCGTCGTGGCAGCCTACTACGAGCGCCACAGCGCCGACTTCGTGCTGCAGAGGCCTCTGATACGCGGCGTCTACGTCAAGCTGCCCGACGACGCGCCGGAGCTGCCGGCGATACGGCGGCTGTACCGTTCCACGCGGCCCGACGACATCGACCGTCTCGAGAAAGCCGTACTCGGCTCGGCAATCCATTATGACTATTTCCGCGACCGCTGGATAGATTGGGAACAGGTGGAGGCACGCATCCCCTACGACTTCGGCCCTGTGCCGGCCGACTATGTGCGCTCGCACCGCAATCTGGACGTGTCGCTCGGCGGCTTCACCTATCTGCTTGAAATTTCCGACGTGCTCCCCGCCGGCAGCCCCATGCCGCAAGAGGCCGCGCGCCCCATGATAGAGGAGCGCCTGCTGGCCGAACGCCGCCGCAGCTTCGATGCCACCGTGCGCCGCCAGCTCTTTGAAAATGCCCTGCGCGACGGCACCCTCCGCCTCAACGTGGAGTTGTAGCGGGCAGCACCCGCAGTTAGGAGTGAGGAGTTAGAAGTGAGAAGTGAGAGATAGGCGAGCTATTATCTTAACTCCTTAACTCTTTAACTCTTTAACTTTTTAACTTTCTTAGGGTATTTCCGGAACAGGCTGTCCCACTTCAGGCGGATGACGCCGAAGACGGCTTCGCCGAAGATGGAGCTGTTCATCTTGGAAGTGCCGAGCACGCGGTTCACGAATACTATAGGCACCTCCACCACGCGGAAGCCCATGCAGTGGGCCGTAAACTTCATCTCTATCTGGAAAGCATATCCCTTGAAGCGGATGGCGTCGAGGTCGAACGCCTCAAGCACGCGGCGGCGGTAGCACACGAAGCCGGCGGTGGTGTCGTGGATCGGTATGCCCGTGACGAGGCGCACGTACTTACTGGCATAGTAGGACATGAGCACACGCCCCATGGGCCAGTTGACGACGTTCACGCCGGTGACATAGCGCGAGCCCACGGCTACGTCGGCGCCGTCCTCAGCGCAGGCCTTGTAGAGGCGCTCGAGGTCCTTGGGATTGTGGCTGAAGTCGGCATCCATCTCGAAGACATAGTCGTAGCCGGCGTCGAGCGCACGGCGGAAGCCCTCGATGTAGGCGGTGCCGAGGCCGAGCTTGCCGGCGCGCTCCGTGAGCAGCACGCGGCCGGGGTACTGCGCCATCTTCTCGCGCACGATGGCGGCAGTGCCGTCGGGGGAGTTGTCGTCGATCACGAGCACGTCGAAGCCGTGCGGCAATTCCATCACTGCGTCGATGATTGCCGCCGCATTCTCTCGCTCATTGTACATCGGTATTATCACTACGCTGTCGCGTCGGTCGGTGCTGCTTGCCATTGTTTCTGACTTGGATATGGTTCTGATTGCAAATTTAACGCAATTTTTCAGATTCGTGTACTTTCGGAGCGTAAAAATACATTAACTTTGCGGATTATGAGCAACGACGAAGAACTTGACGACTACATAGCGGCGCATATCGACCCGGAGCCGCCGGCGCTGCACGCGCTATGGCGCCGCACATACGCGCGCCACGTGTACCCGCGCATGTGCTCGGGCCATGCGCAGGGGCGCATTCTGCGCATGCTCTCGGCGCTGACGCGGCCGCGGCGCGCCGTGGAGCTGGGCACGTTCACGGGCTACTCGGCGCTATGTCTGGCCGAGGGCATGCCCTCCGACGGCGAGCTGCACACCATAGAGATAGACGACGAGATGGAGCCCGAGCTGGAGGAACTGTTCGCCGCGCCTCACCCCGGCGCACGCATAGTGCTGCACACGGGCGACGCCCTGGACGTGCTGCCGCAGCTGCCGGCGCCGTGGGACCTGGCGTTCATCGACGCCAACAAGCGCTGCTACGTGCATTACTACGAGTTGCTGGTGCCACGCATGAGCCCCGGAGGCATAATCCTTGCCGACAACACGCTGTGGAGTGGCAAGATACTGCACCCCGACCGTGAGCGCGACCCGCAGACGCGCGGCCTGCTGGAGTTCAACGACCGCGTAGCGGCCGACCCCCGCGTAGAGCGCGTGATCCTGCCCCTGCGCGACGGCCTGACGCTCATACGCGTGAAGTAATCCTATCGGAACAACAACGGAAGGAACTCGCGCAGCGAGCGACGCCATGTGAGCCACTCGTGGTGCGTGCCGGGCGACTCATAGTAGACATTCCTTATGCCCGCACGCGTCAGAGCCGCGCTGATTTTGTCGCTTGCAAATCCCTCCTCTGTGCCTTTCGAGAGGAAGAACGTGCGTACGCGCGAATTGAACGTATCGGCGTCCGAGAACACTCCGTCGTAGATTCCGCGGATATTTTCGGGATCAAAAAACAGGGCGCCGCTGAACGAGCCTATGTGGGCGAAACGGTCCAGATGGTGCAGCGTGGTCTGCAGGGTCTGGTGGCCGCCCCATGAGAGGCCGGCCATGGCGCGGTTCTCGCGGTCGGGCAGCGTACGGAAAGTACGGTCGATGTAGGGTATCAGCTCGTCAAGGAGTATGGGGGTGAACGTGGCGCCGAAGTCGTCGCGCTTCTCGCCCGGGCGCGCGCCGTGGATATAGCCGCAGTTGCCGTAGTCCATCACCACTATCATCGGTCGGCATTTGCCGGCCGCCGTCATGTTGTCGAGAATCTCGGCCATTTTGCCCTGCGTGTGCCATCCGCGTTCGTCCTCGCCCATGCCGTGCTGGAGGTAGAGCACAGGGAAGCGCGCCTCGGTGTCGGTCTCATAAGCGGCCGGGGTATATACATAGCAGCGGCGCGGAGCGCCCTCCATGGCAGAGTAATAGCGACATTCACGCACCTGCCCGTGTGGGATAGTGGGGTCGAACGTGTAATAGGCCGCCTCCTCGGCGCTTTCCGGAATCTCGATGCCGCCGGCCTGACGCCCGCAGCCATAGAAAGTCTCGCTTGAGGGGTCGATGACGCTGACGCCGTCAACAAGCAGGAAGTAATAGTGAAATCCGGGCACGAGAGGGTCGGTCGTGGCCGTCCACATGCCGTCAGCGTCGCGGCTCATGTCGTATTTGCGACCGCATATGTCTACTTTCACATCTCCGGCGTCAGGGGCAGCGACGGCGAACACGGCGCGGCCGTCGTCAAGCACACGCGGATAGCGGGCCTCAGGCACCGCGGTCTCTGCAACGCGTCCGGGGGCGGAGTCCTGCGCGGCACACGTCATGGCGCCTGCCAGCGCAATAAGTATGGTAATCAGCTGTTTCATGGTTGTAAAGGTTTTTGATAATCGCAAATTTACAAAAAAACAGCGGAAAAATCCGTAAATTTGCAAAATGAAGAACAAAATAACCGCGTGGTGCCTGCTGCTCATGGGCGCCGCCTTCATAGCAGTCAGCTCATGGGCCGTAAACTGGACCGGCGACGATGCCGTCTATTGCTTCGTGGTGGGTTCCGACCCGTCGTGGAACGAGGACGCGGCGGCTATGGAGCCGGTGCGCAGCGTGGCCGATGTGGCGCGCTCGCAGTACAATCACTACTTTCAGGCCAACGGACGCGTGTGGCCGCACGTGGTGGTTCAGCTCTTTACGGGTCCTCTGAGCCAGCGCGCTTTCGCCGTTGCCAACGGCCTGATGTTCGCCCTCGTGGTGTGGCTGCTGTGCCGCATCGAAGTGGGGCCGAGGCAGCGCGGGCCTATGGTGTGCCTATTGAATCTTGCGGCACTCCTGTTGCTCTTCCCGGCGGCCATAGAGGGCTCTGTCGTAGCCCTGTGGACCAACATAGCGCTGAGTGTCAATTACCTGTGGGTAGCAGCAGCGGCGCTCGTATTCCTGCTGCTCCTGCGCCGGAGCGATGGCGGCCGACCTGTGCCGATAGCTGCTGCCGTGGCCGCTGGTCTGATTACGGGATGGAGCAACGAGGCTTTCGCCGTGCCTCTGTGCGCGGCCACGGGCCTGTTCTGGCTGGCGCGCCGCTGCCGATTCCGTTCGCGCGCGCAGGCCGCGCTGTGCATCGCGCTGTGGGCGGGAGCCGTACCGCTGGTGTTCTCGCCGGGCACCCTGGGACGCATTGCCAGCGCCGACGACGCCGGCACCATGCGCGACTTCCTGCTGCGCACCTTCGACTGCTACGCCGGGCTTAAACTCGTCTACGTGCTCGCCATGCTGCTTGCCGCGTGGGCGGCGCTTCGGCACAAGGCATGCGCGGCATTCCTGCGCGCCAACCGCTTCCTGCTTGTCCTCCTCGCCATCGACCTGGTGTTCACCTTTTACGCCCACAGCTATCCGCACTCCATGTGCCTGATAGAATTCATCTCGCTGATACTGCTCGTACGAGCCGCCGACATCCTGTGGCCGGAGCTGACGACGGCAGGCGCGGCCGCCACAGCCATACCGGCCGCAGCCCTGGCCGTGCTGCTGTGCTTCGGCGCCGCCGGCACCCTGCGTGTGAGCAAAGCCTATCGTGAAATGGCCGCACGCCTCGCGGCAGCCCCCGAGCCGTTCACCTACATCGACAGCCCGAAAATTAATCCCGCGCTACAACCACTTATCACAGGTACGACGGCCGACCTGCTACCCGACAACTACAGCGCCACAGCCATCCTGCGGCTCTACGGCAAGCGGACAGACGGGCGCCCGCTGATTGTGAACCATGCCGACTATGACCTGCTGACGAGCGAGCCGCCCCTCTCCGCCGGGCGACGCGTAGCCGGCGACGCACACGCCGTGGAGGGCCGCGACTACTGGTTCATTCCGGCCACCGGAGCAGATACGGCGCGATGCGTCCGCGCCTCCTTCGCCGGCCGCGACCTAAGCAGCCGAACGCTGCCCAAGCGGCTCATTTATGCCGTGACAGGCAATCTGCCCTACTCCGCCGTGCTGCCGGCAACGCCGGTGACAATAGGCGGGGACACACTGCTCGCAGTGCGCAAACCGTCGGCCGACGTGCCTCTCTCCATAAACTTCGAGCGATAGCTGAGAGAAAAACAAGCGAAAAACATATCGAAAACGGGTCAGAATTCGACTCTTTTCAAACACAAAAACAGCATTACGACGCGCGCACAAACCGGGAACAAATCAGAGTCTATATAATTACAAACACGTTACAATTGTATAAAATTACACCATATGTAACAATTCCGTAACAGAATTTTCTATATTTTTATAATTGATATTCAACACTTTGTAATTTTTATTTATTTGTTTAACTTTTATTAACTATAAAATACTTGCATTTCCCAAATTCTATGTGATTTTGAAGCATCAAAGCAAAGAAAACATCACAAAACAACTCAAAACATAGCACTATGGGAAGCGAAAAATTTCAGAAAGACCTTATGAGGCTTCAGGGCAACCTGCTTAACTTTGCCTACATGCTCACAAGCAACCGCGACGACGCATACGATCTGCTTCAGGACACCACCCTCAAGGCTCTCGACAACGAAGCCAAGTACACCGAGAACACCAATCTCAAGGGATGGGTCTTCACCATCATGCGCAACATCTTCATCAACAACTACCGCCGCGGCGCACGTGCAGCAACCGTAACCGACAGCACCGACAACCTCTTCTACCTCAACATATCGCAGGACAGCGGCCTCGACACACCCGAAGGCTCGTACACGGCATCGGAAATCACCGATGCCATCAACGCCTTCCCCGACGAATACCGCGTACCGTTCTCAATGCACGTGGCAGGCTACAAATACAACGAGATAGCCGACAAGATGAGCCTGCCCCTCGGCACCGTGAAGAGCCGCATATTCTTCGCACGCAAAAAACTACAGGAACGATTCGCCGACTACCGATAGCGCCGCTTCACAGCACTACCGCCCGATTTTTCCGCCCTGCTATTGCCCATGCGCCGACAACGCATGGGCTTCTTTATATCATTTTTAACCAAATATTATTTGCTTTGTATTAAAAATACACTACCTTTGCAACATGAAAACGAATTGCCTCGCCAACCTCAATGCCGGCGCCTGCTTCCTCCAACGAGTGGCCTACATATTCGTGTTCAAGCATCAGCAATCATTATTCCACAATATATGCTCATGACCCGTGCCCCACGTGTGGCAACGTCATGAGTTTTTTTATTACAGAACAACCGCAAACCTAATTTATAAACCCAAAAAATCAAACTCTATGAAGAAATTTTTACTCTCCATGGTAGCTCTCCTCGGCATGGGCCTCGCAGCCTCCGCCGCCGAAGCAACATTCGACACCAGCAACCTCACAAATGGTGCAAGCGGAAATCTCGTTGGTGAGACAATCACCAACAACGGTGTCACCATCAAATTTGTAGCCGGCGACGGTGATTATCGCACAACCAATTCAGGCGCCCACATCCGTTTCTATCAGGGCGAAAGCATGGCTGTCACATCAACAGCAGCCGTGACCAAAATCGTCTGCACAACTGTTGCAAACTCCAAGGGCGCATTTGAGGTTAAAAAAGATGGAACAGCAGTAGGCACAATAGAAGGAACCGGTGTTGGCGCAGGCACCATTACCTGGACCGGTAATGTCACCGGTGAATTCGAGCTTGTAGCTGTTAAGCAAGTTCGCTTCAGCTCCATCGTGTTCACAGTCGGCGAAGGCGGCATCGATCCCAACCCCGATCCTGATCCCGACCCCACTCCCGATGCAGGCAACCTTGAAGAGACCTTCTTGAACGGCGACCTCGGCGACTTCACTGTCGACAACAAAGTTGTTGCCGAAGGATGGGACGGCTGGCGTGCCAACACCCGTACCCCCCTATGCGCTATTGCCAATTCCTACGTAAACGGCAACAACCTCGCGGCCGAGAGCTGGCTCGTATCTCCCGAAGTAAAGCTCGGCTCCAACGCCACTCTCGCTTTCGAGCACGCTTTCGGCTTCCACTTCCCCACCGCACAGGACGAATTCACCGTAGTTCGCATCCAGGCTAACGGCGGCGAATGGGAAGCTCTCACCATGACCAATTTCCCCGAAAAAGGCTCCGGCAACTGGACCGGTTGGGCTGCAAACGACTTCGACCTCAGCGCCTACAACGGCAAAACCGTGAAAGTGGCATTCTGCTACAAGAACGACGGCAACCAGAGCGTAGCATGGGAAATCCGCAACTTCGCTCTGAAGAGCACTTCCGGCATCGCCGACATCACCGTTGACGAGAACGCTCCCGTTGAATACTTCAACCTCCAGGGCGTACGCGTTGCCAACCCCGAAAACGGCCTCTACATCCGTCGTCAGGGCAACAAGGCCACCAAAGTCCTCGTGAAGTAAACCGCGCCTGACGCATCACACAACAACACAGGCCGCCGGAAGTTTAGCTTCCGGCGGCCTGTTGCTTTTTTTTCGCAGAATGTTATCTGGACACCCTCATCCACGCCGCATTCGCAAGTTTTGGAAGCAAGCGGCGCAAGCTGTAGAGCAGCGGGGCACGGCTCCCGTACTTGCGGAAAGCCCTGCGGATGTTGCGATGAGCCTTCATAATATTGCGCAAAGAGCCGTTGCTGGTACCACCATTGAGCATACGCACAAGCACCGCGGGGATATAGCGGCTGCTGATACCGTGTACCTCAAGAAAGCGATACATGAGATCGAAATCGGCCGAGATGGCGAGCGAAACATCAAATCCACCATACCGGTCAAAGCAATAGCGGCGTGCAAAGAACGTAGGATGGGCCGGTTGCCAGCCGCTGCGGAAAATGCCGGTACGGTAAGATGACCCGCGCCATATGCGCACAGGCCGAGACCGGTCGGCATGCGTGACGAATATCAGGTCGCCGAATACAGCGTCGACTCTACTGCTCAACGCCTCGTCGATGTAGCGGAGAGAGGATGCGTCATAGAATGTGTCTCCGCAGCCAAGGAAGCCTATGGCATCGCCCGTAGACAAGGCGATGCCCTTGTTCATGGCATCGTATATGCCGCTATCGGACTCGCTCACCCAGCGCACGCGGCCGGGATAATGTGCCGACCATTCATGCAGGAGGGACACCGTGGCGTCCTGCGAACCGCCGTCTATGACGACATACTCCCAGTCGGCGTGGGTCTGTTCCAACAGGCTGCCGAAAGTCTCGCCTAAGCCGTCGGCAGCGTTCAGCGCTGCGGTGACGATAGAAAGTTTCAAAGGTGTGACTGTTTTTTACGCCGATACTCCCCCCATAGAAGTCCCGGGAGCGTGCGTACAATCCACGCGCAACGACCCAGTTGCTTGCGGGGCTCACTGCAAATGCGATGTACAAACTCAAGATGGTGCTTCACCATCCATGCCGGCGCACGACGCACGTCCGTGCCGCTGAAAAATTTAAAAGCAGCCCCAACAGCAATCATTACGCCGTGGCTCAGATACGGTTTAAGCCGAGCCATGAACTGCTCCTGCTTCGGAGCGCCAAGAGCAATCCACACAATCTCGGCGCCGTCGGCCTCTATCATGCGCGCTATGCTGGCATAATCAAAATCGTCTACACCGCAAAAGGGCAGCTCCACAAACCGCATATCAGCGACAGCCGGATTTATGTCGGTGAGTGTAGCTTTCAGCCCGTCAAGCACCTTCTGCTGTGTGCCCATGAATATCATGCGATACTTGCCGTCGGCCACAATATCCCGGAAAATCTGACTTCCGCAATACTGACTGCACTGCCGACCATAGAGCCACTTGATGTATAGAGGCACATAGCTGCTGTCGCAGATAGAGAACATGCCCCCGTTTATGACATCGAGATACTGCGGCTGCCGGTTGGCCGTGTTCAGGATCACGCCGTCGGCCACACATATGTAATCAGCACCGGGCTCAGCAAGACGACGCGCTATGGCACCATGAACCGCCTCCCGTTCAAATTCATAACGTATGTTGAAGTAGGTTTCCATTGAAACACTATACTATAGATTTACAATCTTTTTCCCAACAAAAGGAAGGACAGAATCCGCGATTTCTGAATCAATTTGATAAGCTCCAGGCATATGACAATCGTCAGAAGCGACCACAGCAGATATATAGCCGTTGCGCCACGGGTTATATTGCCAAGCAGCGGGCCGAACACCTCAGGAAGGTAGAACAGGGCGTGCATACAGTAAATGCCTAATGATACGGTTCCCACCCATGCGCAGAATTTTATCGCCTTGTTGCCGGACGGCTTGCTGAAAATCATTTGAAACAACAGCATCCAGAACAAGGATGCGCTTGCGCCCATCAGTAAGAATTTTGAGTAATTTACAACGCAGGGAGTGAAGCCCAGGTAAGTAAATTTATAGTAACCCAACAGGTAGCACAGCGTCATTATGGCACCGGATGCCATAAGATACCAAATCAGCCGCCCCTTGATTCTGCTCACGAGAATGCTGTAGGCATAGCCAGCCCAAAAGAACACTATCATCATCCGCGTGAAATTCACATTCGGGAGTACGAGAAACAAAGCTATACATGCCAGAGCAGCAACTATTTTATTTTTCAACAGCCAGACTGCCACATAACCTACAATCAGATACAGGAACAGACATTTCAGATACCAGTACCCACGGAGAGGGCCTCCGGCCTTAGCCCACAACATAATGATTTGCAGCGATTTACCCCCCCCCATAGAGCTGCGGCGATCACTTGAAACGCCAGCAGAATGAGCGACCACGACAAAAGGGGAAGCAACAACGTGCGGCACTTCGTGACAAACATCGACCGGAAAGGTTTATCAAGCGTATAGCCGAAAAACATGCCGCTCAGCATCATAAACAGCGGCATGTGAAACGAGTATATCCACCCGGCAATCGGAGCATCATAATGCTCGGCATCGAATGTGGTGACAATATGCCCCACAACAACCAGGGAGATAGCGAAGGCCTTGAGAAGATCAGGCCACAGTATACGCTTGCTTTGTGTCATATATGAATTTTATTTGTTTTCGACGGAACGCGCCGGATGCCAGCGGCCGGCAAGCACAGGCAGCCAGCGATTGATGGCAATAATCAGAGGCACCTCAAGCAACATGGTAATCGCAAAAATAATCAGAGGATCAGCTTCCGACAAAAGCACCTTCACGGGACGGTACAACAGATGATGTGTACACAAAATCACAAGCGAGTTCGCCCCTATCCATGCCAGAAACGCGCAATGGTTCACCAGTTTGCACACAATAAGAATAACGCCGACGACTGCCGTTCCGGATATTACCGTAAGCAATACACTGGAATATCGGTTAAGGCTCATCTGTATTTCCACCGGGAATATAAGGAACAGGATATACAGAATCGCTGCAACTGCGACAAGACGCCATGGATGCGATTTTTCCATTACAAAATCGGTACGGCTCAACAGTATGCCGAAATAAAAGTATAAGGCAGCCACACAGGATGTATCGAGCCACAGGGGAACAAAAACATCAAACTTTGAAAGTATAAAGCCTATCGAAGCGAATACGAACACAATCAGGGCACGGATTCTTTCCGAACGGATGTATTTCCATATAAGCCAGAACAGCAACTCAACCTCCGCAAGAGAAATGAGAAACCACAATGGCCCGTTAAAAAGCTGACGTTGGCGAAACAAGTCAATTATTGAAGAATCGGCCGCTGTTCCGAGAACAGCCGGACGAACAAGCATTATGGCATAGAACAGAGCATAGCTCAGTGCATAATACAGGACAAATGGCAAGACTATCGTCCTTGCAATCTTGCCCACATAGCCCTCCCGCACACCATTGCGCAAAAAGAACAAGCCGGAAAGGACAAAAAAGATCGGCACTTTGGCGGCATACAGCCCCGGAATGTATTCAGGCACCCCGATATGAATCATAGCTACGAGCATGATACATACGCCCTTGGCGAGGTCAATAAATTCAATTCGCTTAGCCATAGCCGGAGATTTGAATTGAATTTATTGATATACAGTTGTTTACGCACGCAAATTGGGGGGGGTGATTTTAATGACCTTCATAATATTTCGAGTAAGAACGCTCAGAGCATAACCAAGAGAAATTGACAGAATAAAGACCGCCGGAACCGCAGCCCACACGGGCATATAGTGCGTCAGCGAATAGTGGCCCAGACAGAACGCATGGTGCACAAGATAAATCTCAAACGATATGCCTGAGATAAAACCTACCCATGTCGGCAGTCGATTGCGGCTGAACACCAGGGGCGCGCAGGCAATCCACAGAACGGCATTAACTGTTATCGACAGGAGCACAGCCACAGGCGAAAAATCGCGCATGCCGAACTGATAAGCCACGATTGAGCCAAGGTTCGTCAATAGCAGCAGGCCAATAAGGCATACTCGCCCGAGCCGCTGCACGGCAGCGACGAGCCGCCGACCGCAATAAAACATTGGCGGGAACAGCGCCAGCACGACCGAGGGATAGATGAAGAAACGCGACATCCAGCACATGACGCACCCTAAGGCAAGCATCGCAAAAAGATAGCACGTCCAGAAACGGATTCCACGCCAGCTGAAAACGGGGAGGAAAGCCATCATGGCAATGAGTACGTAGGACATCACTATGCAGCTCATGAACCAGAGATGCCCGAGCTGCGGCAACGGCGCAATATCCACGCGCGTGGAGGGCACGAACCAGTTAAGGAACAGATAGTGGCCCAGCACCTGGCGCGGAGTAAGATACCATGCGCCTATCAGGAATGCGATCAGCAGGAAAGCCAGTGTAAGGAATACGTAATAAGTGGGCACAAGCCTCAGCAATCTCGATTTCAGAAACGACACCGGGCCGTCCTTTATGCTCTCGCAATGCCGCAAACCAAGCAGATAGGCTGACAGCAGCAGAAACACAGACACGTATGTGCCGCCAAGATAAAATCCCAGCGCAGCACTTATGCCGAAACCCTGGCACACATGGCAAAACACAATCATTATTGCCGAGAATGCCCGCAGCCAGTCGTAGGAATAATCTCTATTCTTCATGAGCTTTTACCGACTTGTAAATCTCGACCATCTTGCGGACCTTTGAATCCCAAGATAGTTCGCGCTGTCGAGCCGAGCAATTGCGGCGGAATCCAGCCAAAAGTTCCGGCGAATCAATCAGTTTCCCGATTTCAGCTGAAAAACGGAGGACACTGTCGTCCGGTGTTGTCAACGGTATTTTCACTCCTATCGTATCATTGACTACGTCGCCTTGTCCGCAAGTATCGAAACAAACTATGGGCAGTTGATTTTGCAACGCCTCAAGAACCACATGCGGCGTACCTTCATCGATGCTGGTAAAGAGAAATATATCGGACTGCTGCATCAGTGAGTGAACATCCTTGTTCGGTATCTTCCCATGCCATATGACGGACTGGCCGCAGCCAAGTTCATCGGCCAAGGCCTGTATTTGGGACTGCTGGTTGTCGCTACCCCCACCCACCATATGCAGTCTTACCTCAGGATGCGACTTACGCAACCTGTCAATAATGCGAACAGCCAGGGCCGGCTGCTTACGGCTATCGAATTTACCGACCCATACAATATTGAAGAATTCCGAAGGCTCATGCTGCACGTCAAAGTCCTTGACATAGCATCCGGTTTCGTTCATGGTGACGACATCCTGGCGATGATACTGCCTGATAAAGTCGCTCACCTGCGATGTAGCTGCAATTACAGCCGAAGCATGCCGCATGGCGTGGTTTGAGACTGGATAATGCCGCATCTGCCATCCGTTAATCTTCCGTTTCAGCCATAGTTTTAGCCTCATGGAACGTCCGACATTACCATAATAACCTACGGGATCCTCTCGCATCCCACCGACCGGTCCCCATACGAAAGGAAAGCCCTTTATTTTCCAAAGGTTGCCCGGCTCTCGGAATCCAATCATATTCAATTGATGGAGCACATCGATATGCTTTGAGGCGATAATTTCGCGTGCTTTGGCCTCAGACCGATGCTGCCAGCGACGATAATACCAATAAAAGCGCCAGTCGCCCTGATCCCAACACATGCTGCGCACTTTGGGGGGCACCGGAAGATAATGGAACGTGATATTGTCACGCTGAGGCAACGATTTAAGAGCCTCTTCTATCTCCTTGCGCCATTCGCCCTCGGTTATCACATCCAGATGGCAATACCTGGCAAGATTGATCACCCAGTTCCATCCCATCCCCTGCTCGCTGCCCCAGTTGGGTGCAATCGCATAGGCGTTGACAAGTATGTTCAGCATAGTCAGTTCTCTTTAACGATTCTATTTCTGGCCGTGGCAAGTATATCGTTCAGTTGCTCCTCGGACTCAACTTTCCCGCCGTTTTCTATTCCAAGCTCCTTCAAAAGCCCGGAAAGCAATTCAGCATTATAGTCACGGACAGCAGAATCAGCCGCGACAGGACAGCGTAGCGCGAGTTCATCCTTATAGGAGATTATCGGTTGATATAGTTTGAAGTACGACTGCCCATATGCGCCCTGAAACTGCTTGAGATGAGGCCGGTTATAGCCGTTGGCGATAATATTCTCACGCGAGATGCCAGGATATTCGTCGATATAGACTATCTTGCGCACTCCTATCTGATATAATTTCTTGCAGCATAGTTCGCAGGGACTTGCTGTAACGTAAATAATACCCTCATGGAGCGCCTCGCCTCCATATTTGGCCATCTGCAATATGGCATTTTCTTCGGCATGCAGAGAGCGCGTATGCACCTGATTTTTCTCATGCTCAAATTCGTTATGCAGACTTTTGAAGCAATAAGAATGAGGAAGACCATTCATCAGATCCGAAGACGTTCCGAGATGCAGATTACGATATTTTTTCAGCACTTTACTGCCAAACGTCTGGCCGTCGTTATATGGCTTACAGTTGCTCAACTCAAAAGAGCTGTATACATACCGGCGTATCGGAGGCACATCACCATTTCCGGTGGCCATCACCGGGAGCTGGCGCAGGGCACACGGCAGCTGTCCGTAAGGCACATCGTTCCATCCGATAGAACGGATGGTGTGAGCCTTGTTGGTGATGACAGCCCCCACCTGCCGCGACAGACATCCGCTGTTAAACTTGGCGGTATATGCCACTACCATGCAGCGCTCCTCGCTGCTCGGCGTTATAAGACCAGGATGCAGAATCAGTGTGGCAAACTTCATCCACTGCTCAGTCATGGAGTAGAATTGCGCAATATCGCCGCCGGCACCATCCCGATTGGAGATATGTATCTCAGCATCGGCCATGCATTGACCAAGATTCGGAGCGAAAAACCAGCCGCACTCAAAATCCTTGTCCTCGCGTTCCTGACGGTCGAGCTTCAGGATTTTGGCCACCTGCTGTTCAATGACTCCGCGGTCGGCATTAATCTCCTCATGCGTGGCATAGCGCCTCTCCAGACGTCGGCGCAAATGGGTCTGCACGGCGTCCTCCTCATGTACGGCAACAAAATAAAAAGCCGAGTATCGTTCCTTCAGGTATTTTGCTTCCAGCGAATTGCGTATCTTATCGATAACGATGCGACAACCACCGTCGCCTGCAAAGTTCTTACGATAGCACTTAATGAGGCCATTAATGAGATTGGCGATGCAGTACAGATGCTTGCCGTCATTGATTTTCCGGCTACTCACGTCGCGGCTGCTCTCCTCAGGGTCGCCCGTCGCACGAAGCACATAGCCGAGGCGATGGAAGAAGAACATGGTGCAATATGCATCCATGCGCCACATAAGGTCGGTCAGTTCTCCGACGAATTTATTAAATTCACTGTCTTCCTTAAAGAATGGCTCAAGGTTATCCCATGAAAGCTCGGCATGCAGGACATTCCAATTTACATCCAGGTCCCGGACTTTCTCATCAAAATGCTCCCACGGACATGCGGCTCCCGAGCCGGCGTAATCGCAGTCATAGGTCCTGCTCGGCCTGTACTTATCCTGAAACAGACCGAGCAGTTTTTTCTTGAAATCCTCGATACTGACCGACTTATCCCGCAGCTTCAGCACAGAATAGTACAGCAGCACATTTGAATATTTGATTACCCTGAAAGGCTTGATGTAGGCACTGGCAAAGTCGTGACAGATAGCGTACTTGCGGGCGAAAATAGATGCGGCGATAATGCGATGGTTGTTATGTCCGCCCGTCATTATTGCCTCATTGTCGGTGTCGGCAGGACTTCCGACCGACAGTTGCGCCGGCACACGCAGGTCCGGCCACTCTGCGAACGGCCTGCTCATTATATCGGCCAGACGGGTGCAGCCGGTGCCGGTATAGCCCGTCAGCGCTACAATCGTATAATTTGCCCTGTCGTTATACAGGGCATCAAGCATAGCACCGAAATCCTTAGGCTCTGACATGCTGTATCCTTTTTATACCATTATCTTCTTCCATTCCTTCGGGATAATGTCCGGCCAGCCGGGACCGTTCATCCAGCGCGAAGGCGCCATAACTACCTTCCCGGGATTCTGATTCAGCCACGCGCCCCACCAGGAAAAAGACGAATTGGCTATGATGTTATGCGAGCACAGGCTCATCAGCTGCATATCCCTATAGCTGTCATTTCCGCCGTTCCAGTCCACGTACTCGGCCGGCAGACCACCCAACAGCTCTCCGAAATTCTCGCGGCACCACCGAGCATCGTCGGAGAAGACCACTACCAGCTCCGGCTGCACGCGTGCAAGCATGGCATCCATCGCCTGCTTGTAGTAATCCATAGTGCATATGCCGGACGTATTGGCGATTTTCAAGTAATCGCCACGCCGCACATGCACCGAGAGCGACGTACAGCCACCCAGCCGCGCAGCCAACGCGGCATTACGCGATCCAGGCTCGAAGTCGGGAAACCAGAAGGCACGACGCACAGCCCCGGCTGCCTCGCGGAAATATTGTTCGGTCTGCCAATAACCCTCAAGCAGCAGGTCGTCGCGGCGGGCGGTCAGGTCAGGCATAAAGACCATATCGCGGCCCTCGACCACCATTGAATGACGGCGCGGCAACACTCGGCTGCCAAGCTGCCATAGCCGATAATGAGGCAAAGGCCACGCCACGCGGGCCACCTGCGCCTGCGGTGCCTGCCGGATGGAAGTCTCGAAAATTCGCGGCAGTTCATAGCCGTTGTGCAACGGGTATCCCCTCATGCATGATGCGTCAATCCACACCTGCTCGTCAGGATGCATCTCACACAGCGCCACAGCCAGAGCATACTGGAACATCTGGTTGCCAAGCCCTCCGAAAATCCGGACTATCTTCATTCTTCAAATATATTTTGCTATTTCATCAAATTCGAATAAATATTATCCAAATATTTATTCACGACATCTAATGAAAAATGCTCCTGTGCGTAAAGATAACCGCCGCGACTGACATCATCTCTAAGTTGCTTGTCGCCAATCAGTCTATCCAATTGCGAAGCAAGACTCTTGGCGTCCCCAAAAGGAAAAGTAAGGCAATTACGATCTTCCTCTATGACATCAGGCAAGCCTCCTACGGGTGTTGTCACCACAGCTATACCATAAGACCAGGCCTCCAATACAACCATAGGGAATCCCTCTACATATGAACACATACAGTAAATCGAAGCGTCGTGAAACCGCTGTGTTTTCTGCTTTCCGACCACATAGCCGGTAAACTCGACGCAATCACTCACATTCATATCTTCAGCCATGCGCTCATATTTTGCAATGTCTCCACTGCCCATAAATGAAAGTTTCCAGTCCGGATACTTATCTTTCAATAAGGACCAGGCCTCCAACAACAGATCGGGCGCTTTGTTGTCATGTATTGTACCCGCAAAGATGATAAGCTTCTTTTTTTCTTCCGCCGGAACCGGTGGCATCACCTCGCAAGCATTGTATAACACGTCGGTAGGAACCTTTACATCCTTATACGAGTCCTTTAGCAACGCTTCCCACCGTCGAGCGAGCAACAATATCAAGTCGGCGCGTTTCAGCCACCATTTAAAATACTTGTTGCCGGCATACGGGACAAGCTGATTGCCAATATGAACCTCCAGTATGACTTTTTTGCCATATAGCTTTGCGACCATCAGTTCCGGCAACTGTATAAGCAGAGTAATGCCGGGTACCATATGAAAGTGAATAATATCATATCGCCACATTATCACCGGCGCCAGAAATGCAGCTTTTATAGCTTGCCATAATTTCCAAAACGCCCCGCGCTGAGTCTGGGTACCAAGCCAATAGCAGGAATACTTTTCCCATACCGGCATTTTTTTTATCAATCTGATAACCGATGATATTCCTCCTCCCGATTTTTCGGAAGTTCCTATCATCATAACTTTGGGCTTGTTTTTACTCATTGAGATTTATCAAATCACCATGGTTTCACTATCTCTTGCCAATTATAGTCTGTTTCCTTAAAAGTCTGAGACCATACATGGCTCAAACATTTTAACACATAGGCCGAAAACACTATAATTAAAAATACTATCACCACATTCAGCGGGAAAAGCTCCGTCAATGGCCAGTTCCTCATTATTATCGGCTGA
>ENA-UOJO01002038-UOJO01002038.1-human-gut-metagenome-genome-assembly--contig:-P57-NODE-2038-length-23203-cov-19.191896_pt1 | contig 23203 bp, 25 predicted proteins | sample MGYA00242351_ERZ723898 | MGnify/ENA metagenome assembly ERZ723898 | reverse complement strand
TCAGTTCGGCAATCAGGTTGATATGGTCTTTCCAAAGCTGGTAGTGTGCCCCGATATTCACTGTGCGGGCATCGTATTCGGCCATCAGATCCAGCCCGTTCAAAGCTTTCACCGCCAGGTTGTCTTCCGGCAATAGGTTGAATTTGAAATTCACCCCCGCGGCAGGCCTTCTGTAATGAGGGAACCAGCAGGCACGGTAATCCACGTATGCGGCGTGAACACCCAGCGTCCCTACCCCGGCGAAACTGAAATGCTTGGTTGCCGCCAGATAATATCGTGTAAAATGATTGTTCTGCATACCGTCCTCATCGAACTTGATGGCCCCACCGCCGTATGCTTCATGCGAGGTGGGATCGTCCAAACCAAGGACTATCTGCGGAGTCCAGGGCTTCCACCAGCCTTCTTTCCACAACCGCAGACGAGCATTGAAAGCGCGATCCTGATTGGTGTACTTTCCCCAAGACTGCTCCGGAAAATAAGTGGAGCCATGATTTGCATAATTGATGGTGCAGGTGTATCCCACTTCGAGCCAGGGAAAGATGGTTATGTTCAGATAATAATTGAATGTGTATTTTATCTCATTGGTGGTAAGATACTGCAACGGAACAAGATGTAACACATTCCCACCCGCCATAAATGTCTTGTCTTTTTGCATCTCGGCAGTGGGGGCATGAAGAAGTCCTGTTGTGCCGTATAGTGCCTGTGCCTGACTCTGTAACGAGCTAATCGCAATAAGGCATATTAAAATTAATCGTATTTTTCTACCCATTATTATGAGAATTCAATCTATCTTTGCTTCCATGAAACGTTTGCAAGCAATAGTGTTATTAGTATTGAATGGGATGATCTGGCTGGTGTCTTTCATTCTGCTCCTACCTATTGTTTCCTTACATAGCTTATGGAAACTATGCAAAAGGATCTTTGTAAAGCCCCAATAATTGCTTTGCAAAATAATAAAAGAACTGAATATCATCTATAAAATAGCGTCTGAACAGCCGCTTGGGTTCTTTCAGGAAGCGATAGAACCATTCCATCGCCAAGATTTGGAATATTTTAGGAGCACGTTTTATATTACCTGCTTCGAAATCGATGGTAGCGCCAAGAGCCATCCATATATCTACTTCAGGCATTTTATCTTTATGGGTAAATATCCATTTTTCTTGTTTGGGACAACCTACGCCTACCAACACAACATTGGCACCACTTTCATTTATCATTTTATAAATTTCCTCGTTCTCATTCTGTTCCTTCTCAAAGCCATAAGAAGGAGAATAAGCTCCCACTACAATTTTGCGCCCTACCTTTCTGTTAATGCTCTCCATGGCTTTGTCGGCCACTCCATCCATAGCTCCCAGCAGAAAGATCCGGCAATGTTTATCTTCCTTGTGATGCATATAGAACTGGGGGAAGAATCCGCTGCCAGGAATAGCCTCTTTCAGCGGGTATCTCAGTAACTTGGAAAACAGATAGAGAATCTTGCTGTCACAGACCACCCACTCTGCTTTCTGCACCAACTCATAGAATTCTCTATCTCTTTGAAGTTTTATAAGCTGGTCCACATTAGGTGTGATCAACACTCCTTTCTTCATACATCCCAGCAGTTCACCCGATGTGATGTTCTGAAGTTCGGCATTAAGTATCATTATTTTTTCCATCTTTCCGAATCTCAATGAATTAATGCCTGATAATATGATTTCAACTTTTCAATATTCGAATTCAAAGATAAATTATTAATAATGAATAGATAAGACTCATTACTGAATTTCTTTCTCACGTCTGGCTCTTTTATTAGCGTTTCCAGCTTCAGGCACAAAGCATCAATGTCACCCGGGACTATCACATAACCATTCTCACCATTATGTAGTACTTCAGGAATGGAAGCTATATTTGTACTGATGTTAGGGATACCGTATGCCATCGTTTCAAGAATGGTCATCGGCAACCCTTCGTGATATGAAGGCAATACATTGATCAACGTATGTGCCAAGAATGACTTCTTCTGCTCTCCGTCTATCCATCCCACATGAGCTATTCGATGCCCGATGCCATACTCCTTTATCATCTCTTTTACCTTGTTTATTTCACTGTCACCACACATACAAAATTGTATGTCACTAGGAATCTTTTCATCCAGGATCCTAATGCATTTCAACAAATCGTATGCTCCCTTACGTTCTCCCAACCGTCCAAGAAAAAGGATATACTTACCGTGATTGTTGTATGGATTATGACTATACGTGTTCACCGCATTATACAACACTTTTACATTTGCCTGTGGTGCTTTTCCCTTTATCATCGGCACAAGCCGTTCACTAAGCACGATGTTCAGATCAGCCTCCTCAAATACATCCTTTATCTTTTTCCTTTGCTTATCGGAACATTTAGAATAAAAATCCTCAAACTCTGCCGCATGATGATGCATGACAACTTTGATGTCATGCCGATGGAAGAACTTCATCAGAAAAGCCTTACGCCAGAAACTTCCCCGTTCGGCTGTATGCAGATGGGCAATTTTATAATGGCCTGTCCATACTGCATAGGCTATTTTGAGAAACTGTACCCCGAAATATATCATCAAAAGATACTTATTTGTATCAAAATGTGTGGGTATGAACTTTATTCTATATTCACCCCAATTTTTGTAAGCAAGATAGTTTGTGACCACACTTACCATACCGCCCTTGGTATTGAGGGTGGAACAACACATCAAAACATCTGTCATAATCGGAAATTTTTCGTTAAATTTCAAAGACTTTCCTCCATTCGTAATCTTCCGTTCTGAAAGTTTGGCAGAAAAAGTTAGTATCTTAATGTTTTACGATAATGCCTTTCGTAGGAAATCAACGCTTTCTTCTTTCAGAGTTCTAAAGTTGGTATCAATCCTATTCCAATCCAATTCAGACTCAATATTCATTACATTTCCATCATAAATATGTTCTTGACCTACACCAAGAATATTAAATAGAGAATCTATGCGCGAATTTCTTCCTGTTGCAGAACCTTGTACAAACCGGTAAAATGTCATAAACTGCTTGTGAAACTGGATACTGAAAGCCGAACAATGAAAGGAGTCTGTAAGAACATATGCTGCATTTTTGATATAAACCAAAAAATCATTCGGATTGACATTGTAAGGGGCACAGTCTCCAAACAACTCATCTTCGGGTACATACTCATCCATATGGCGAAGTGCTATTATCTTATATCCAGTTTTTGATTTTAATTCGTTTGCAGCTTTCCTCGCCTCCATATTGGTTCCAAGAAAATAACAGAAGATGTAAGGCTCTGAAGGTTTCACCTTTGAATCCTTAATCTCCTCACTCCATTCTCTGCTATCGAGTAGCAAGGTTGGATCTGCCACGACCTGTGCTGTTTGACGGGAAAGAGCATCTACTATCTTCTTTCCGCTTAGTTCCCTCACACCAATAGCATGAAATCTATCAAGATAAGCTCCTGTCGCTTTCTTTTGAAATTCAGGTATAGAGGAAACTCCAAAGCTTGAAGCGTATGCCACTTTACGTACCTTATCATCTACAAAAAGTAGATTGAAAAACTTCGTTGGTAGACTCAAAGGTGTCCATATTTGATCACTGCCAACAATAATTATGTCATATTTCTTAGATCCATCATGTAAAGCTTTAAATCCGACATAATCCTTAAAAAAAGGCAATAGTTTACGTTTTTTATATGCCTCCACGGCATCTGTTCGTATTTTGATATTGGCTGCATATTCCGCATTATTTTTCAAGTCCTTTACCCCTTTTAATCTATCACTTATTACATTACCCATACCACAACGCATAGCATTGATCACCCATGCCATTTTTTGTATCAGTGTAGGACGTTTTACGTAGTTGATGACCTCTACGTCATATCCTAACTTCTGTATTTTTTTTATCAGTGCATATCCAACCAATGAAGTTCCATAATTCGTGTGTCCCTTGCGATACGCAATAACGCAGCCAATTTTCTTTGTTCCCATCGTTATTTCAAATTTGAAGTATTTTTCTTTAAAAGAGTAATAAGCCACCACATTGCTCGATGCCTTCCCAAGAACTGTTGGAATCGGTTTTGTATATAATCAATAAGTGTTTTGATTGTAGGCTTATGAAGATAGTCTACATCATAAACAGGCATAACTCTTCCCAAAAGTCTATTTAGGTTTATGAATCTTCCATTCCGCTCTTTTTTCTTATACGACATTTTCTGTGAACTATTCAATATTTCCACACTAATCTCATCCAATGTTATACATCCTTCTTTTTTTGCCTCTAATAACCAATCAAGCCATAGTTTCTTGCGAACGACCAATGAATTTACCCCAATGGTATCCTGAATATACGGCTCCACATGAATGTCTCCGAAGCAGACATCGCCCAATTCACCATAATGGTCAATGCAGAACAAACATCTACGAGGGATGAAGAAACTTCTGAGTGGATGATAGTAACTCTGATACCGTTCTTTATATACTTCATATCCTTTATAAAGAATAGCTTCAGTGTTACTGTCGGTATCCCTAACACTGCATCGTTGCTTCGCAACCATAGACCCTAAACACCCTTCATCACGATAAGCGAAATATGACAAATTCTCTTTTTTTATTCCTCGCTCTTTAAATACATGCTCTGTTAGGTAAAATGTTCTGCCAGACGAACAATAGATTGCAAAATATCCAAAAACTTTATCGCGGAACTTTCTGTCGATAGCCTCCAGCTTTCTAAAACCTTGAATATGACATGGTAATCCAACGATAACATACTTAGTACCAGAAGCAGCTTTTATGCCAGCAACGGCATTATGTAAAGAGACTGGAGCATATTTGCTGCCTTTTGCCTTCAATATATCCTCAGTTGTTGTTGCTATGTAAGAACTAATCAGTAGTTCATTGGCTGGGTCAAAGGCTGTAACAAAAGCTCCGTCTATATATTTTTTTTCAAGAAGAAAAACAAGGAATTGGCTTATCATACCTCCCGATGCACAATGATAGCGAATGTGTTCATTATTACTGTGCCCGGTAAAACATTTGAGGTATTTTCCAACCATTTTGTCCTCTTTTAGCTCATTGTCAGTAAACAACTCCTTTGATATCCGCATTAAATCAATACCAACACCAGGACATGCATCCATACAACGATGACAGCCTCCGTCATTCTTACATTTCGTATCGTCAATGATAGGTAAGAATCTGCCAGCCTTTACAATGGTGCTGATTGCATGAAAGGGACAAGCCCCCTCACACACGCCACAGCCTGTGCAAAGATCATGAGAAAGAGTTTGATTGATGTTTTTCATAAAAATAATTGATTACAATTTTTGCAGTCCAATCCTTTCTGAAAGACATCGATATATTGTTGTGCAATCATTTCACTGTCATGATATTTTTCAACAAATATTCTTGAAGATCTTCCCCATTCTTCTATTTTATCCTTGTGTAGGATAATATATTCTATTTGATTGCATATCTGTGTAACATCCCTTGTTAAATTAAAAACTGGGTTCACACCATCTATACCGAGTTCTTTATTTCCTTCCGATTCTGCCCCTCCCATAACAATTTTCCCCTTTGCCATTGAAAGAAGACCATTCATGGCTATGGAATAACTATTTGCATCGTCAAGGATAACATTGACTCGTGAAATCAACTGCATATATTCATCAAAAGGGAGACCTCCAGCACAAATAAACTCTGCCTCATCTCCATATTTCTTTTCCATAATTCTAAATGCCTCACGTATAATTGGAGTACCTTTGGCTTCTTCTCTGGTTGGTACGCCGTGAAAGAATACAATTTTATCTTTGACTATGTTAGGGGTATATTTATACTTCTGTATAGGAATTGGAATTCTAATAGTTTTTTTGATGCATTTATATTGCCTAAAAGGCTGTGCGTACTCATACCAAATTGGGATATAACCATCAATGATGTGCAGAAGTTCGTTCTCCCATTTCTCCAATTTCTTGTTTGGATATAATAGGACTGAATAATTGTTCTTTTTAGCCCCATTAATTATTCCTTGAACATAATATTTATATTTCTCTTTGGAGTTGATCCAGTAATGCACCATTAATGCCGTATCACCTGAACCGCAAAGATAAGAAGTCTTATTATGCTTTATCATATATCTATAAAGCGGAGCGTTCCATTTGGTGTGTCTCGACACAAAAGATGGATCCACAAAAAAAACGACATCAAATCCCCGTAGTCTTTTCTTATGCAGCCATAGATTCAAGAAATTGAGTGGAGTGGAAAGCTTTCTAAAGCATTGGGGTATTTTTATGTCATATCTAAAGTCAGAAGGATAATTTTTAAAGCCATTACCATCAGAGACCAAATATACTTCATGCCCCAATGCCACGAGTCCTTCTTTCAGACAATTAAATAATCCGCTAAATTCACCAAACAACAAGATCCTCATAAGCTTCTATTATTTGAATGTGTTCAACATGCTTATAATTGTCCTTGCCTCTTCTGTTGTCACTACCTGACTCATCGGTATAGACAATTCACACCTATGTATTTTTTCTGTGATTGGAAGTATTTTCCGAGGAGTATTCCATGCCTCTTTTTCATAGCACTCCTGGAAATGAGGCGGTATAGGATAATGAATCAAGGTTTGTATACCATTTTTTTTCAGATATTCCTGCAACTCATCACGTCTCTCACAAAAAATAGGGAACTGGTGATATACATTATTCTCATCTGGTATATGGACAGGAAGATTTATCCGAAAATTATTAATATTCTCATAATAGTAAGCGGCAAGCTCTTGTCGCTTCTTGTTATCTTCATCAAGATGTTTCAATTTGACATCTAAAACGGCCGCATTTATCTCGGACATCCGACTATTCATGCCAACATACTTAAACACATATTTTTTCTGACTGCCATAGTTTGCCAATGCACGTATAACATCTGCCAATGTTGCATCATCTGTTGTAACTGCTCCTGCATCACCAAAAGCTCCGAGATTTTTGCCGGGATAAAATGAGTGTGCTGCCGCATCACCCAAACTTCCTGTTTTCTGCCCTTTCCAAGCACATCCTTGGCTTTGGGCACAATCTTCTATTAATTTCAAATTATGCCTCTTGCATATTTCGCCCAACTTATCATTGTAGGCCACACGCCCATATAGGTGAACAATCATTATGCCTTTGGTCTTGGCAGTTATAGTTTCCTCTATCTTATCAATATCTATCTCAAGATTTTCAAAAGTCGGCTCAACGAGTACAGGAATAAGATTGTTTACCGTTATGGCAAGAATTGTAGCTATATAGGTATTGGCAGGCACAATGATTTCGTCACCATCATGGAATACTCCCATTTCTTTATATCCACGGATGGTCAGTTTGAGAGCATCCAACCCGTTAGCTACAGCCACACAATGCTCCGTTCCAATGTATTTTGCATAATTGGCTTCAAACCGCTTATTCTCGTTACCTTGTAGAAACCAGCCGCTTTCTATTACCCTATTTACTGCTATCTTATACTCATCACCATGTTGTATGGTAATCTTTTGCAAGTCTAATAATTTTATCATTTTATTATTTAATTCTTATACTTTGTTTCAATCTGATATAGTCAATATAATCCTGATAATTGCGAACATAGTCATCCTCTGAATATCCATGTGACGCCAGAACCAGACAAATACTTCCCGACGAGAATCCTTGTTCTGATGCCCAAATGCCAGGTGGAACATGAAGCCCCCAAAAAGGACGGTTAAGTTGTACGGTGCGTTTGTTCGTACCATCATCAAGTACTACCTCAAAAGCCCCCGATGCCGCAATGATGAACTGATGACATTCTTTGTGGGCATGTGCCCCACGATCTTCTCCACCAGGAATATCATACGAATAAAACACGCGGTTTATGGGGAATGGAACATGTATGTTTTCATATATATAAGTAAGATTCCCCTCCGGGTCGTGCATTTTGTTTAATTCGCATAGAGAACAATCAAACACACTCTTTCCCTCCCCTGCTTGAAACATGGTACGTCCCCTGTTTGCCACAATGGAAGTTTTTGCGTCTGGCGACACCGTCTGTTGGAATGAATTTATACGCCACTGCTTAAATTCATTGTAGTCCATGATATAGTCATTCTCGTCATATTCCGTAGAAGAGAGCACAAGGGCCAAAGAATTTGTTGAGAAGTTCGTCATGGTTCTCCACATACCCTTGGGAACCAAAAGACCGCAGTAGGAACGGTTGAGAGTAAAAGTTTGTTTGTTGTGCCCATCATCAAGCACAACATCAAACGATCCCGATAACGCCACAATAAATTCCTGATTGTCTTTATAAGCATGTCCACCACGATCTTTGCCCCCTGGCACATCGTAAATCCAATATGCTCTCTTTATTTCAAAAGGTATCTGCTTCATCTGCTCAATGATTGACAAATTTCCCCTTGGATCTTCTATTTTTGGAAGACCTACAATTTTTGCATCATATACAGAGGTCATACTATTATAATTATCCGAATAATACTTCTTTCAACACATCAAGATAGGCCGTACCCCATCTTTCGTCAGGTTCCACATAGTTACCTTCTCCCCATTCATTCCACGAACGAAGTATGATTATTTTATGCTCATTCTCTTTATCTTTTACCATATCCACTGCCTCTTGCACGTGTTCCTTCCAGAGTTTGGGAGTGGAACCATACACTATTTGAGCTTTTTTCCCACTTCGAGGGCTCCTATCCCATCCTGGAATAATATTGGGATAAACGTTTTCTAGCCTGTCGGTCTCATTGAACGTGTATTTGATAAAGTCTTTATATTTATATTTGTCTATTGGGACAAGCCAATCTATCTTGTCACGGATTTTCTTTTCAATGACCATCTTATAGTAACCCTTTATTTTTTGCATAGGATCCCATACACCACCATGACTAACCGCATCGTAGCCACGGCCAAGAACTTTACTGTAATCGGGGTCATTAGCTTCGTTAATGCCCACAAAATGAATTCCTGGGAAACCATTCTGTTTCGCAAGTTTGTTCCAAAGATCGAAAAAATGATGACTATTAGGCAGGGCTTTTGCATCATAAAGTAAGAAAAACGGTTTTCCATCCACCTTAATATATCGGTGGTCTTTAAAAGCCTTTAGACAATAATTGAAATGCATAACATAGTCTTCATCCCCCAGATATTTTTGTTCACATATCATGTGGTTGGCCTGAAAGTTCCCCATTGTTGCCCATGTAGAAGTCTTCCAGTCATGATTTGCCCATCCAAGACAGAATGGGAAGTCCGGCTTCTTACTTTCAAGCACCTCGTTAAAGGGACGTTCAAGAAGTCGTTTACCGTTTCCGAACCAATAGTGCCAGTACATAAAGCCTTCTATCCCTGCCTCTTTTGCCAACTTTGCTTGCAGCTCACGTGTCTCTGGTAAACGAAGGTCGTAAAAACCCAAATCGGCAGGGATATTGGGTTGATGATGCCCTCTAAACAAGGGACGTGCTTTTGCCACATTATTCCACTCAGTGAATCCCTTGCCCCAAACATTATCATTTTCTTTTATTGGATGATATTGGGGTAAGTACATTGCTATTACTCTTGCTTTAGCTTTCATATATTTCCACATACAATATGTTAAGTATTTCTATTCACTTATCTCGTAGCCTTTGTAAGTGTTGACATAATGTTTTTTACAAAGAGAGTAGAAAATACCAGCAATTCCCCAAACCACGAGACTATGAGGTGGTCCGGAAAACACAGGTTTGCCGAGAGATGAGCCTAAAAAAACAATAAAGAAAAAAGCCGGCATTACATATCTTTTGTCAGAAGTGTCCTTTAGAAACCCCTTTACGTATAATCCAAATGCCTTATATAAAATGATTAAATACACCAAAGTTCCGAGCAAACCTGTCTCACCAAAGATCATAGGCCAAAAAGTGTCAGACATAAAACATCCTCCATCAGATTCATAATTCAGACCATAAACATGATCTATGTAATATTTTTGATAGATTGGACTTTCTATTTGCTGAGAAGTAGGTGAGGCAAACATCCCAAATCCTACTCCAAAAGGCATATTGTCTATAAGAATCCGAAATGACGTATACACCAAGACAACTCGCGCCACGTTCCCGTCATCATCCGAATTAAAGTATTGATCATAGTGCTCAGGCATAAACGACTGATACATGAAGAAACTACCATACAACACAGTACCAACTAATACAATATATTTTGACTTAAATTTTTTAAATGTAGATATGGAAAATGCAATAAGGAAGCCGATGATATCCTTTATTTTAAAAGTTGACACATACATGAAAACTGATAACAAAGACTTATATTTTAACATTTTACCATCAGAGTAGTATCTTGTAACCAAAAAGAAAAACAGGGTATACAATGTTGCACATGTAAACCTGTTAAATAATCCTCCCAAACTTCGTAATCCCATGCGGATATCCTCAGCTTGAGCAACAATGCCAATATCAGATCTGAATGTTGGGATTAATATATCAAATAAATAGGACAAGGCTACGATTGGGAATAAAGCCATAAACATTTTTTTTAGTTGGCTGAAATCATCCCAACTAAAATCATATTGGGTCAAACACCAAAAAAGAAGAATGGACTTAATAGTGGAATATGCTCCCAAAAAGGTTACCTTTACAGAAGAATGAGACATATAATTACCGACAACACCTACAATAAAGAAAACAAAAACCCATTTTAGAATTCCCTTGTTGTTCCTTCCTCTCGTTGTTGCTATTGTATAGAACAAGAAAAGTATGATATACACCTCGTCGAATATTTTCAAAGTTGAATATAACCATGGTGTAGGCATATTTTCTTGAAAAATAATATCAAATGATGTTATAAATATCAATATAAAAAAAGAATTGATTATATGTTTATTCGTCATTTGCTTGTTCTTTTACTAAATCGTACAATGCGGATAAGCTCGTTTATATCTTCTTTTAAATCATTTGCACTTATAACAGACTTTGTAAACTTCATCCAGAATCCCATATGTTTTTCGTTTATATGAATTCATATTTAATAAAATCATATCTTTAATCTGTTGCTCTTCTTTTCTCATCTTCAAAAACGCATCTAACAAGGAATTTTTTTTAATGTTCTTACTGTCCACGACACTCCAGTCAGGCATACCTACATCTTTAGCGATACCTTTCGACTTGATAGAATAGCCTAAGGCTATTGCTGGAACACTGGTGGAGTATGCCGAAATAACCGCATGAGTGCGTGCTCCTATGAAAATATTACATTTTGAGATTACATATCTTATTTGGCAGTAATTCAATTTTTCAGAATCCAATATGCTGATTCTGTCTGAGCCAAAATAATCTCTTAGCTTTTTCGAGACAACTCTGTCATCTTGATCTTTCCACATTACATGTGGTATCAATAGAATGTGGAGTTGGGTTTCCGACAATATATATTCTACCATTTTTATTATCTCTTTTGCAAACAGTGTGTCCAGTTCGAAGCCACCAATGACAAAATTGCTGATGTTCAGCCCTATAACTTCTGATGATGAGAAACATTCAGGCAAAGTGCATGCCTCAGGATTTAGTATAAAAGCAGGGTCTGGAAAAACTACCACATTGTCAAAGCCATGCTGGTTTAACATAACCTTGGTCAATGTTTCACGAGCATATATCATATTAAAATTCTTCAGCGCCTCTATTTTTGTAGGAGTCAAATTGTTTTCACCTATAGAGCACCCCCATAAAATAGATTTTACGCCTCGTTGTTTTGCATAATTAACTGTAAATATCGTTTGGTTGTTTTGGTAGCACATCATATCACCTCCAGTTGAAAGCATGATATCAGTGCGTGACATTGACTTTAAGAAACGTTGATAGTCGTGCTTATACGTAATGCTCTTTCTGATTTCTAAATCTTTTGTAATGAGAAATATAATTTTTCTGTATATTCGAAACAAAAGTGATTTTTGGGGAAAACGTTTAAGAGTTACATAGTCATCTATGCACAAAAATTTATCCAAATCAGTATCACTACACAAGCCTATCAGGTTCTCTTTTTTCTCTTGTAGTAGGATAGCCGTACCTTTAGCTATGGCCTCGCATCCACGATTACCTCCATCCAAATGGATAGGGAAAAATATCCTCATAAAAACAAGTCTTTAAATTATTACTCTTTTAGCATAATGCATCTGTACGAATGGAATTACCTCCATTACACGCAATTACTTCTCCCGTGATACAGTTAGAGGCATTGCTCAACAGGAACATGACTGTTTCTGCCACTTCTTCCGATCGGAAAGCCCTTTTGCATCTATTGATGTATCTTAAATTACCATCTGGATTTATAGCATACATATCTGAAACTGTGGGTCCTGGCGCAACAGCATTCACCCTAATTCGTAGGTCAACATACTCTTTGGCCAATCCTGCGGTGAAATGTATCAATGCAGCTTTCGTTAACGCATAAGGGCGTGTTTGGGCATTAAGTCCGGCTTGTGAAGCAATATTGACAATGTTCCCTCCTGTGCCTTGTCTTACGAATTGTTTGACAAACTCGGATGTCGCAAAGTACAAGCCTTTCAAATTGGTATTGAAAATACGATCCCACAATTCCGATGTACAGTCAGAGATATTGGCTTTGAGGTCATTCCGGCAGAATTTACCAAACAGTCAATATGACCATCCAACAGGTCTATCGCCTCACGGCATTTGCTCTTATACATAGATATGTCAGCTATATCCCATTGTAAATGATATATCTTACGACTTCCTGTTTCTGATTTCAGCCTTTCTGCTGCGGCAAGTAATTTCTTCTCATTACGGGCTATACATAACACATTTGCGCCTTCAAGCAGACATTTCTTGGCTGTTTCATAACCTATTCCGCTACTTGCACCTGTTATTATAACATTCTTTCCTTTCAACAAATCACCTTTAATCATGCTGTCTACTCTAACGAAAACCTGAGGCTCTCCCTTAGTGATAAACCTTGCAGCCCTTGAAATATAAGTTTTTATTTTCTTTAGCATACCCTTATTCTACAATATTATCGATATTCTCTTCATTTAAAATCGTATGCAAAAGTTCAAAGTGTCCTGTGCTCTTAGCATTTTCAAAGACAGATTCCAATTTTATAGAACCTAGTTTTTTTCTTATATTTTCGTTAAACCTATATTTTATTACTCGTGCAGGGTTTCCTCCCACAATGGCATATGGTTCCACGTCTTTTGTCACTACCCCCCCTGCTGCAACTATTGCGCCCTGGCCAACCGTAACACCAGAACAAATAATGGCATTCGCACCAATCCATACATCATCGCCAATAATAATATTTCCTTTTGCTACAGCTATGCCTGCATCTTTCCTGCCCAACATAAGTAACTCATACGGATAGGTTGAGACTATATCATATTGATGATTACCAGATAAAAGAAACTTGACGCCATCAGCAATTGAACAGTAATTGCCGATTATAAGTTTTACGTTCTGATAGTCGCGCGTCACCACATTCAATGATCCGTAAGTACCTTTTCCAATGACGACAGCATCAGCCTTAAAATGATTTGCTGGAGTCGTGAAATTATGAGAATTATGTTTCCGCCATTCTACAGAAAAAGAGTCTGTAAAAAATCTCTTCAAAATTTTTCTTATCATTTGATTTTTTTGTTTAATCTATTTCACCTAAATACCCCTTTGTTGCATTTTCTTTATGATGAATTACACACGGGTTGCCCACTACTACAGAATGATCCGGAACGTCGACATTTACAAAAGCATTAGGAGCTACCATAACATCATCGCCTATACGAACATTGCCCACTATGCATGCATTTGCTCCTATACGAACTCTGTTGCCAATTTCAGGAACACCTTTTCTCTTTCCTGTTGAATTTTGTCCGATAGTTACACCATGAGTAATATATATCTGTTCACCAAATTTAGCTTTTCCGTTGATAATTATCCGGCCATAATGCCCTATTATCAACCCTTTACCTATATTGGGATTGTTTTCTATATGGATTCCTGTCTGTCGCTCGATGCGAGTCAGCTGCCAACGATAATAAACGCCCAATACATTATCTGCATTCGCTTGGAATTTACGGTACGTCACTATAAATTTCCATTCGGGTTGCCGCTTGAAATGTGAGGACATTTTGTTTCCTCCAAAGCGAAAAGTCTCGTTAAAGCGCTTGTCTATCTCTATCATTCTCTGTGGCTGCTTAATTTGAATGGTATTTAGGTTAAGCGTCAACTTTATTATCTTTTTAAGAATGCCCAACATTTGTGTGTGATTTTTTTAATAAATTTTGCAATTCTCTGTCTATGGGAATATTCTAAGTGCTTTTTCAACAATTTACCGAACGGCATAGTCTGCTTATGGTAATCCCTCCAGAATGCAGCACGTTTCTTGTGGTTGAATGGAGAGCTTCTTATATAATCCGCATTGTAGGCCTTCACATCGTCAAGCGAGGACTTCTTGTATGTGATTTGCGATTGAACAGCTTCGAATATCGCCATTCCTTTGGCCGTGTGAACTATCACACTCGACAAGCCATTGTCATCATACATTTCAGGAGCCATTTTTTGAAATCCCCAGCAATCTGCAATGGTGATATCACTCACACGATTATCAGCCTTGAAAGGACAAATTTCACAAGAAGGACGCACAAATAGCCCATATCGCCAATTACGAAAGTAGATATTGTTTTTTCCCTTCTCACAAAATTCTGATTTACAAGATTTTACACATATTGAAGAGTTGTCTTGTCCGGTGATTTTATCTCTGAAGTTAATCTGTTTTATTGTTTCATTTGGCATCAGGTAATGCAAATAATCCAACCAGATCCGAGGACTATCCACACCATGACAAATCAAATCTATACAAAATAAATTGGCATAGTCTTTTTTAAGTATCTTTTTCAATCCTGCAATTTGACAGCCACATCCAGTAAACAACACTTTTCGACCCCTATCCAAGAAACTCTTTACGGTTGTAAAAGAATTCCCCATCCTACTTTGCATATATTTACTTCCCATGAAATCCACTAAGCCTTCCATAGTCTCAGTATAAGCATGTTCAACAGTGAAATCCTTATCAAATTTTGCTCCAAAAACAACACCTCCTTCTGCTATTATATAATCGGAAAATGCACGAAACATACCTCCAGAAGATGACTGATAACGAATCTCTTCATTTTTATTATACGCAGCATAGCAAATGGCAAGTTCCTCTTTCTCTAGTTTATTGGTAAATTCAGATTTAGTGTAAGGGCATACTGTTACACATTTAGAGCAGCTAATGCAAGTATTCTCATCCACGTGAGGATACAAGAAGCCCTCTTCATCCTCCTGCATTGAGATACATTTCTTCGGACAAGCCGACATACAGGCAGCGCAACCTGAACAACGGTTTTTATCGGTAATTATTATATGGTTATCTTTTGACATATTATTTTTATGTTCTTCTTAACTAATACACAGACTTTGATTCTTTCTGAATGTGTAAAGCCTATAAAATATACCGCAAAAATGAATATCAGCACAAACGTTAATGATGAAATAAAAAATGCAGTCAATCCTGCGTAATATTTACTGAAAAACAGTGGAACTGGTATAGTTACCAAAACGACTGTGATAACTCTTATCATGACATTTTGAAAATATTCTATAATACTCACAATGCAATGACGCTGTGCAAGATAAAGTCTTATTATCAAACATAAAATGCAAACTAATATGCTGATTATGGCTATTATTTCCGGGAATAATCCCAATTTAAGGAAGACAAATGAAAACAGAATATTCATAGACAATGCTATGCTCATGACTATGTTGTATTTTTTTACTTGCCCAGTTGCATGAATGGCTAACCCTACAGGCTTGGACATCGCTTCTATTAAAGAATAAATCAGAATCAAAATACAAAATGCAGATGAATGTTCCGGTACATTTTTCAACCATAAGTTTAATACAATATCAATATTTAGCATAAGTGGACAGGCCAATGCGAACAATAACAGAAAAGAAAAACGTGACGAACGGTTTATCAATCTTTGTAACTGAGAGATATCACCAACGGCATAAAGCTTGATTATTTGCGGCATGAATGCTGTCTGAAAATTAGTAACAAACTGGTTTACAGCTGCATTAACCTGATTGCTGACACCTACGGCCGCATTAACAGTCACACCGTAAAAAATATTCAATAAAATATTAGTTCCTTGTGTTGTTCCAACTCCTGCTGCTGCCCCCAAAAGCATCCAACCACTGAAACTCAAAAGTTCAGAAAATATACTTTTATCCCAAAAAAACTTGTAATGACAGAAGAATATTGTTGCCGAACAATATAACTTATAACACATAAATATGAGCATGGTTACACCGAAAAGAAGAATAGAGTATAATTTCAATTTATCAAATCCGATATAAACCAATAAAAGTACGACAACTAATTTCAACGCCACCTCTATGATTGCAATATATGCAAAAAAAGACATTTTTTCGCATGCTATTACACTTGCATGATAAGGAACCTGTATAAAACTTATACACAAACTAAGAACAGAAAATTGATATACACAATTTGCAGCATTCATCCTTTCAACAGGAATGTTTATTTGTGTATTCAAGAACCACAACCCAATGGTTTCCGCCAATAATATAACTACTATGATAAGACAGAAATAAATATTAATAGACATGGAAAAAATATGTTCTATTTTTTTGCATTCATTTCTTCCTAATTCGAAATTTAAGAATCGTTGTGTGGCAGATGCCAAAGCACCGTTAATGAAAGAAAATAATATTATAAAGCCTGCAACAATGGTATAGATACCATAATCCTCAAGTCCCAACACATTTAACACAACACGACTTGTATACAATGACACAGTCATGGTCAAAGCCATTCGGAAGTAGAGGAGAAGCGTGTTTTTCGCTATTTGCTTATTGTTTGATGATTGATCCGACATTCCATGTAAGCACTCAACCACGTCCACCCTCTTAAAAATCAAGAAGATGAACTTTTGAGTATTTTAAAATTTAACGATTTATAATGGTTTATATAGGCATAGACATAGGAAGGAGGTCATCATCATTCTTATTCCCATCCATTAAAAACTTTATTGCCAAAAGTCATTTTGTTATGTCGATTATTAAGGTCACGCAAATCAGAAATCTCTTTTTCACGCTCATCCAAAAAGTAAGTTAAATTCATGAGCCATTTAAGTTGAGTTAGTTGGGCAAGTAAGTTAACTTACCTTGCCTATGAAGCCAACTTACTAATTATTGCAATATATTCTCCGCATCTCCATATGCCACATACAACGGCTAAGGACCATCTTTCCGCCCAACTTTCAATCATCAACCCCTTTATATTAAAAAAACAGAAATGCACAAATACAAGCATCAAGAAAATATTGTTTCATAATCCAATCTCCCTATTTGGAGTTCTCGCACCACGTATGTCCTCAACAACCTCATCTGCCGTACGATCATCTTCCCATCGTCCGGCAAATTCCGAAGTCCAATTGGAAGCATCTGGCGTATTATCCTTGGCTAGTAAAGAAGCAGAGAACTGTTTCATTGATCCTAACTCAATATCAGAGTCTATTTTTTTCAACATATCCATTGAATATTTTTTTTTGCAGAAAAAATGTAATATTTAGCTATCACAAAAAACATAAAGCCAAACACTATTCAGGCTTCTGACTAAGCAATTGAACTGTTTCGGTAAATTCTGCAATGACAGAGGTTAGTCTGGGATTATCAAGGCGGACAATAATCGCTACATCATCCAACTCCCTTTCAAGATACCGAATATCAACGGGCATAAAAATAATTAGACTTATACAGTGAAAATGAAAAAATGAGAATTAATACGATCAAGGTTAAGGTCTACCATACTTCAAAATAGGTAGCTTCCTGCCCTGTACGTTTCTTGAAATCCTCTTTCATTTTTTTTTCCAGCTCCTTAACATATTCACGCTTTAATTTCCTTGCTTCTTCCAATCTCCGAAGGGCATCTTCGCGTGTCATTTTTTTAGTGCTTTCCTTTTCCATATTTCCTTGAATATCAATATTATTCACATACAAAGATAGGGAAAAATATTAATTATCCTATTCCAGCATTTTTTTAACTCACAGCTTCATCCAATATTTACCCTATTTCCATTTCAATGCCTCAACCACCGATCATAATCAGCTAACCGGCTGATCAGCTGCTGCTTACTCTTTTTGGGCTTTTCCTCTTTCTTCCACGGATCAATCGCCTCATGCGCCAAATGATAATAGATACTGCTATCCGTACAACCATAAAGTGTAACCACAGCAAGTGCACGCGACTGCTCCGCCTTGACGAGAGGAAGCATTGTCTGCATAACGCCAACCAACTTTGCCGCCTCTTCTTCCATACCCAATATAGTATAAGCCGGCAGCAAAATGGCATAAAGCTTGCAACGCATCACATCCGTATCCATCTGGAGATTGCCATATTCTTTCAACGCCCTGGCAGCCAGGGAACGATCTTCCTCACTCACCCCCTCCGCACTGTGATAACGCTGAAGAGCACTGTGCAAACCATTCAACATACAGTCATTGTCCAGACGGGTATATACATGCTTGTCCTTATCATTCAGGGCAATTACCTCATACTCACCCGGCATCACACGCAGCAGCGGAACCCACATCCAGTTCTCCACACATACCATCACATCCTTTCGCCCGGCTCCCGGCTGAATGACAACAGTCGCCTCCACCCCCTTAAACCGTCCCTCGGTAATGCGTATCCGGTCGCCCTTGCGCAAACCATCCGGCTGGGGTATATAAACAGGAAGTGTATTGGAATAAGAACGGGCCACCCACTGCAAATTCTCCATTGCCGCATCGGAAAGGTAGGGGAAATACTCCCGCTTCCGCTCCCTCACCCGAGGCAGGAAACTGAGCACAGGAAAACGTTGCATCAGTTGGAAAACATCACGCTCGGAGGCACGGACAAATACATAGTTGAAGAGTAAGGGACGCTGGGTATTGACGAATTTGCCGTCTATACGCTTCACTTCCTGATAGGAAGGAGCAAAAAAGCCGAATGAAGGTTCGCCTGCCTGTATGCGGCGGTCCTGTTCCCGTTGCAAACCGCGCACTCCTCCCCGATGGCAATCGGGAAGCGACAACACATACCAACGCACGGCATTGTTATTCCGCAAAGCCTCCAACGCTTCGGGAGATGCCACAGAACGCTTCGGTTTATCAAACTGATGGGATAGCTTTTTCATGAGGTTTATCGTCAGAAATCCACGCTGACCGATACTGAAAGACCATATCAACGCAGTAGTTATAACTGGCTGATAAATAGCTTTTTATACAGATTTCATTTTGTATTTCTGAAATCTTTTATTTGTTGTCTCTTTCGTCCGAAGACGTCTTTTCTGTCTGCTTTTTATAGACATGTTTATACCCTCAAAAAAGGTTCTTTACCCTTTATATAAAAGGAATTTAGAAACTTTTTGAGGGCACAAAGATACACTATAATTGTGTATTACACAATAAAAGCGCTTAAAAAATAGGAAAACTTACTTTTGATAAGAAAATAAGAGATGGGTATATTTCGTAATCACAATAAAAGATTCAAGTTTTACAAATATTTATTCAATAGGACTGTAATAACCTTATCCAATTCTATAAGGTCATTCTTTATAGTAGTAAATACTATCTGCTCGTCTACATTACTATATTCATGCGAAATAAGATTGCGCATATCATAAATAGCCAACCAAGGAATTTCCTTATATCAGAAAGCGGTGATGGTTGTAAAAACAACAACTTTCCTACCTGTTCACCTATTACTTGAAGGCGCATAACACATGCATTGAACACCATCACTTTATCCATGGAGGCTAAAAAATCATCAGCACAATTTATTTCTTTACTCCATTGCTGTATATAGTAAATGGATTCTTTTATCTGGGTTAACCTGTCGCAAATGGTTAGTCGTCCTCCTTTATACATAAATGGCTTCTTTTTCAATATTCTGTTTCAAAAATGGAGACAGTGAGGAACGGAAACGCACTAAATCAATTTCACAATGAAACATTTCCGTCAAAACAGTCTTCAAAGTGTACATAGTGGATAAAGTAGGATTATCAATATCTACAACAATATCCAAATCACTATCTTCCCTGTTCTCTTGACGTGCAACCGAACCGAAGATACCAATTGATTTAATTCCAAACTCATGCCCAAAACATTGTTTGAAACTAACTAACTTTGCCTTACATTCATTTAAGCATAACATACTTTTCACCAACTTTAGGTACTGGAACAAAGATAAACCTTTTATTTGAACGATACAAGTTCTTACCTCGGTTCTTCATTTCACACACCATCAGAGCTCTCCCTGCATCAGAATGTCATCATCACCATAAACCGCACACCCCATTTGTTCGCATCGGGATGATCCAGATAATTCAGACGGCGGACATAGTCTATGTGCAATATCTTGAAAATATTGTGAATACCCACAGAGCATTCCATGTACGGGGTCTTCGGGTCCATCACAAAGCTGGTAGGACGTCCGTCACGGGTCGGGAACAGGAAGAGTTCGCTGTCACCCGGATGTTTCATCGGATTGTTCTTGTCGGTTAAATGACCATACAGCATCTTGAAGCCGATCGCCTCACGCCACTTCAGTTTCTTCAGCAAAGGAATACGGTTGAAAATCTTACCGTTCAAATCCCACGATACATCCAGAGAGGCGTAACGGTCGTTCAGGAACTCCATATTATTAATCAAGTTGAAAGTCTCGCGTTGCAGGATATAAGACAAGTTGGCCGCCGGCATAATCAGCAACGGGAACGGAACTTTATTCCACTGCGCACCGCCTTTCACGAACATATCAATCTTACCCCATGACGAGAACCAGAAACGCTTGTACAGCCCTACTTCCGTCAGATTGAAGTTATACTCTCCGCCCAGCACACCCTTGAAACCGGTCGTGTGCGACAGCGTGAATACCGGAGCGTCAAAAGAAACCGGTATACGGCGTTGCTTGGTATTGACAAATGTCTCACCCGGAGCGTAACGGAAGGCCAAGGAGGCTTCCATGGTCTGAATCTCAGGAACCAACGTTTTCTGGTCATCATTGGTTATATAGACCAGACCGCCGGTAGGCTCGTCCGTGCTGTGTTTCACTTCCACCGTGGTCTTCAAACCAAACTGCGTCTCGTTCTCATACTTCAAGGCGATATTCCGCACGTAGGACATCTGGTCCACCGTAGAAGTCTTGAAAGAAACGAACACATTATCCTTGTCCGTCTTCAGGAACTTATCCGTGGGCGACATCACATCATACTGATAGCTGAACGTGATAGAGTTTTTCGGAAACTCGCGCGGCAGGTATTCCTTCTTGTTGAAAGAGTATTCCACCTCACCCATATACTTGGAACGATGGTCCTTGAACCCATAAGCATAATATCCCTTGAAGAACAGATGCGGATTCAGGTTGGCCGTGGTCTGCGCGCTCATACGCAAACGCAATCCGTCGATATAGTTATTGGAGATCATGGTGTTTACCGGACCGATATCCACCTTGCTGGGGTTGTCCTTGGTTCCGGTTTCCACAAAGTTCTCGATAAACGCCTTCAATACAAAAATCACATATTTGAATCCCGGCATCTGTTCCAGACGCTTCACCAGCATATCCATAGAACTCTCGGTCTGCGTAAGCGGAACCGGCCGGTATTGATTCCAGAAATCGTCTCCGCGCATCATGGCGTCCGCCTCTTTGATCTCGGCCCCCTTACGCTTGAAAAGTTGCTGCGGAAGCTCATCGAAGGCATAATCGGAATAACGGGTAGTCCTTCGTATCTGGAATCCTTGCATGATCTTCATCAAGGTCATCTCTACAATCATGTCATCGGTCTTCAACACCCACTCCCCATTAGGCAATTGCTCGAACTCCTGAATAATATCCATGTTGTCCACAAAGTTCACTCCCGATTTCTTGGGCAGATTCATCGTACATTTCTTCACCGTATAAGATGAATCGGCCAGTACATACAGATGTCCCGTGAAACCGAAATCCTGCGAGTTATTGGGGACAAAGGTGAGATGGAAGCACTTGTCCTTGTCCACGAATGTGGTGTCCATAATGTAAAACTTATAAAACGAAATGGCGTCACTGGACGAAATAGGACTGATGAAAGGATACTGCAACAGACGGATATCGTTATCATAAATATTCACATCCGTAAACACATCCTTCAGAACCGTGCTCAGCATATCTCCTGTGGCAAACAGCTCGTTCACCCCCGTAGAGCTCATCCCTTTGATAATGGTCTTCTCACTCTTGGGATGTTTACGGTAAATTTTCTGCGAAGCGGTCTCGTCCACCGAGATAGGAAGGATGAATTTATTGGTTTCCTCACAAAGTTCGATCTGGTCTTTCAGGAAAGGCATCTTTTTATACATGCCTTTTTCCAGCATTTCGGGGGTCACATCATTCAGTGACATTGTGATCTTCTGATACTTGTTGTACTGATAATAGTCATTCTCACTCAGCTTGTTATTGTTCTTATGAGCAATCACTTTCTTCATCAGTTCCACAGCCGGGTTATTCTTACGGGAGTACTTCTCTCGTTTGGGCTTCACCACCACTTCGTCCAGCATGATATCGTCCGGCCTCATCCTCACATTCAGGTTCTTGGTGACACCGGGGATTATATTCACTACTTTTGTTACATACCCCACTGCCGAAAAGGTGAGTTTATTCCAGCCTTTACGGGTTTCGACCTTATAATGTCCATCATTATCGGTAATGCTTCCTACGCCTTTTCCTTCATAAAAGACTGACAAGTATGGTATGGGATCATTCGTCAATGAGTCTGTTACAACGCCTTGTATATTTTGAGCTGACACCGAGATGCAGCATCCTAATAACAAAAATAGTAAAAACGACTTGATGTATTTTGTCTTCATTCTTTTTACCGCTATTCTTATGAGCCAGCAAAGTTAAGCATTAACTTAAAAGAAAGTTGCTAATATAAGCTAATAATTACAGAAATCTTACATATTGACCAATAAATAGGTGAAATTTAACACTGACAGAGCCTTTATATAGAAAAATAAAAAAGGGGTCTTTTCACAAAGCCCCCTTTTTAAGTTTTCAATAGGTATTAGTTTTTTTTTAAGGTAAAAAGATTGTTTTCAGGATAACGATGCAAATATGGAGCCTT
>ENA-UOJO01002037-UOJO01002037.1-human-gut-metagenome-genome-assembly--contig:-P57-NODE-2037-length-23204-cov-16.329085_pt1 | contig 23204 bp, 23 predicted proteins | sample MGYA00242351_ERZ723898 | MGnify/ENA metagenome assembly ERZ723898 | reverse complement strand
ACCTCGACACTTGGGAGAATGTATCCTTTGACGACAAGCGGCGGGTGGTGGACTTGATGATTACCACCATAGCCGCCACAAGCGACAGTTTGAATATCACATGGAAAATCTGACGGGCGGAACCCCTCCCGTCAGATACCTACTCTGTGTAGTCCCTTGTAAACTGTACTTTCCGTCCTCATAAACTGCCTCGCACTTTGAGAAATCAACGGAGGACATATCCATGAGACGGTCAGCCAAATCAAGCGTAGTCCTTTGTTGCATGATTTGGCATGATAAAATACACTGCACCATAGATATGTCCTCCTTTTGTATGGTTGTCTTTAGTGGGAGAAGAACTGGTAGAAGCCCATATTGCTTTCGGCTATGCGTTTCATCCTTTCGAGATGTTTAGCGCTTATAGGCATATTCTGTATGGTACACTCCTTCAGCAAATCTTCGATTAACAAGCGATAGTTTTCGCCATTACCGTTGATAGTCGGAAGAATTTTTTGAGAAAAAGCATAATCCAACGGTGCATATTTTGTTGCTGGAGTATCACGCTCCATACATCTACATCCAACTGCGCAATAATTCTTGACCATCTTTTGATTGCGAGGCATAATTTGGAGCGAATGGTCTCGGAAAATTTTCTGAACAGCGTTCCACTTGTTTTGAATTGCTTCATCAATTACATCATTTTTCCCAATACAGAATGCTGCTTTCATGGCGGCGAAGGATATCATATCTTCGCAATTCTCAATATCTTCATCTACTTCGTCATCAATCCTCGTCGGTTCCAGCATAATAACCCAACTTCTATCTAAGAATCTCGGAGAAAGTTCTTCGGTCGTGTGATCAAAATTTACCGTTGCAAGGAAACGAAGATGGTCAGGCAGTTTGAAACTCTTTGAACCGCCGAGTGGAATAGTTCGATTAGAGACTGATCCAAAGTCGCAATTTCTAAGAAATGCCGCCCAGTAGTGCTCTATGGGGCTAAGATTTGCTTCATCAAGAAGGATAACAAAGGGAGCTATTTCTGCTATATCACAGTCGCACTCCTTATCCATTAACTCGAAAGCATTAAAAACTTCCCCATTACTGCGTTCCATTTTCTTGGATAGTGGATTGTAATATCCAATGAAGTCCTTATGAGAAGACCAACCTCGCTCAACAGAAATATCAATAAAGCGTCTTTGCGGAGCATCTGCCACTAAGCCCAACGCTTTAGCAAGAATATTACAGAGAGAGGTTTTTCCTGTTCCGGGTTCTCCCGCGAATGTTGTGATAAATCCCTGAGTGATGCAAATAAGATAATTGGCAATGTCGTTGGAGGAAACGTCTCTATGGGCTTTATTACGAACGAAATCTGTAACCCGCCCAATAATGTCTCCACAATCCAGTGGCTCCGTATTCAGCAGCGTGCTGTCGAACGAAACAGGAACTTCTACAGTAGGTTCATCTCCTATACCACGCAGGATTTTGTCGAGAAGTTTACTGTCGAGAATTCGAGCTGTTTGTGTTGCTTTATCGTTGAACGCTTTTAACGTAGAGTCAAATTGCTTTTGAAGCTCATTGTTGTCAATCAGTTGCTGATTATAACTGTCCTTTGCTTTATCTCGGTCACTTTTTAGCTGGTCACGTTCTGATATGAGTTTATCGATCTCTTCTCGTAGATTAACTTTTTCGCTTAATGTTCTGTTTTCAGCTCTTAATCTCTCAAGCTCTTGCGTTAATTCGGAGACCTTCTGGCTGTTCTCTTCAGATTCCGCTTCTTTTGTTGTTTTAGCACTTTCTTGCAGAGCAGCGATATTCTTCTGCAATGCGGCTTCTTGAAGCTTCAACTCATCCACATGCTTTTGCACTGAAGAGATTTCAATGACTTTATTTTGAATTTGGTCAAAATAGTTGTTTGCGACTTCCTCAGCCAGCGATTGTTTCATATTATTGTCCGCGAGAGCATATTGTACAATGCTCTTTACACACGTTTCTTTTTGATCGACATCCTGTAACAGCGATTGAATCTTTGCGATGCGTTCTTCTGTAAACTGGACATTACCGCCGCTCTCAATAAGTTGCTGGACTGTATCCTTGAGTTGACGCACCTGCTCGCGCGTGTATGAATTCTCTGTACGAAGAGAGTCAATAAAACTGTCAACAAGTGTTTTTTCGCTTATCCAATCGTAGCGAACAGCACACTCTTCTGGTGCAGGAATGGAGGATTTTGGAATCAAAATGAGGGCTTCTTCGCCGTCTTGATCTTCAATTACTAAAAGATCATCATTGTAGGTCATTGCATTATACTCGCCAATGCTATACTGATAGTCCTTTACCCCAAGAAGGCTCATTGTTCCTTCTTTAGTATCGTATTCAAAAGGACCATACAGTTTTCCTTCGCATCTTAGCAGAATTAGCGTGGTGCGAACCGTGCAGTTGGGTTCAGGTATTGACCGATCACTTTGAAGTTGATCAATGCTACTAGTTACATCAATAATTTGATAAAAACCCTTCCCGGAAAAAGTTTCAATCCAAATTTCGGAACTTGCCCTTCCATACTGAGGGTTGTACTTGAGGCTATACATGTTATTCCCATCATAATTTGGATATGAATCACCGTTAATTCTAATATTAACTAAAGAACCAAAATTAGAATAGATATCTTCGGCACTATCACCGCCCTGAATCCTGACTTCGATACGCCCAAACTTTGGAAAATCAGCAGAGTCTACAAGGTCATAATCAGTACCTTTCATCAAAACACGAGGATAGACATAGCAGACTCTGTTAACACCGCCGTAGGGGTCTTCATAGTTCGCATTAAAAAATAACCATGCAAGAATGTTCTTTCCTTTGTACTGCTTAAAATCCATGTATTTCTCCTCCTTTTGACCTTTTTAATCTTTATCTGGCATAACGTCAACGATATCTCCAATATTGCAATCAAGAGCAATACATATTTTTGAGAGGCTTTCCATAGAGACAAATTCGTTTTTCCCCATCTTGGCAAGCACATTGAAGCTGATACCGGAGGCGTCTTTCAAATCTGTCCGGTTCATTTTCTTATCGATCAGCAGTTTCCAGAGCTTATCGTAGGAAATAGGCATGGCAATTTCTCCGTTTCAAATTTAGACTGATTATACTATAACACAAAACGACGATGTTCGCAAGATAATCTCATCAGAACGTGAGATGTTCTCTGCAAAGAAAAAACCGTCTGCAGGAGCTTGGATGCTCCTGCGGACGGCTGTGGCTGGTGAAGGCTTACGGGCTGACCCCGGACGACCGCGTGTTCTACATGACGTGCACAGCGCTCAACAAAGAACTGACCCGCTGCACCCAGCTAACCTATCTGCCAGACATTCGCGTCCATGATCTTCGGCACAGCCACGTTTCTCTCTGTATCGAACTTGGGTACTCTATTGTTCTGGTAGCCAAGCGAATCGGCGATACTGTTCCCGTCGTCATGCGAACTTATGCCCATTTGTACCCCAACAAGCAGCAGGAGCTTGTGTCGAAGCTGGAGGCCATCGGCTCCCCCACTTCTAAAGACGATGACTCTGATTTGATGTCACTCGGCTAGGCCGAAAACAGGTGATGTCACGGCCCGTTTTGTGATGCCACGATGTCAAAAAAGCCTCGAAAAGTTTCGATTTCTCGTTACTTTCCGGGGCTTTCAAATTATTCTTCGATAATAAACCGTACTACCATTTCCCGGCGCATCCAGCAGGTGCTTTTTGCCGCAGGTGATGTCAAAGTGATGTCATTCTTCCGAAATTCATCATTTTTCAATCATAGGCACGTTTAATTTTCCCATATTCCATTATTCGAGCTCGATCGTGGCTGGCGGTTTACCGGTGCAGTCATAGAAGACGCGGTTGACGTGCTTGACCTCATTGACGATACGGCTGGTGACGGTGCCGAGGACATCCCACGGCATATTATAGCTTTCGGCCGTCATGAAGTCGGTGGTGGTGACTGCGCGCAGGGCCACGGCATAGCCATAAGTCCGCTCGTCGCCCATAACGCCGACGCTGTGCATATTGGTCAGAGCGGCGTAATACTGGCTGATTTCCTTATCGAGGCCGGCCTTGGCGATCTCCTCACGCCAGATGGCGTCGGCGTCCTGCACGATTGCGACCTTCTCGGGGGTGACTTCGCCGATGATCCGGATCGCCAGACCCGGGCCGGGGAACGGCTGACGGCTTACCAGATACTCGGGCAGGCCCAGCTCACGGCCGGCCTGACGCACTTCGTCCTTGAACAGGTTGCGCAGAGGCTCAACCAGCTCCTTGAAGTCAACGGTGTCGGGCAAGCCGCCCACGTTGTGATGGCTCTTGATGACGGTGGACTCGCCGCCCAGACCGCTCTCGACCACGTCGGGGTAGATCGTGCCCTGCGCAAGGAAATCGACCTTGCCGATCTTCTTGGCCTCTTCCTCAAAGACGCGGATGAACTCTTCGCCGATGATCTTCCGCTTCTTCTCCGGCTCCGAAACGCCCTTCAGCTTGCTGAAATAACGCTCCCGGGCATCCACGCAGATGAAGTTGATGTCAAAATTCGGGTTGCCCGGCCCAAAGACCGCGCAGACCTCTTCCTTCTCGTTCTTCCGGAGCAGGCCGTGATCGACGAAGACGCAGGTCAGCTGCTTGCCGATAGCCTTTGCCAGCATTGCGGCCAGAACCGACGAATCCACGCCGCCGGACCCAGCCCGCTTTTGAGGATCTGAAACGCTGCGGCGATCGTCTCGGATGCGTCGCTCAGCGTCTGCCCCACGATGGGGACCGTCCCGATCAGGAAGCTTCCCGCGCGGAGGGCGGTACGGTCCAGCTGAAGGGCCGAAACCCGCTGAAGCCCTAGAAGCAGGACAAGGAGCTTTCCGGCCAGAGAGAGCAGCCGGGTCATGAGCTGCCCGGCGGAGCGGCAGAAGACCGACAGCCCGTCCCCGCTGCTGATACAGCAGGCCACGCTCAAGGCCAGATAACACTCAAGGAGAGGCGGCAGAACGGTACAGAGGAACTGCGCCAGCGCGCAGAGCGCGACCAGAAAACCGCCCCCTGCCGCACTTCCAGCCGCAGTCTCGCCGCCCATGGCAAGGACACCCGCATAGACCGGAAGGAAACCCATCAGATACCGCTGCCACCCGCCGATCTTTTCGCAGAAAAGCTGCGCAAGATCCAGCAGGTCGTTCCAGACCAGAACCCCGCAGCCGCCCACTGTCAGAAGCTCCACCAGTTCGTGATCCGTCTGCCGGGCCAGAAAGACCGACAGAATTGCCGCCAGCAGCAGGAAAAGCAGGACTTCCGCATACCCGGTCAGGGACTCCCGCAGAAGTCCGGTCAGGGAGTCCGGAAGGAACTCCCGCAGAACCGCAAACGGCTCGTCCGCCAGTGCTTTCCACGAGACCGGGCTTTGCTCCAGATAAGGCCCCCAGAGCGACCGACCCGGCAGCTTATCCAGAAGAGAAAATGAATCGATCATCCCGCAATACTCCATATCCGCTGGCCGATTTCTTCCAGCAGGGGCCACGCCGCCGCAAGGATCAGGCATCGCCCGGCCAGCCCGACGCACCACCCCAAAGATTCGGCTCCCGCCTCTTCGCAGAGAGAGCGGGTATAATCGGTCAACAGGGTCAGCCCTGTGCAGCGCAGCAGGCAGGAAAACGCCGTGCCACCGGCTTGTCCCGCCAGCCGGTGAAGCCCGGCCAGAAGTTCCGCTGCCGCCGCGCCGACCCGGAACATCAGGATCACAGCCGCTCCCAGCGAGAGCAGGAAGGCAAAGGCAGGCGAGCTTTTCTGGAACAGGACACAAAGCCCGGCGGCGGCAAGCGCGATTCCGAAAACCGAAAGCGGAAGGCTCATAAGGAGAACAGTGTCTTGATGGTGACAAAGAGGGTGCTGATCTGCTTGACGAGGATCGAGAGAACCACGACCAGCCCTGCCAGTGTCGTCATCATGGCCTGATCTTCCCGCCCGGAACGGATCAGCAGTTGATTGAGTACCGCTACGATGATCCCAATGGCCGCGATCTTAAAGATCAGATCAATTTCCATCCGCCTGTCCCTCCTTTTTTATCTTTCACCAAAGCAGGATCGCTGCCGCCAGCCCTGCGCCAAGGCCAAGCTTCCGGAAAAGCGCAAGGTGATTTTCCGCCGCCCGGCCTGCGTCCTCCCGCATAGTCTCCAACTGCCCGATGTACAGCCGGAGACGGCTGCATTCCCGCACCGCGTCCGCATGACCCAGACCGGAAAGACATTCCCGGAGGCAGTCCGCCTCCCGCCGGGAAAAGGTGTCCGGCGGAGCGACTCGGCAGAATGACCCGCCCTGCTGCCCCGGCGGGATCGTCCCGTCCCGGCAAAACGCCTGATAAAGCTGTTCCAGATCGGTACGGCAGCAGGCGTTCTCCTGCTCAGTCCGGCAGAGCATCCGGATGGTGCAGTCCAGCTCGTCCAGATGCCGCTGTGTCTGGAGGCAGAACCAGTCGCCCCAGAACCAGCCGCAGCCGACGCAGAAGCATCCACCGATGACCCGGAGAAGATTCACAGCATCCGCACCTCGCAGACCTGTCCAGGATGAGTCCGCCCCCGGAGAAGGGCCATGGCTCGCAGCGCGTCCGCCGCCCGGAGTGCCTGTACCTGCGGGCGGCGGCAGGCTTCTTCCAGCGAGGAGGCATGAAGCGTCGCCACAAAATCCACCCCGCTGAACAAACCCTGCTCCAGTGCCGTCACTTCTTCCAGCCCACCCAGCTCATCCAGAAGGATCACCTGCGGGGAGAGGGTCGCAATGCCATCTGAACAGCCTTTTCCTTGGCGATCCCGGCGATCACATCCACCGGTTCCCCGACCGGCGGCGTCTCCTTCCGCTCGGGAAACAGTTCGCCCCGTTCGTCGATCACCGCTGTCATCCGGTGCCGTTGTGCGAGATACCGTGCCATGCTCCGGAGCAGGGTCGTCTTGCCGCTGTCGGGTTCCCCCACCAGAAGCAGACCGGTGAACGGGCCATCGAGAAGCCGCTGTAATTTGTCCGGCAGGATCACCGATTTCCGGCGTGATATCCGGAGATTCAGCGACCATAGTTTCTGCAGGATCACACCCTGTTCCGGATGCTCGGGAAATCTCCCGCCGATGCCTGCCCTGCACCCGTCCGGGAGGGTAATATAACCCGCCGCGATCTCATTCTGGTGGCTGTGGACTGACCCGCCGCAGAGGGTGTAGAAGATCTCTTCCATCTGCAGATCTGTCAGCCGCAGCGCGGCAAGGGCACTGCCCTTGTCTGACACCAGCTCTTCACAGGTGCGGGTCTCCCCGTCCACCGTAAAGACCGGCGGGCAGCCGATCCTCAGCCGGATCTCGTGGATCCGTTCCGCACGCTCCGCCGGAAGCTCCATCAGAGGTCGTGCCAGCCAGAAGGGTAAAACCTGCACTGCCCGGTAATACTCGTCCATTTTTTCGTCTCCCTTTCCGCTTGGACTCAAAGCCTGAACATTGTGCTTTTGCAATCACTGTATGCAGAACGGGCGGAAGTAGAACTCCCTTTCCGGAAGGATCTTCGCACAGAAAAAGAGCCACCCGTGATGTCACGCACGGATGGCTCTTCGATGATTCAGATTCTGGCTCGGCCGCCTTATCAGTTGTGGTCAATCATGGCAAGGAATTCTTCCTCGGTCAGGACGGGGACGCCCAACGCCTGCGCCTTTGTCAGCTTGGAGCCTGCGGCAGTGCCTGCCACAACATAGGCCGTCTTTTTCGAGACAGAGCCGCTGGCTTTTCCGCCGTTCCGGACGATGAGTGCTTCCGCCTCGCTGCGGGAAAGGGTTTCCAGCGTGCCCGTCACGACCAGCGTCTTCCCGGCCAGCTTATCCCCCTTGGGTTCTCCCTTCCACTGCATATTCACACCGGCATCCGCCAGACGACGGATCAGGTCAGAGGTGCCGTCTTTCGCAAAGAATTCCACGATGCTCTGCGCCATGACGCCGCCAAACCCATCGATCTCGCTGATCTGCTCCTCAGTGGCCTCCCGGACAGCCTGCATCGAACCGAAGTGTTCCGCCAGCAGAGCGGCGGCCTTGTCGCCGATGTTCCGGATTCCGAAGCCGAAGAGCAGTTTGTCGAGGTTGTTCTGTTTGGACCGCTCAATGGCGTTGAGCAGGTTGGTCGCGCTCTTCTCCTTGAATTTGTCCAGAGACAGCAGCTCCTCCATGGTAAGGGCGTAGATATCCGCCGCCGAGCGGACAAAGCCCTTTTCTACCAGCTGGGTCGCCACCGCTGTGCCAAGACCATCGATGTCCATAGCGTCCCGGGACGCAAAGTGGATGATATTCCGCAGGGACTGTGCCGGGCACTCCGGGTTGACGCACCGGAGTGCGGCTTCATCTTCCAGATGGACGACCGGCGCACCGCAGGAAGGGCAGACTTCCGGCATCTGATAGGGCTGGGCATCTTCCGCGTGTTTTGTCACACCAATGACTTCCGGGATGATATCGCCTGCCTTCCGGACCTGAATGGTGTCGCCGATGCAAAGGCCGAACTGCCGGATGAAATCCTCGTTGTGAAGGGTCGCCCGGGCCACTGTCGTACCGGCCAGAAAGACCGGATCAAAGCAGGCCGTCGGGGTCAGCACGCCGGTACGCCCGACCGCGACCTCGATGCTGCGGAGAACCGTCTCCTTCACTTCGGGCGGATACTTGAACGCAATAGCCCACCGGGGGAATTTGTTGGTTGATCCCATCCGGTCCCGCTGGGCGAAATCGTTGACCTTGATGACCGCGCCGTCCATATCAAAATCCAGCTTGGAGCGGTTCTGCCCGATCTGCTCGATCTCTCCGATGGCGTCCTCGATATTGTGGACGATATGATACCGCGGCGAGACCGGAAGTCCAAGGCTCTTGAGATAATCCAGACTCTCCGCATGGGTCTTCAGCTCATGTCCACGGATCTGCTGGACGTTGAAGATAAAGATGGACAATCCACGGCTTCCGGTAATTTTTGCATCTTTCTGACGCAGCGACCCGGCGGCAGCGTTGCGCGGATTCTTGAACGGCGCAGCCCCCTGCAGCTCCTGCTCCGCGCAGAGCTTCTGGAACGCCTCATGGGGCATATAGACCTCTCCGCGCACCTCAAGGAATTCCGGGGCGTTCCGGAGCTTTTTGGGGATGGCACGGATCGCGCGGACATTTGCGGTCACGTCCTCACCCACAACACCATCACCACGGGTCGATGCCCGCACCAGCTCGCCGTTTTCATATTCGAGACTGCAGGAAAGGCCGTCGATCTTGATCTCGACCACATACTCCGGCTCGGTCTCGTATTCCCGGACTTTGCGGTCAAAGTCCCGCAGCTCCTCGTAGGAGAACGCATCCAGCAGGCTTTCCATCTTGACTGCGTGAGTCACTTTCGTAAACCGGCCGCTGGGTGTTCCGCCAACGTGCTGGGTCGGAGAAGACGGTGTCACCAGTTCCGGAAACTGCGCCTCCAGTGCTTTCAGCTCCCGGGTCAGCGCATCGTACTCGTAATCCTCCAGCTCCGGCGCATCCTGATCGTAATAAAGCCGGTTGTTTTTTCGATCACCGCACGGAGTTCTTCCACACGGTTTCGGGCCTGTTCCAGTTCCAAATACTCCACTCTCCTCATTTCAGGTACTTCTGTATTTTACCACGTTTGGCCCGCAAATAAAAGCCCCGGAATGCCGCATCTATACAAAACGTATTGTTGTATCGCCCGGTTGTGTCATCTTTCGTGGTGAAATCAGTTTCAGATGCTTTTCAGTGTTGACTTATAATCAATCATTAAATATTACGTTTTGTTTAATAGTTGATTTATGACGTGATGTCGTTGTTTATTTGCCGTGCCGCGCTTGTCAATGCGGAGGCGGCAACACAGCACGCCGCAAAGACCAGCAGGGCACAATCGGTCGGGACGCGGTTCATCAGAACGACCCGGGGGCGAAGCGTGCGGAAGACATCCTGCTCACCGGCAGGCATCAGGAGATAGAAAAACGCCAGCGAAAGCGGAAGATGGAGCAGCCTTGCCTGATACAGCGGCCGGAGGGTCATTTCCACCGGGCAGATCGTCCGGATCTGAAGCAGGACCGACAGGCCTTGTACGCTGAGGGATGCGCAACAGAGCGCGCTGCCCCAGAATCCGATCCCGGCAGAGGCAGAGCATCCGGCGCAGACTTCCAAGAGGATCGCCGCAATGGTCCCGACTGCCTGCGGGAAAATCGCCCCTGCCCCTGCCGCCAGCATCCGGAAGTAAAGGACAAAGCCGCAGAGTTTCAGGTAGGTCTGGGTCGCAGAGGCGAGGATCTGGTCCAGCCGTGGCGTGGGAAAGGACTGCGGCTCCGCAGGTGTTCCGGCGTTCCGGCATGGGTGCAGGCGGAAAAGAACCGCCGCCGACAGATACCCGGCAAGGATCTGCGAGACAAACAGGCAGATTCCCAGCTCGGTGCTTCCCAGCAGGTACCGGCCGACCGTCAGGATGACAAAGGACGGCCCGGAGCAAACACAGGCCGGAAGCAGTGCATCCGCTTCCTCCGCCGTCATCTGTCCGGTGCGGACGGCCTCTGCCGCTGCGCTGGCGGCCGGTGCAAATCCACTCAGAAAACCGATCATCAGGACCCGGGCCGCGCAGTGATTGTCCAGACCGATGAGCCGGACAACCGGACGGAACGGAACCGCAAGCCTCTCCCCTGCCGGACATTGGATCAGCAGAGAGGACACCACCAGAAATGGAAACAGTGACAGCAGCAGCGACCCGCAGGCAGAAGCCTGTCATCGTCACATCGACACGGGGGAGCTTCCGGAGCATCATCCCGTAGGCCAGCAGATGACCCATCTCATGGAGAAAGGCCGCCCACAGCCCGGCCCGCAGAAATCCGCCCGCGTCCATCCAGAGCAGAATGTACAATACCCCGCAGAGCAAAAGCGGATCCCGGAAGGTCAGCGGCCCCAGCCGGATGCTGTGATGGAAGGGGCGGGTGGGGAAGAACAACTTCAGGGATTCTTTTTTCTCTCTCATTCCATCCTGTGCATTCTTCATTTGTTCACTCCCTCATCTCCTCCATTTTAAGTTCAAGTTTTCAGAAGTTTATGCAGGCAGGAATGCAAATAGCCCTCCCGGTTATTTGAAATAACCAAGAGGGCCAAAATTGTTTTTATCAACTATAAATCATTTCTGGTTCTGCCGCAGAATCATTCTTCCTCTGTGTCAAATTCCAGATAAGCACCCTTCATCGGGCTGGCTGCATGTTCGCTGAACAGCCGCAGGGTTCCGTTCTTATAACGGCGGGCTTTGGGCTTCCATGCAGCTCTGCGTTCCTTCAGGATCTCGTCCATCTCCTCCGGCGTTTTCGGCTGTCCTTTGACGCCGATGATGTTAAGCTTTCGCTCCGGAATATCGATCTCGATCAAGTCACCTTCCGCTACCAGAGCGATGGGACCGCCCGTCTGCGCCTCCGGGCTGCAGTGGCCGATCACCGGGCCAGTAGAAGCTCCGGAAAAACGTCCGTCTGTGATCAACGCGATCGAGCGGCCCAGCTCCTTGTCCGAGCTGATGGCCTCGCTTGTATAGAACATCTCCGGCATACCGCTTCCCTGCGGCCCTTCATACCGGATAAACACGGCGTCACCTTTCTCGACTTTATGGTGGAGGACCGCATCCAGACATTCTTCCTCACTATTGAACGGGCGGGCACGGAGCACCGCGCGGAACATTTCCCTCGGGCAGGCCGTATGCTTGATCACGGCTCCTTCAGGTGCCAGATTGCCCCGCAGAATTGCGATACTGCCATCTTCACCGATCGGCTGACTTGCCGGACGGATGATATCACTGCGGGTCAACTTCAAACCACAGCGGGCGTTTGCCTCATCCAGAAGCTGCTGGCAATGCTCGTAGAATCCATTCTTTTTGAGGTCTTCCAGATTTTCGCCCAGCGTTTTTCCGGTAACGGTCATGGCGTCAAGATGGAGAACATCACGGATCTCTTCCATAATTGCAGGAACACCGCCCGCATAATAGAAGAACTCTGCGGGCCAGCGGCCTGCCGGACGAATATCCAGCAGATATTTTGCGCCGCGATGGAGCCGGTCAAACGTGTCACCATCGATCTGGATCCCGAACTCGTGCGCGATCGCAGGCAGATGCAGCAGTGCGTTCGTCGAACCCGAAATTGCCGCATGGACCAGAATTGCGTTTTCAAAACTATCCATCGTAACAATGTCGCTGGGACGGATCCCCTTATAGGCCAGTGCGACTGCCTGACGCCCCGCACGATGCGCATAGCTGACAAGATCCGGACTGGTCGCCGGCAGCAATGCACTTCCCGGGAGCGCAAGACCCAGAGCCTCCGCCATGATCTGCATGGTCGAAGCGGTTCCGATAAAACTGCACGCACCACAGCTCGGGCAGGCGTTCTGCTTTGCCCAATCCAGCTTTGACTCGTCAATTTCGCCACGCTCATACTTCGCGCTGTAAATTCCCAATTGTTCCAGCGTCAGCAGTTCCGGGCCTGCCCGCATGGTTCCGCCCGTAACAACGACCGACGGGATATTGACCCGTGCCAGACCCATCAGGTTTGCCGGCATTCCCTTATCACAGCTGGCAATAAAGACGCCTCCGTCAAATGGGGTCGCATTGGCGTGGATCTCGATCATATTCGCGATCATCTCACGGCTTGCAAGGCTGAAATTGATGCCATCGGTTCCCTGACTTTCACCATCACAGATATCGGTGCAGTAATACCGGGCACCATGCCCGCCCGCATCCTGAATTCCCTTGCAGGCAGCTTCGACCAGTTTGTCCAGATGTCCGCTTCCCGGGTGGCTGTCGCCAAAGGTGCTTTCCACGATGATCTGCGGCTTTGAAAGTTCCTCCGGCTTCCAGCCGGTCCCCAGCCGCAGCGGATCCAGCTCTGGTGCAAGTCTGCGCATTTTCTGACTGATCAGTTCCATGATTTAACCTCCCAAATACAGATCCCGGACCCTCGGGTTGCTTGCCAGCTGCTTGGCATCGCCGCTCAGCTGTACTGCGCCGGTCTCAATGACATAGGCCCGGTCCGCAGTCTTCAGCGCAAGGCGGGCATTCTGTTCGATCAGAACGATCGTGACGCCTTTTTCATGGTTCAGTTTCCGGATCGTTGCAAAAATGTCGTTGACAACGATCGGCGCAAGACCCATCGAAGGTTCGTCCAGCAACAGAAGCTTCGGCTTTGCCATGATCGCCCGTCCCATTGCCAGCATCTGCTGCTCACCACCGGAAAGGCTTCCGCCCTTCTGATCTCTGCGCTCTGCCAGCCGGGGGAACAGCTCATAGACTTCATCCAGTTCCGGCTGGATGTTATCGCCCTTCTTCCGACTATACGCACCCATCAGCAGGTTTTCGTGTACCGTCATATCACTGAAGATCTGGCGGCCTTCCGGGACCTGAATCACGCCACGCTCCACGATCCCTGCGCTGTCGATTTTTCCGCCCAGCTTCTCACCTTTGAAAGCAATGCTTCCCTTATAGGGCATCAATCCGGAGATGCAGCTGAGCAGCGTCGTTTTTCCTGCGCCATTTGCGCCGACGATCGTGACGATCTCTCCTTCGTACACTTCCAGACTGACAGATTTCAATGCCACGATGCTGCCATAGGACGCAGCAACATTTTCCACCTTCAGCAACGGTTCGCTCATTCAGCATCCTCCTCTTCTTTACCCAGATAGGCTTCAATGACGCGCGGATCATTCAGAGCGGTCTTGGGATCACCATCACAGATTTTCTGTCCATGATCCAGAACGGTAATGCTATCCGAGATATCCGAAACAAATTTCATGTCATGTTCCACCAGCAGGACGGTCACGCCCATATCCCGCATCCGGAAGATCAGGCGGCTCAACTCCGCGCTTTCCGTGCTGTTCATACCTGCGGCAGGCTCATCCAGCATAATGATCTTGGGTTTGCTGTTCAGCGCACGCGCAATTTCAAGGATACGCTTTTTGCCATACGGAAGTCCGGATGCCGACTGCATTGCCAGATCTGCCATACCAACAAATTCCAGTGTCTGCATCGCATTCTCGTAGCATTCTTTCTCTGCCTCGCGGCTGCGGCGGGTCCGCAGAACACTGCCCAGCATACTGCTGCCTGTACGGGTGTGTGCGCCGACCATGACATTCCGTACGATGTTCATATTTTCAAACAGAAGGATATTCTGGAATGTACGGGCAATGCCCCGGGCAGTGACCTGATGCGCCTTCAGTTTGGTGATGTCTTCCCCGTCAAAGGTAACGGTTCCGGAGGTCGGCGTATAGATGCCCGATACAATGTTGAAGAAGGTGGTCTTGCCCGCACCGTTCGGCCCGATCAACGCATGGACTTCACCCTTCTGGATTTCCATGTCAACATCGTTGACAGCCTTAAGTCCGCCAAACTGCATCGTAACATGGCTTGCCTGCAAAAGAACTGCCATCGTTTATTCCCCTTTCTTTGCAGCCACAGGCTTTTGTGCCCGCTTACGCGCTGCGTTTTCAATTGCGATGCGAATAAAGCCATAAATACCGCCCGGCATGAAGATGACCGAAAGGATGATCACCAGACCGTAAACAAAGTCCAGATGGTTTGCGAACGGACGGAGCAGTTCCGGCAAAGTGGTGATGGTAAGCGTACCGAGGACCGGGCCCCAGAGGGTTCCCATACCGCCGACGACGGTCATTGCCAGAGTCGAGATGCTGACCTTCGAGAACATATCCGCGCTCAGGTAGCTGTTTGTGACAGCGTAAAGGACACCTGCCAGACCTGCCAGCGCGCCGGAGATTCCGCAAACCAGAAATTTAAGCCGGGTGATATCCACGCCCATGGCAGAAGCCGCAATCGGTGCGCTGCACATTGCCTGCATTGCACGGCCGGTCTTGGACCGGACCAGACGGTAACAGAACAGGAAAACCAGAAGCAGGACAGCCAGAGAAATATAGTAGAATTGCCAGTTGCGCAGTTTTACGCCGAAGAAACTCCACTTCGCAATGGCGGGAATGCCGGTGGCACCGCCCGTCAGCCAGCCTTCGTTCACGATAAAGGTCGAGACTGCTTTGTAAAATCCGACCGTTGTCATCGCAAGAAAGATCGCGTTCAGTTTACAGCACGCCGCACCCAGAAGCAGCCCGGCCGCAAAGGACATCAGGACTGCCGCGATCACGGCCAGAAGGAAATGTACGCCATAATACTTGTTGAGGATTCCGTAAGTATACGCGCCGATCATCATAAAAGCCGCGTGTCCCATTGAGATCTGGCCGGTATAGCCCAGAAGCAGATTCAGGCTGCAACACATGATGCCGAAATAGCAGTAAGAGCAGAGAATATTGATCAGATAGTTGTTATCGATGCCCAGCACCAACGGTGCAGCTACCGCACAAAGGATCAGCACTCCAATCGTGATTTTAGTCGAACGTGAAACCGTATTCATGCTGCCGCCTCCTTACACCTTCGTGATCGATTTCTTGCCCAGAATACCCTGCGGACGGCAGAACAGAACAATCACAAGGATCACAAACGAGAATACATCTTTATATGCCGTAGAAATATACAGACTGCACAGCGACTCCACGATACCCAGCAGCACGCTACCAAGCATAGCACCCGGGAGACTTCCGAAGCCGCCCATGACTGCTGCGGTCATCGCCTTGTTGCCAAATGTCGTGCCCATGGAATATTTTACGGAGTAGATGGGACCCATCATAACACCGGCCACCGCTGCGAGGCAGGCTGCGATCACATAAGTTGCCATAATGATCGTCGGGGTCCGGACACCCATCAGGCTGGCCGCCTTACGGTTCATGCTGACCGCAGTCATCGCGCGGCCGGTTTTGCTGTACTTCATAAAAACGGTCAGTGCGATCATAAGGACTGCACAGATCAGAATGATCAGAAGGTTCTGTGCCGTGATCACCAGACCGCCGATCGAGAAGTTTTTCTGCGGGAAGATATTATCACTGCGGACAACATCCGAACCCCAGATATCACGGACGACCTCCTGTACCACATACTGCATACCCAGAGTCGCCATCAGAAGCGACATTGAGGGCCGGTTATACAGCGGGCGGTAGGCCAGACGTTCCAGCACCAGCATCAGGATACTGGTAAAGAGAGCTGCTCCGGCAAATGCGATCACCACGGGGAGTTTCATCCGTGTGAAGAGGGTCAGGCCAACGAACGCGCCCACCATATAGAACTCGCCCTGCGCAAAGTGGCCCATTTTTAATGTACTATAAATCACACTGTATCCCAAAGCGATCAGCGCGTACACACAGCCTTGTGCCAAGCCGCCAAATACAGCCTGAAAGAACGTAACCACAATATCACTCCATTTCTATAAAAATACCCGCCAGCCGCCGGGATTACGCCGAGGGACTGGCGGGATTTCAGATATTACTGTTGCTTGCTTTTACAGGCTCCACTCGACCTTGCTCATCTCAAAGTCACTGTTCCAGACACCAATGTTCATCTGTCCCAGACCGACGCCGTTATCAAATGCACCGAAATCAAAATGACCCTGCACACCATCGAAGGTCGCCTTGCGCAGCGTAGCATTGAGGTTCTTATTGAAGTCCTTGCTTTCCGGATCCTGCGCGCCCATATCATTCAATGCAGTTGTCACATGGAACACAGCGTCCACGACACGAGCCGGGACATCCGTCAGAGCGTCGCCGGTAGAGATGTAGCCAGAATACTTCTCCGTAATCCGGGGCTGCAGCTTGTTCTCCGGATCCGGGATATAACCAACCGGGAAGACAACACCATCGATGTCCTGTGCGGACCAGGTCGTCAGCATCTGGTTCTGAGCCAGATTGGTGCCACCAGCAAAGAAGATATCATCACCACAATACTGGTGCATCGCTGTGTAGCAGAGCTGGCCGTTTGCCTGATTCAGGCCCCAGTAGATCACACAGTCCGTACCTGCGTTCTTTGCATTCAGTGCAACCGAGGTATAGTCCGTATCTTCATTGGACATCTGCTCATGGGTTGCCAGATCCATCCCATAGGCTTCCTTCAGATACCGCTCAATCTCCTTGGCCGCCGTCATACCGCCCTCGGTATTGATATTGATGAGGGAGATGTTCTTATAGCCCAGATAACCGACCAGGTAGTCGATCAGCGTGTCGCCCTGCACAAGGTCCGTACCGGTCTCGATGCACAGGTACTCCCAGCCCTGAGAAACCGAAGCCGGACCGGAAACAATGCCCAGCAGCGGGGTCTGTGCATCCTCGAAATACTGGCCGTCTGCAAGGATCATCGTCGTCAGCATATGGCCGATGGAAACATTGCATCCGTACTGATCCAGCGCAAAGGTTGCGGCGGTCGGCGCGCCATCCGTGGTTCCCTTGTCATCGATATACTCGAACTCCAGCTCATAGTCCGGGAGCATATTGTCCTCTGCAATGACATCGCTGGCCGCCTGAATTGCTGCCTGATACTGTGCATAGAACTGCTGGTTTTGGCCGGACATCGGGCACATGACGGCAACCTTGACGATCTTCTTGGTCCCATCACCTGCTGCGGCGGAAGCAGCTGCCGAACCAGTGGAAGAAGCAGCCGTGCTGCTGCCGGAAGAAGATCCTCCACAGGCGGTCATTGCTCCGACTGCTGCCATGGCACCACAGATGGATAAGAAATTACGGCGAGAAATCTTTTTCATGTTAGTACCCTCCTTCGCTAACATTCCATTGTGCGGGGTGTTTTACGATTCTTCTCTTTTTTGGCGTACGCTGTTTGAATGTTCGACATGGCTTCGTCTCTCTTTTGTTACATCGTACGTCTTACGTCGAACATATTATCTCATTTTGTCTCTATTTTATCAACATCAATCCATTTGATTCGTGTGATGTCACAAAACCCACTTTTCGTTTTCGTCATTTTGACCATCTTTTCACATTTTTGATCCCTGAAATTTACTAAAAATTTGTTGAAACACGGTTTTGAACCTCAAAAAATCACTGTTCTGCATAAAAAAGAACCGCCGTATGTCTGCGTCGGAGGATCCCCCTCTCCCAGAACAATACAGCAGTTCTCCCTGAAACAGGCTGTGGCCTGTATCTTATTCTATCGTATTCTTAAATGTCTTTTTCCTCTTGTGCAAGCTTCTGATGGATGCAGTCCCAGTTATATTTCAAATGCTGCTGCATCGCCTCCCGTGCCTTCTCCGGGTCATGCGCCGCAATTCCGTCCGCAATTGCACGATGTGTCTCGATCGTTTCCTGCAGCAGAGCGCTATGGGTCATTGCGATCAGCATATCCACGCTCCGGTTGATCACAGGAATGATCTTCGGCACAACAATATTTTTGCTTGCCTGCGCAATTGCCACATGAAATCGGATATCCTCTTCCAGATGCGGCGCATCCTGACAGATCAGACGCTCGACGCGATCGCAAAGGTCGTAGATCTCGCGGATATCCTCCAGTGTTGCTTTGCGCGCAGCCTGTTCCGCGATCCACGGCTCGATCACCATTCTGATTTCCAGCAGATCCAATCCCAGCTTTTGCTGGTCCTGCTCATAGTTGAATCCAAACGGATCCTCCACAATTCCCGGGTTCTGGGTCACAAAGGTACCTTTTCCTCGTTGGATCGTAAGGATATTCCTCGCGACCAACTGTTTTACAGCCTCTCGTATCGTACCGCGTCCAACCCCAAGCTCCTGCGCCAGATCAAATTCATTGGGCAGGCGGTCGCCTTCTTTCAGCTCCCGTTCCTGAATCAGCTGTGCGATCTGCTCGGCGACGCGTTCCGCCAGAGGCTGATTTTCTTTTTGTACCGCATTAAACATTTCACATTCTCCAATCTCCTGCCGGATTGTCTCTCTCCAAAGACAATTTCGTCTTATGACGTCCGATGTCTTTCTTTTAACTTAGAGTACCATTCATTTTAGGAATTGTCAATCCATCTCATCAACTTTGTTTTTCAGATCAGGTCTTGAAATCCGCCGTACAGATGTGATATAGTAAAGTCATGGCTTCGTCTTTCTTCCAATGGAAGAGAGGTTTCTGATGAAAAATACAATGATTCCGGATTCGATCTGGATAAATGCCCACATTCAGACTATGGATGATTCTCTTCCCTCAGCGCAGGCTTTTGCCGTTGCCGGGGGAAGGATCACTGCGCTTGGCACCGACGATGAGATCCTTTCGCTCCGTGGCCCGCAGACAGAGATCCATGATCTGGAGGGGCATTTTGTTTACCCCGGATTTATCGAAGGCCATATGCACCTTCCGATGTATGGTGACAGCCTGCTGACCCTGCCCGTCCGGGATCGCTCCCGGCAGAAGATCCTTGAAATGGTTCGTCAGTGTGTTGCACAGTCTGCTCCCGGCGAGTGGATCGTCGGCGGAATGGGTTGGAACAACGAAGTCTGGGACGATCCTTCCTATCCTTCTGCGCTTGAACTGGACGCAGTCGCGCCTCAGAATCCGGTCCTGCTTCCCCGGATGGATGGCCACATGATCTGGGTCAACCATCGTGCTCTGGAAGCCGCCGGAGTGACCGAACAGACCCCTGATCCAGAGCACGGAGAATTTATGCGGAACCCCGACGGCACACTTCTGGGCTGCGTCACAAATGAGGCCGCTGAACAGGTCAAAGCGTTTGTTCCGGAAAAGACCGCCTTACAGAGAAAAGATGCTCTGCTTGCCGCACAGCAGCAGCTTCTTCAATACGGTGTAACCAATGTGAACGACATGGGCACCTCCCTTGAAGATGTTCACGACCTGAAAGCATTGTACGAAAGCGGCGAGTATAAGCTCCGCTTTCACGGCGCGCTTCGTTACGCACTCGGGCCTGACGCCCCTGCGGACGAAAAGGCTTATCTTGCTCAGTGTCCGGAAATTGATCTCTACAACGGTCATTTTACCGTCCGGGCCTGTAAGCTTCTCGGCGATGGCGCAGTCGGTTCCCAGAGTGCGTGCCTGAAGCAGGATTATTCCGATCGTCCGGGACATCGCGGTGTCAAAATGCGCACGGATTCCGAGCTGTACGCCTGTGTACGGGAAGCGGCAGAACATGGAATGCAGATGATCATCCACGCAATCGGTGATGATACCATCGATCAGGTTCTCCGGGTCTACCAGCAGGTTCTGCAGGATGTTCCGACGCCGGATCACCGTTGGCACATCGAGCATTTCCAGACAGTTGACGGCGATCAGCCTGAGCGTGCCCGGGAGCTTGGTGTCTGGCCCAGTATGCAGCCCCTTCATGCGCCGAACAGCGCGTCCATGGCACTTCGCCGTCTCGGGCCAGATCGCGCCAGCCGCGCGTACGCCGGCGGTCTTGTCCTGCGAAAGATCGGGCATATCTCGTGGGGATCGGATGCACCCGTCGCCACGCCTTCCCCTCTGAGCGGAATGCACGCTGCTATTACGCGAACAAACGACAAACTTCTTCCCAAGGGAGGATTCTTCCCGGAGAATGCCGTGACCCCAGAAGAGGCCCTGCTGGGGTATACCCGTTGGGGTGCGGAGGCTCAATTTACAGAGAAGGAATGCGGTACCCTGAGCGTCGGCAAATATGCTGACTTTGTCGTGCTGGATCAGGATCTGCTGAAAACCGCTTCGGAGGTTCCGGATGATCTGCTGAAACTCCGTGTCCTGATGACGGCCATCGATGGATGCCCCGTCTATAGGGCAAAGAACTGAGCAGGAGGTTCTGTTATGAGATCGTTTCCCTACCCCATTCCGGAGGAGAAGAAAGTCCGGGTGATCCTTGATACCGATTGCGCCTGTGAAGCTGACGACCCGTATGCGATCGTACACGCACTCCTGAGTCCCAAGATCTCCGTGACCGGGATCTGCGCAGAGCATTTTGCCGACCGTTTCGGCCCTGACAGTATGGAGGAAAGTTATCGTGAGATTCTCCACGTTCTGGATCTTGCCGGACTGAATGGGCAGGTACCGGTTTTCCGCGGAAGTCCCTGCGCACTGTCCGACGAAACCACTTCCTCTCCTTCCCCTGCATCGCAGTTCATTATTCAGGAGGCTCTGCGGGATGATCCCCGCCCGCTGTTTATCGCCGGACAGGGTGCTCTGACAAATGTCGCGTCTGCCCTGCTGGAAAAGCCTGAAATCGCTGACCGCTTCACTCTGGTCTGGATCGGCGGCGGTACCTATCCGGACGGCGAGTCGGAGTTCAATGCGGAAAACGATATTGCTGCCGCCAACGTCCTGTTTGGCTCTGCGGTAGAGCTCTGGCAGGTTCCGAAGAATCTGTATTCCAAGATGACCGTTCCATTCAGCGTCCTGCACGAGAAGGTCGCCCCCTGCGGAGAAATCGGACAGTACCTCTTTCAGCGGGTCATCGATACAAATTATAAGTTTGTGTCCTGGATCAAACGTCCCGGATATACTCCGGCCGCAGCTGCGGCATCCTACCCCGGCGGAGAAATGTGGATCTTGGGGGACAGCCCTGCCATCGGCCTGATCCTGTTTGACGAACGGTATTCCTTTGTCTATCGCCCCGCCCCTCGTTTTACGCCGGATTCCCGTTATCTGCCCGCTCCCGACCCACAGCGTCTCATCCGCGTTTATACCGAGATCGACCGGGAATTCATCCTGAGTGATTTCTATGCAAAGCTCCGCTGGCATTTTGGCGCGGACCCCAAATAAGATTTGCTCGATAAAATTCGCCCGTGGCTTTATGGCAAGAGTTTCTCATCCAGAACTTCCGCCGGGTCACGGGCATTTCCATGCGACCAGAGTTCAAAGTGGAGGTGCGCGCCGGTGGCTCGTCCGGTCTGGCCGACGGTTCCGATGATCTGGCCGGCACCCACGACCTCGCCGGGGCGGACAAAGAGGTATTGCAGATGCGCGTAGACGGTTTCCTGTCCATTTTCGTGGCAGAGGCGCAGGACGTTGCCGTAACTGGTACTCATCCGGGCCTGTGACACCACGCCGTCCATCACCGCAAGAACGGGTGTCCCCTCCCCGCAGGCAAGGTCGATCCCACGGTGAAACGTCTTCTGCCCGGTGAAGGGGTCCTCCCGCCAACCATACGCATCGGACACACGCCAGCCGCTGCTTTCCAGCGGGAAGCGGCAGCTCTGCGCTTTCCCGGCCCGCGCGGTCAGGCCCGCCATCCCGATCAGGATCGCCAGCAGCAATGCCGCCACGACCCGGCGGTACGGCCGTTTTGCCGTTCTGTTCTGCTTTATCCGCATTTGGTTCCCTCCCCGTTTTCCGCAGTTTATGCGATTGTTGAAGAAAATAGCCCTCGGGATGTTCCCCGGGTACACAAAAAGACCCTCAGCCATCTGGCCAAGGGTCGCACGCCGGTATTTTTCAATCCGTTCATCTGCCCCGCCGGGCGGGACGGTCAATGAAGATCCGCAAGATACATTTTCTGGTAAAGAGGTTCCGCTGACGGGTTTTCCAGAATCAGCAGGCGGAGTTTTTTGTCCAGCCCGCCTGCGTAACCGGTCAAACTTCCCTGCTGACCCACGACACGGTGGCAGGGCACAAGGATGGACACGGGGTTATGCCCCACTGCGCCGCCCACTGCCTGCGCCGACACCCGCCTGCCGGTCTCCGCTTCCAGCTGCTTTGCCAGCGCACCGTAAGTGGTCGTTTTGCCGTAAGGGATCTTCCGCAGCAGTTCCCAGACCGCCCGGCGGAATGCTGTCCCTTCCAGATGCAGCCGCGGCATGAAATCCGGCTCCTGACCGGAGAAATAGAGATTCAGCCAGCGGCACGCGCTTTCCAATACCGGCGGCAGAGCGGTTTCCTCGTTTTCCGGGGCAACGCCTTCCGGAAGGTATTTCTGCCCCTCAAACCATGCCCCGGTCAGACCCTCTTCATCGACCGCCAGCAGCATCCTGCCAAGAGGGGATTTGTACTCAGTTGTGCGGGTCATGGCGTCACATCCTTTCACATTGCGTGAAACAGAAAGCTTTCAGAAGAATTCTTTTTGATTGCTCTTGCGACAAACAGCGTAAGAGCCGTGGCGGAACTTCCATCCTTCTCCCACGGTTGTTTCTTTTCGTTTTTCAGTATACCAGATCTTTCGGCTCCTTTCAATCGTCCTGTACGGAGCACGCACCGGAACTTTACGGACACTGTTCCGCTGACAACAAGAAATCCCGTCCCGGAAAGCGGATATGCTCCCGGGGCGGGATAAGATTATTTTATGGTGAATTTAATCTGTATATCGTCGAATTTTACTCCAATTCAATCGTGGCCGGCGGCTTACCGGTGCAGTCGTAGAACACGCGGTTGACGTGCTTGA
>ENA-UOJO01002022-UOJO01002022.1-human-gut-metagenome-genome-assembly--contig:-P57-NODE-2022-length-23365-cov-6.694852_pt1 | contig 23365 bp, 19 predicted proteins | sample MGYA00242351_ERZ723898 | MGnify/ENA metagenome assembly ERZ723898 | reverse complement strand
GTTGAAATGGGTCAGTTCTCCCATGGTTCAGCCTCCGATCTCATTCATGGTCCGGGGCGTATCGCTGGCATGCTCTGTCAGGTGGTGCCCCTTGGGCTTATGCAGGATGCCCCGTAGGATGGCGTCCTCCAATTCCCTGCCGTGAAGTCCCCGGAGGGAGATTTCCTCCCGGCTGTGGAGACAGCCCTTCAGCTTGCCGTCCGCCGTTACCCGGATGCGGCGGCACGCTCCACAGAACTCGTGGCTCATGGGGGTGATCAGCCCCACAGTCCCCATGGCTCCCGGCAGACGGTACCGCCGGGCCACGCCATTGGGTTCGATTTCTTCCAGCGCCGGGAATCGGTTCAGAATCTCAGTTACCGGCAGAAAGCGTTCCTTTGGCCATGCCGCACAGGGCCCCATAGGCATCAGTTCGATGAACCGCACCTCCCAGGGGTGCTCTTTCGTCAGGTTCAGAAAATCCTCGATCTCGTCATCGTTCACGCCGCCCATCAGCACGGTGTCCAGCTTCAAATTCTGAAATCCGGCATCCTCCGCTGCCCGGATGCCCGCAAAGGCGTCATCCAGATCTCCCCGGCGGGTGATTTCCCGGAATCGCTCCGTCCGCAGGGTATCCAGACTGATGTTCAGCCGATCCACCCCGGCGTCCCGCAGGGGCTGTGCCAGCTCCGGCAGCAGGCTGCCGTTGGTGGTGAGGCAAAGCTCCTTCAATTCCGGGATGGTCCGCAGCGTTCGGCAGATGTCCAGAATCCCTCGCCGCACCAGCGGTTCTCCGCCGGTCAAACGGATCTTCCGGATCCCCAGTTTCACCGCCGCCCGGGCGATCTCGCCGTATTCCTCTACGGAGAGGACGGCCCCATGGGGACCCTTTTCCACGCCGTCCGCCGGCATACAGTATTGGCATCGGTAATTGCAAAGGTCCGTTACCGACAGCCGCAGATAATCAATTGTCCGGCCATATTGATCGATCATCGCATTACTTCCTATCGTCCCAAGCTGCGGCCCGGAATCTCCGGACGTGTTCGCCGGGGGCACACGGCCCACAGCAGCGTCCGGCCGCCAAGTTTTCTAAGGTTGACCTTTATTATAGCAGATATTTCCTCAAAATACAAACCCCTTTTCCGCGGCTGGAGAAGGGCGGCGCGGTATGAAAAGCGGGTCCGGCTTGGAGGACTGTTTCACGAGAAGGAAATGCCCGCTGTGGTGTAAAAAATTCCGGCTGTTCGCAGCGATAAATTTTAACCGGATTGTAGCATCTTGTTCACAATTTGTTCATGATTGCAAAGTGACTTTCCGCTATGGTAGGTTTATAGAAGTATACATGGATGTTAAACTGAATTTAGGAGGTTTTTTATGAGACGGTTTTTCAGAAAACGGCTTCCGGCCTTTCTGCTGACGCTGGTCATGGTCATGACGATGGTCCCGGCTGTGTCTGCCCGTTCCTCAGCGGATCTGACTTATGAAGTGGACAAGGGGGAATCTGTGTCCTTCCGCAAGCGGGACTTCCGCTCCCTCTATCGAAATGAGTATAGCAACGAAGAACCCCGGTATATTGTGTTTACTGATTACAGTGACTTAGATGATTATGGGTACTTGACTGCCAAGAATTACCGCGGCAGAACCATCAGCCTCAGCGAAAGCGATCTGAATAATACATGGTTCTATTATGACAGTGATAATGTCCCCGAGAGTGTGGATTACGCACTGGACGATTTGACATTTGAAGCCAACCGCCGGGCCGACAGCGGCACGCTGCGTATGGAGTTTGAGATTCATGGTGAGCGGAGCAAGGATTATGTGTCCTGCACGATGGATATTAAAGTCGGCGGCGGTTCCGGTTCCTCCAAGGGGGACATCACCTATACGGTGAAAGCCGGCGAGGAAGTTGCCTTTGACGATGAAGATTTTGTTAATGCCTATGACAATGCTGGCGGCTCCGGCACGATGAAGTATGTGGTATTTGAAAAGCCTTCCTCTGATTACAGCAATGCCGGTACCGTTTATTCCCGGTACGGCAAGCGGAATGCAACCTCTTTTACCCGCTCTGAACTGGACGATTACAAGTTCTACTACGGTGACAGCGACTATGGTGACTATGATCTGGACGAACTGAGCTTTGTGGCGGATAAGTCTTTTTCCGATAGTATTGAGATTGCATTTACAGCTTACGGCGGGAGAGGCAGCAAGGAGAATGATTCTGTCAGCGGAACCCTGAAAATCACATCTTCTAAATCTGCATCCTCCAGCAAGGGTGACATTACTTACACGGTGAAAGCCGGTGAGGAAGTTACCTTTGACGATGACGATTTTGAGAAGATCTATGAGAACAGCAGCTGCACCGGCAGCTTCAAGTATGTGGAATTCAGCCGGCCCGACAGCGCGTTCAACAATGCCGGTACCCTCTACTCCCGGTATGGCAAGCGGAATGAGACTGCCTTCACCCGTTCCAGCCTCAGCAGCAACAAGTTCTACTACGGTGACAGCGACTATGGTGACTACGATCTGGACGAGCTGAGCTTTGTGGCGGATCGGACCTTCTCCGGCAGCATTACACTGAACTTCACTGTTTATGGCGGCACCGGCACCCGAACCAACCAGAATGTCACCGGTACTCTGGTCATTGCCACCGGTAAGACTGGTTCGTCCACGACCAAGGGTGATATCACCTATACGGTGAAGGCCGGAGACGAGGTCGCCTTTGACGATGACGATTTCGAGAAGTTCTACAACAACAGCAGCTGCTCCGGCACTCTCAAGTATGTGGAGTTCAGCCGGCCCGACAGCGCGTTCAACAATGCCGGTACCCTCTATTCCCGGTACGGCAAGCGGAATGAGACTGCCTTCACCCGTTCCAGCCTCAGCAGCAACAAGTTCTACTACGGTGACAGCGACTATGGTGACTACGATCTGGACGAGCTGAGCTTTGTGGCGGATCGGACCTTCTCCGGCAGCATTACGCTGAGCTTCACCCTTTACGGCGGAAAAAACAGCAAATGCGATCAGTCGACCACCGGTACACTGGTCATCACCACCGGTACATCTGCGGTAACATCCCGATATGTGGGCAACATCCGCTACAATACCACGCCCAACACCGCCCTGCAGATCAACGCCAATGACATTGCCCGCCTTTTCCGTAAGTACACCTCCGGCGGGTCCTTGCAATATCTGACGCTGACCAGTGTACCCGCTACCGGCAGTCTATACTACAACTATTACAATGCCAGCAAGTACGGCGCGACGCGGACGCAGCTCACCGCTTCTATGGCGGGCAGTATGATTTTCTCCTACAGTCCCGCCTCTGCATCGGAATATGACCTCTCCGAGCTGACCTACATCCCCAGCGGCAGCAATTACTGCACAGCCCTCACCTTTACCGGATACAGCAGCAGCGGAACGGCTGTTTCTGCAACCATTCTGATCAGTGTGACGGCTTCTCCGGTGTCTGAGGTTTACAGCGTGACCACCAAGGGTACCTCCGTGAACTTCCCGGCAAACTCTGTGTATTCCGCGGTGGCATCCGCCACTGGCTTCGGCCTTAGCAGCATCCAGCTGCTGGAGCTGCCTGCCTCCACTGCCGGTGTTCTGTACGTTGGCTCCTATGCGGCGGATACCACCAGCGCTTACAGCTATGGCAGCGACACCGATTCCATGAGCCAACTGCGCTTCATTCCCAACAGTGGGTTCACCGGTTCTGTCTCTATTCCCTATGTGGCATTGAGCAGCAGCGGCACCGCTTTGGGGGCCGGTGTGGTCTCCATCGGCGTGGTGGACAGCGTGAAGAAGTTTACGGATATCTCCACCTCCACCTGGTGCTATAAGTATGTTACGGAACTTGCCAGCGCCAATGTTATCTCCGGCTACAGCAACGGAACGTTTCAGGAGAAGAATACCATTACTTACGGCGCGGCCCTGAAGCTCATCATGCTGGCGGCGGGCTACGGCGAGCAGGCCCCCACGGTGAAGGGCAGCCCCTTCAGCGGCTATCTGGCGAAGGCCAAGGCTGCCGGACTGGTGTCCGGCAATCCCAAGCTGAACGGGCCCATCACCCGTTTGCAGATCGCGCAGATCGCCGCCAAGGCGTTGAAGCTTTCTACCACCGGTCTGCCCAGCAAGAAACCCTTTACCGACACCAATGACGTCTATGTGCAGGCGCTGAATGCCGCCGGTATCATTGAGGGGTACTTCTCCAACGGCACCAGCACTTATAAGCCCAACAACACCCTGACACGCGGTCAGGTTTCTGCCATCGTGTGGAGAATGAAAAATTCCGTACAGTAAAAATAGAATACTTGTGGAACCACGCGGTCAGCCGAGAGACTGACCGCGTGGTTTTTTAGGTCGATAGAGCGCATGACTGCAAGTGGCGGGGGAGCCGTGATTCTGAATTTCCTGTGCCTCCTTTGCCGCCTTGAAGCGGGGATCTGTGAGGCCCGCTTGAATTTCCGCATGGTATTGTTATAATAAGCATATACAGATGTGCTTGCTTATGGCATTGAGGTTTCCTTTGAAAGCCTGCTCCAATGTATCCATGTGCGGCGTTCGGCTTCGGCCATGGCCGGAACCAGTGGAGGTCTTGTATTTTGCGTGTGTTGGCATGGCCGCGGGATCAAAAATCGAGAGGTGAATGGGATGAAACGCAGAATCTTGACGGTATGTTTGCTGCTGGCGCTGCTGCTGACCGCCTGCGGCGGGCAGAACAGGGAGCCGGAGAATCCGCCGGATGCGAAGCCGTCGACACCGGGGGAGGAGGCAGCGGAACCTCCCGATGAAACACCGGAACCTGAACCTGCAAAGCCGGAGAAAAAAGAACCACTGACTCTGGAAAACCTGCTGACGGACATCTACACCGTGGCACCCGGCACGGCGGGCAGCTCTCTGCGGGCCACCTATGCCGCCGGAGAGCTGCTGGACTGGATCGATGTGAACTCGGTGGAGCAGGAGGACGTATTCAGGTGGATAGATGAAAACGTGCCCATGGAAAACGCTGCGGAGCTGGCCCGGGCATGGGCGGCGGTGCTGACGGAGGCGGAGGCCCTCATGCGGGGCGATGAGACGGCCTATGACGCACTGGATGACGCGGGCTATACCATGGAACAGCCGTACCGCAGCACGGGCCGGGTGAAGTGGGCGGCGTGGAAGCTGCTCCCCCTGTTTACGCAGATTTTAGACCGCACGGAACGCACGGAGTACCGCTACGAAGCGCCGGGGGATTACAGCGCTGTGACGGAAGAAGCCCTTGCGGGTATCTGGGTGGACGATGCGGGTACCACTGTTCTGTTGTTTTCCGAGGACGGCTGCCGCATCGTGTATCCGGCACTGGAGTTGCTTGGCGAAACCGCCTATGCCTTCCGCGTCCGGGACCGCAGCAGCGTGGGATACTGTCCGGCGTTGGACATCGACTATCTGCAAAATGACTTTTCCACTCCGCTTGTTTACTACGTGTCCGGCATCGACGATACCCACTTCTGGAGCAACACCCAGAATAAATGCTTCCGCAGACTGGCGTAAAAGGGGCGCGGAAAATCGGCCCTATCAAATGTGCCCTTGCGGGCGTGGACGCTTTTTCTGCGTGATTTTTCACACATATAAGTTGACGCAGCCGTCTCTGGGATGCTCTCCCGGAGACGGCTGCGTTGTTATCAGTTTAAAATGGATTTATTTTCTTCTGCGGCCGCCCTGCTTGCCGGAGATATTCCGGTTCAGGTCTGCCATTTTCCGCTCCGAGGAGGAGAGAAACTGCTTGAGCTTGTCCTCAAAGGCCAGATCGCCGGAGGGGGTGGTGTCCGCTGCCTGAACGGCGGGCCGCCGGGGAGCCGCCGCGGGACGGGGGGCTGCTGCCGGACGGGGCTGGAAGCTCCGCTGGGCGGGGCGCTCCGGTGCAGGCAGCGCCTTTTTGATGGAAAGATCCAGCTTTCCGTCCTTGATAGCAAGGAGCTTTACCTTAACGTCCTGCCCCTCCTGCAGGAAATCATGGACATCGTTGACATAGGTATTGGCGATCTCCGAAATATGTACCAGGCCGGACTTGCCGCCCTCCAAGGCCACAAAAGCGCCGAATTTTGTAATACTGGTGACCTTGCCCTCTAAGACTGTTCCGACCTCGTACTCCATAAGTGCTGTGTTACTCCTATTCTTATTCTTGTTAAAATAATAGTGACCGGCTGTGCCGGTAATGCTCAGTTGGATCGATCTAAAAACAGATAGCTGTTGCTGTCGATCATGCCCAGTTCTTCCCGGGCCAGTTCTTTCATTTTCTCCTCGGTGGGACCTTCTGCGATGTCGCTCCGCAGCGTCTCGTTTTCCTGCTGGACATTCTCCACCTGCCGGGCATACTGATCCCGTTCCGCCTGCGCGGCCCGGACCTGCCCCTGAAGGGCATAAAGCCGCCAGCCCACTGTGGCCAGAAGCAGCAGGATCACCACATGGACCAGCAGATTACCTGATTTTTTCTTTTTTGCGGGTTTGACGGGCTTTGCCATGGGACATCCCTCCTTTGCGAAGGGGCTTCCATACTCCTTCAATATGTATTGTAGCGTATTTCCTGAGAAAATAAAAGAGGGTTTTTGCCTGAAATGCAAATTTTTTACAAACTGCGGCGCAAAACCGTCCCGGTAGACTCAGAAATTGGAACAATTCCATCCACCGGTCCATCCAGAAGTCCCAAACCGGCCGCAGGGGCCGGGAAAGCAGGGAAAAAAACAGAACGCCGCCGCCCAGACCTCCCAGCAGGATGAACCCCCGGAGCTGGCCATCCGACTGCCGCAGGACGAACAGAAAGACCGCCAGACCTACGGCCTGACAGTAGAGCAGGTCCAGCGGCGCCGTCAGTCGGGGGTGCCGCAGCCGCACCGCCCGCAGCAGGTCGTACAGGACCCCGGCACCCAGACCCAGCAGAATCGACAGGAGGAACGTGCGGAGCTGCTCCGTGACATGGATGGCCATGGCCTATCCGAACAGACGGCTGAAAAAGCCGCCCTGACGGTTCGGAGTGTCCTCATAGGAGATGGAGGTGATGCGGCCATCCACATACAACTCGCCCCCCTCTAAGGACAGCTTGCCGATGTGCAGGTCCTCCCCGGTGACGATCAGGGTCCCGGCGGAGGTGGTCATGATGACACCGCTCTCGTCGAAGCGCTCCACATCCTCCACGCCGGAAACGGTGAGATGCGCCCGGTCCATCAGCTCCAGCCGGTGGGGGGTGACGGGCATATTGAAGTCATTGGTCATAAGATCCCTCCCTGCCCTCAGTGTATGCGGACAGGGAGGGAGATAGAAGAACTTATTGGATCTGCCGGTACAGGGCGGCGGCATCGCTCTGCCGCACGGTCTCCTGAACGGACAGCACCTCCACGGTGACGGTCCGTACGCCGAAGCGAAGGGTGATCTGATCTCCCTCCTTCACCTCGTAGGAGGCCCGGGCGGGCTTACCGTTGACGGTGACCAATCCATTGTCGCAGGCTTCGTTGGCCACGGTGCGGCGCTTGATGAGCCGGGAGACCTTGAGATATTTGTCTAAGCGCATGGTGCTTCCTTTCTTGAAAAATGAAAAAGGGGGCATAACGCCCCCTTTACGGTGTGAATTTATTCAGCCACCGCGTACTTCAGAGCATTGCCGGCCTTGAACACGGGCACCTTGGAAGCAGGGATCTCGACAACTTCCTTGGTACGGGGGTTACGGCCGGTGCGGGCAGCGCGGGACTTGACCTCGAAAGAACCGAAGCCAACCAGCTGGACCTTGTCGCCTTCCTTCAGAGCGGCGGTAATGGCGTCCAGGGTAGCGGAGACAGCAGTCTCAGCGTCCTTCTTGGAAATTTCAGCGGCAGCGGCCACGGCGGCGATCAGTTCAGCTTTGTTCATGAGTATATCCTCCTGTAAAATAATTAAAATTCCATTTATCTTTTATCGCGTTTCCGCAATGAAGATCTTAGTTTTCTTTGGCTTGCTCCCAAAGAGCGATTTTTTCCGCTTCCGTATAAGCGTTCAGCGGGCGGTCGGCGGCATCCGCCACCCGGCGGAACCGACCTTGGTATTTGTCGCAGGCCCGGTGCAGAGCGTCCTCCGGGTCCACACCGGACATCTGGGCGATCTTGCAGAGAATGAACAGAGCGTCGCCCAGCTCCTCCCGGATGCCGTGAGGACTGTCCACAGGCTGTCCGGCCTCCACGGCCTGCCGCAGCTCGGCGGTTTCCTCATCCAGCTTGTCCAGCGCACCGGCAGCGGAGTCCCAGTTGAACCCGGCCTTTACGGAGCGGGAGACGATCTTTTCCGCCCGCCACAGCGCCGGCAGCGTATGGGGTACGGCTTCCACAGCGTCCGCCGGGGAGGTGAACCCCTTTTCCTTCTTTTTCTGAGCCTCCCAGCCCTCCAGCGCCTGTGCGCTGTCGGCGGCCTCGGCGGCACCGAATACATGAGGGTGGCGGAACACCAGCTTCTGAGCCACGCCGTCTACCACGTCATCTGCGGTGAAACGGCCCTGCTCCTCTTCCATCACGGAATGGAACACCACCTGAAGCAGAACATCCCCCAATTCCTCGCACATACCGGGGGTGTCATTCCGGTCAATGGCGTCCAGCGCCTCGTAGGTCTCTTCCAGAAAATTCCGGCGGATGGACTGATGGGTCTGCTCGCGGTCCCAAGGACAGCCCTCGGGGGCACGCAGCAGGTGCATGATGGTGAGAAGATCCTCCCACCCATAGCGTTGTTTCCTTTGAAAATTTACCATATCTCCACTGCCTTTGCAAGCTATTTTATCCTGAAAACGTTGATATAACAGGATTTTTTATAAATCGTTCACTTCAAGCGCAAAAGTTTGGCTATTTTTTCGCCTTTAGGCAGAGCTTTTACGTCCTCTGCCTGTAAGATTCGCAGGGTAATGACCAGAACGCCGTATACCACTACACCGGCCAGAATGCCGCAGAAGGTAGCGAGGGCATTGGCACCGTAAGCACTGTGGCCGCTGAGGACTCTGGCAACAAGGCCGTACACCGCCCAGGCGGCGGCGCCCATCACGGCGGAGGCTACGATGGGCTTTCCGAACAGCTGCGTGTACCGGGGTTTCTCCGGGGAATATTTCCACACGAAGAAGAGGTTCAGTCCGCAGATGGTCAGATAGCAGCACAGGGTAGAAATGGGCGCGCCGTGGATGCTGATGTCCGGGTTGCCCACCAGAATGTAGTTCATGACCACCTTCACCACGCCGCCGGCGATGACGGTGAAAATAGGAAGCTTCTCCTTACCATAGGTCTGCAAAATGGCATTGGTCAAAATCATCAGGCAGATGAAGATCAGGGCAATGCCTAAAATCTGCAAATGGGGACCCGCCGCCAGCGCGTCCTCCGGCTGCATGGGCAGCATGAGCCGCTCAATGGGGGTGGACAGCACGGAGAGACCCACGCCCGCGGGCAGCGCCAGAATGGCGATGAGTCGGAAGGCGGAGGAAATGATGCGGTCCGCCTCAGCGTGGTCCTTCCGGGCCAGCGCCGCCGCCGCGAAGGGGATCAGGCTCATGGTGACAGGATAAACAAAGGAGGCCACCATGTTGGGCATATTCATGGCGATGCGGTACTGGCCGTTCAGCACAGCCGCTGCTGTTTCTGAAAGGCCCAGCCCGTTTTGCAGGCGGCCCATGACGATCTTGGTATCAATGATGTTGATGATGCTCATGGCGGAGTTGCTCAGGGTGATGGGAACGCCGATGAGCAGGATCTGCTTAATGATCTGCCCGCTGGAGGAGGGAACGTCCAAAGATTCCTTCCGGTTCCGGTGGGTGACGAGATAGGCGCACAGGAACAGCATGGATACCGCTGTGCCCGCCGTGACGCCCACGATGGCCCCCGCCGCGCTGAGCTCAGCGGTTTTGCCGATGTGGAGCACGTACCACGCTAAAGGCAGGCCGATGCCAAGCTTCAAAAGGGCCTCCAGCACCTGACTGACGGCAGTGGGGGTCATGTTGCCCTGACCCTGCGTGTAGCCCCGCATACAGGCCAGCAGGCACACGCAGAACACCGCTGGGGCCAGCGCCTGTACGGCAGTGGCGGCCAGAGAGTTGTTCAGGAACCGGGCCAGCGCGTCCGCACGGAAGAACATCAGCACGGAGCAGACCAGACCCAGACCGAAGAACAGCCAGATGGCGGTGGAGAAGATCCGCCGCTTCTCGTTTTCCAGCCCCTTGGCGTGGGCCTGACTGGTCATCCGGGAGATGGCCAGGGGCAGGCCCGCCGTGGAAAAGGTCAGCAAAAAGTTGTAGATCTGGTAGGCGGTGTCAAAATAAGTTTGTCCCGCGCTGCCCAGAATATTGCTGAGAGGGATCTTGTAGGCCGCACCGATGAGCTTGACGATGACCACAGCCGCCGCCAAAATGGCGGCGCCGCCTAAGAAGGATTGCTTTTTCGCAGGAGTTGCCATGGATGTTACCTCGAATTTTCAGATTGAGAGGGGCGGGGCGTATCCCCGCTCAGCGGGCGAAAAAAATCTTTTCGCCCCGCTGAGCAAGTTTTCAGAACTTTATAAAAGTTCTGAAAACTTAGGATTTCAATGGCGCAGGACACCCCTCTTGGGTTTCCCGCGCACACCCTTTACCCGCAAGGGGTATGCGGCATCCGTAGAGCGGCGGAGCCGCTAACGGCTGCCCTACCTTACCGCTGCGGAAAATTTATCGCTTTATCGACAGTCTTTCGGCGGCGTACCGCCGCTATTGGTTAGGTATGCGCCGCAGGAGCGGAACATACCCGTCATTACAGCTTTTCGCCGCAGTCCCGGCAGTATACGTCCTCCGGCTGGACCTCATGTCCGCAGCGGGGGCAGATCAGATAGATGATGGGTTCTCCCTCCAACTCCCGGAGCCGGGCCTTGAGCTCATCGATCTCCCGCATTTTTTCCAGCAGCAGCTCGGAATCCGTAGGAGTGCCGGTGTGGGTGGCATACAGCAGCTCGCCCAGTTCCCGGAGACCGACGTTGACGCCGGCGCGGAGATCCGCGATCTCTAACTGCCGCTTGGCGGCATCCGTCAACCGTTTGGCGCCCAACCCCATGGTACAGATGGCGTCCCGCGCCAGTCCTTCCGCCTTGGTCCAATACGCTTCACAGCTATGTTCCATGAATGACCCTCCTTACGGCCGTGGCCGCCCGTTTAAGTTTCGGGAACGTATTTTTGATAAAACTCCGCGAAAGCAGCCTGGTTTTGCTGGATTTTCTCCGGCCGCTCCGTGTATTCCTTGGGATACTTCAGGTTAAAGACCCGCTCGATGTGGTTGGTGCCGGGCTCCACCATTTTAGTGGAACCGCCCGCACCGAAGGACAGGATGGAGCACAGCTCCGACATAATGTCCACGTTGTACCAGCACTCCCCGCCGGGGCGGCTCCAACCCACGTTCTCAAAGCTGCCGGACATATACTTCTGCCGGTAGAGGTAGTAGGGGACGAAGCCTGCGGCCCGCAGGGTAGGGGCGGCATAGTCCAGCATGGCCTGCACGGCGGCGCCATCGGGAATGGAGAGACCCTCCATGAGAATGCGGCTGCCCTTTTTCAGCGCCAGCGTGTGGATGGTGATGTCATCGGCCCCCAGTTCCAGACATTTGTCCAGAGAACGGCGGAAGCCCTCCGGTGTATCCTCCGGCAGTCCCGCGATGAGGTCCATGTTGACGTGGGGGAACCGGTAGGCCCGCACCAGCTCCATGGCCCGCACCGTATCCGCAGAGGCGTGGCGGCGGCCGATGGCGGCGAGGACGTGATCCTCCATGGTCTGAGGATTCACGCAGACCCGTGTGACGCCGTGACTTTTCAGAACGGCCAGTTTTTCGGCGGTGATGGTATCCGGACGGCCGATCTCTACCGTGATCTCCGGACAGGCGGAGAGGTCGAAGGATTCTTCCAAAGCCGTCAGGATGGCATCCATCTGATCCGGCGTCAGGATGCCGGGGGTGCCGCCGCCCATGTAAAAGGCGCGGGGGCGCAGACGATTGCTGCGCACCATATCCCCGCCGGAGCGGATCTCCGCGATCAGGGCCTTTACATAGGGCTCCACCAGAGAAAAACTTCGCTCCACGCTCTGACTGACAAAGGAGCAGTAGGCGCAGCGGGTGGGACAGAAGGGAATACCCACATACAGGTCGATATCCCGCTTTTCCAGCCGCTTCAACGCCTGATAGCCCACGGCACCAGTCTCCAAAGCCAGCGCCGCCCGGTCCTCAGGGACGAAATAGCGCGCCTTCAGTTCCCGCTTGGCTTCCTCCGGGGTCTTGCCCTCCATCAGCGCCCGTGTGATGGGCTTGTCGGGCCGGACGCCGGTGAGCATCCCCCAAGGGGGCAGCGTCAGCTTTTCCGCGGCGCGGAGCGCTTCCGGCAGCTTGGGATACAGATCCAGAAATGCCAGATAGAAGCAGGCCGCCACGGCGTAGCGCCGCTGGCCTTCTTTTTCAAAGTCCGTGCCGGTGAGGGGGGATGCAAAGGTCCCGGCGGCGGTGTATCCGTGATAGTGCAGCTCCGCTGTGACCTGGCAGTCCGCCGCCGTTTCCTCGGCGGCAAGGCGGCACCACGCCTCATCTTCCGGCTGTACCGCGTCATAGGTCGGTTTTTCCAAGGGGAAGAGGGTCATCAGGCTCTGTTCGACGATATAGCGCTCGTCATGACCTAAAAATTCCAGCTTCATATCAGCCTTGCTCCCGCAGTGCCATCTGCATATAGGGGTTGAAGCGCCGCTCCCGGTCCAGAGTGCTGGGCTCCATGTGCCCCGGCAGGACCCGGTAGTCCCCGGGAAGGGCGGCCAGCCGGGCCAGAGAGGCCATCATCTGCTTCATGCTGCCACCGGGAAAGTCTGTCCGGCCGCAGGAACCGGCAAACAGGGTGTCCCCGCAGAACAGGGTATCTCCGCACAGCAGCGTGACGCTGCCCTCGGAGTGGCCGGGGGTGTGAAGCACCTGAAGCTCCAGCGTGCCCACCGTGATGCGGTCTCCCTCGCCGTAGAAATTCACGCCGCCGAAGGGGATCCGGGCCAGTTCGCTTTTCAGAGGGAACAGCTGGGTCTGCGGACTGTCAAAATCCGCCTGATGGATATAGACCGCCGTCGGCGGCAGCGTCTCCATCAAAGCCGCCACCGCACCGGTGTGGTCATAGTGGCCGTGGGTCAGCAGGATCTTATCCACGGTGCAGTCCAGCTTTTCGGCGGCGGAGAGGATCAGCTCCGGCTCCGCACCGGGATCGATCACGGCGCAGACCTTAGCCGCTTCATCGCAGAGAATGTAGCAGTTGGTACCGATGGACCCCACCTGCAAGGCTTGGATCTTCATAAGACACACCTCGTTGAAATCAGTTTACTCTTCCGTGTCGAACAGAATGGTGACCGGACCGTCGTTCTGGGAATAGACCTGCATATCGGCGCCGAATTCGCCGTGCTGCACGTCAAAGCCCCGCTCCCGGCAGTGGGCCATGAACCGCTCATAGAGGGGGATGGCCAGATCGGGCTTGGCCGCACCGGAGAAGCCGGGGCGGCGGGAGGAGGTATCGGCGTACAGGGTGAACTGGGACACCACCAGCAGGCTGCCGCCCACCTGCTCCAGATTCAGGTTCATCTTTTCGTTTTCATCCTCAAAGACCCGCAGATTGCAGATCTTGTCCGCCAGCTTGTCGGCGGTGACCTCCGTATCGTTGGGGCCTACGCCCAGCAGCACCAGAAAACCGGTGCCGATCTGACCGTTGACCTGTTCATTGATGACAACAGAGGCGTTTTTGACTCGTGTAACAACAGCACGCATGGTAGCAACTCCTTATTTAATACCCGAAAGGGTATGCTTCGTAATGGGCCTTGCCCGCAAATCGGGCAGATCCGTGTGTTTTGCATTTTATCAAGAGCGGTTCTTTGCGGCAGCGGAGAAAACCCGTTTCCAATGCCGCGAAAGATCAGCCCACAGGCCGGTTGACCTGCAGAACGCCGGAGATCTGATGGAGCTTGTTCATGAGGGTGGACAACTGCGCGCCATCCTTGATCTGGATCTCGATGCGGATGATGGCGAAGCCGTCCTCCGTGCTGCGGGTGTTCAGACCCAGCACAAAGGTTTTGGTGGTGGAGAGGGCGGAGGAGATGTCCAGCAGCAGGTTCAGCCGGTCCTTGCAGACCGCCTCGATGGTGGTGGGATAGCTGTCATTGGTATCGGTGCCCCAGGAGACATGGATCCAGCGGTCGGGCTGCTCCTTCCGCTTTTCCTCCGAGGCGTTGGGACAGTCCGCCCGGTGGACGGACACGCCGTAGCCACGGGTGATGAAGCCCACGATGTCGTCTCCGGGGACGGGGGTGCAGCATTTGGAGAACTTCACCAAACAGTTGTCCAGACCTTCCACGATAATGCCCTGCTCGCTCTTGACGGCCTTGGGCTGCTTGGGAGTGTCCGCAGGCTTGGGGTCCTCCTTGGGCTCCGCCACAGCCTCTGCCAGCATCTGCTCCTGCTGCCGCTGCTGCTGGCGGCGCTGCTGCTCGGCCTGGATCCGGCTCACCGCCTTCTGAGCGGTGAAGCCGCCATAGCCGATGGCAGCGTAGAGATCGTCCAGCGTGGGATAAGCTACCTTTTTCAGCAGCACCGGCAGGAATTCCGGGTCCAGTACGTCTTTCATGGCGATGCCGCAGTGACGCAGCTCCGCGTCGAAGGCGGAGCGGCCGTTGGCGATGTTCTCGTCCCGCTTTTCCTTTTTGAACCACTGGCGGATCTTGGAGCGGGCCTCGTTGCTCTTGGCAATCTTCATCCAGTCCCGGCTGGGGCCCTTGGCGTTTTTGGAGGTCAAAATCTCCACGATGTCACCGTTTTTCAGCACATGGTCCAGCGTGACGATGCGGTTATTCACCTTGGCGCCGATCATGCGGTTGCCCACGGCGGAGTGGATGGCGTAGGCGAAGTCGATGGGGGTGGCTCCGGCGGGGAGGTTCTGCACGTCGCCGTTGGGGGTGAACACGAACACCTCGTCGGAGAACATATCCACCTTCAGGGAGTGGATAAACTCCTCAGCATCGGCACCTTCCTGATTTTCCAGCAGACGGCGTACCCACTCGTACTTGCCCTCGGTGCCGGCACCCTGACCGTTCTGCTTATACTTCCAGTGGGCGGCCACGCCGTACTCGGCGATCTCGTGCATCTCCGTGGTGCGGATCTGCACCTCAAAGGGGATGCCCTCGTTGCCCATGACGGTGGTGTGAAGGCTCTGGTAGCCGTTGGGCTTGGGGGTGCCGATATAGTCCTTGAAGCGTCCCAGAATGGGCTTGTAGAGGTCATGGATCACGCCCAGCACGTTGTAGCAGTCGCTGACGGTGTCTACCACCACCCGGAACGCAAAGAGGTCGAAAATCTCATCCAGAGATTTGTTCTGGCTGAACATTTTCCGGTAGATGGAATAAGGGTGCTTCATGCGGCCGTAGACAATGTGCTTGATGCCCATTTCATTGAGCCGCTGATCGATCTGAGCCTGGGTGCGGCTCATGAGAGCGTCATACTCCGGGCGCTTGGCGTCCAGCTTGGAGACGATCTCATCGTAGCCGATGGGGTCCAGATATTTTAAGGAGAGATCCTCCAGCTCCCACTTCATCCGCTGCATACCCAGCCGGTGTGCGATGGGGGCGTAGATCTCCATGGTCTCCAGAGATTTCTGCTTCTGCTTGGCGGGAGTCTGATACTCCATGGTCCGCATATTGTGGAGCCGGTCGGAGATCTTGATGAGGATGACCCGGATGTCCTTACTCATAGCGATGAGCATTTTTCGGAGGTTCTCCATCTGCTCGTCTTCCTTGGTGGCGTACTGGATCCGGGTCAGCTTGCTGACGCCCTCCACCAGATCCGCCACCGTGGGGGAGGTGAGCTTGGCCACGTCATCATACGTGGCGTCCGTATCCTCAATGACATCGTGAAGCAGGGCCGCCTCGATGGACTCGGAATCCAGGTGCAGCTCCTCCGCCACGATCTGCGCCACAGCCAGGGGATGGGTGACATAAAGCTCACCGCTTTTGCGGCGCTGCTCGCCGTGATGCAGCTTGGCGAATTCATAGGATTCCCGGATGCGCTTGAAATCCGCGCCGGGATTGTATTCCCGGACGGTGTTCTCCAATTTCTCAAACTGTTCGTCAATCGTCACTGCGAATCACCTCGTTTAACCTCCGCACCGCCCCGGAGGCGGCGCAGGCAGGGAGAGGCGTAAAGATCCACCTTTCCCTGAATGGGATTGAGACATAGCGTAACCCGGTCCTCCTGCCGGGACAGGGAGATGAGTCCCCGCTCCTGAAAGACCGTCAGGGCCAGCGCGGCCCGGAGAAAACTGTCGCAGCCGCCTACCTGCGCCGCCAGAGAACGGAGATAGGGCAGCAGATCTGTTTCCAGCTTGCCCTGCTTCAGGTGCCGGTCCAGAATCCGCCAGAAGGCGGCAAACTGGTCCCGGGAGATCATGAGCCGGGCGGTCTCCTGGGCCGTGAGGGGCTGCTCCCCCGTCAGGCGGTGCAGCAGGTCCAAGGATTCCGCCTCGTGGCGGCTGGGAGTCAAAGAGGGACGCAGGTCCACCAGCTGCAATTGCAGAGTGGTGGTGCCCCGGAAGGTGTTGGCCTGCAAATAGAAGGCTGCATCCACCCGGCAGCCGGGCTCCAACTGAGCGGCGGCCTCCGGCATGGAGAAGAAAATGGCGTCAAACCGGCTGGGACCCTTGCTGAGCCGCAGTTTCAGGTGCTTGCCCTGGCCCACGGCCTGAACGCTGTCCACCGTGGCGCCCAGCAGGGCGAACACCGGGCGGGGATTCCCGGAGCCGTAAGGCTCCAACTGGGCCAGATGGTCCACCTGCTCCAGCGTCATATCCGCCGGGTTGGAAATGGCGGCGTCTACTTCCAGACAGCTCACCGCCCGCTCACCGCCGGAGGCGGCCTTTACGAAGCGGTTCATCCGCTGGCGGAAGGTATCGATGTTTTCCTCTGGGATGGTAAAACCGGCTGCCAGCTCGTGACCGCCGAAGCCGTCCAGCAGGTCAGAGCAGGATTCCAGCGCGGAAAACAGGTTGAACCCGCCGTAGGAGCGGCAGGAGCCCTTGCCGGAGCCGTCCTTCAGATGGATCATGAAGCTGGGGGCGGCGTATTTTTCACTGAGACGGGAGGCTACGATGCCCACCACGCCCTGATGCCATTCCTCGCTGGAAAGCACCAGCGCGTTCCGCTCCTCCGGCCGCAGCCGCTCGATCTGGGCGATGGCGTCGGCGCAGATGGACTGCTCCACCGCCTGCCGCTCCCGGTTCAGGTCGCATAGCTGCTTGGCCAGCTCCTCTGCTTTGGCGGGATCGGTCTCCTGCAAAAGGTCCGCGGCCAGATCCGCAGCCCCCATGCGCCCGGCGGCGTTGATCCGGGGGGAGAGAACGAAGCCGATCTGGATGGAGGTGATGGGCTTGCCCAGCAGCCCTGCCTCTTTCAAAAGGGCGTGGATGCCCACAAAATCCGTGTGGTTCAGGGCGGCAAGGCCGCAGGAGACAATGGTGCGGTTTTCGCCCTCCATCCGCATGACGTCGGCAATGGTGCCGATGGCGGCCAGAGTGCAGTACCGGGCGAACAGGGCGTTTTCCCGGTCCGGCCCGCCCAGAGCCAGCACCAGCTTCAGCGCCACGCCCACGCCAGCCAGATATTTGAAGGGATAGGTGTCATCCGGACGGTGGGGGTCCACTACCGCCACGGCCCTGGGGAGGTTTTCCTTACATTCATGGTGATCCGTCACCACCACGTCCATGCCGATGGATGCGGCAAAGTCGATCTCCTCGTTGCCGGTGATCCCGCAGTCCACGGTGATCATCAGGGTGGCGCCCTTGTCCCGCAGGCCCTGGATGGCGTCTTTGGAAAGGCCGTAGCCGTCCTCGATCCGCCGGGGGATATAGCGCAGGCACTTGGCACCGCAGTTTTTCAGATAGTCCAGAAGCAGCACCGTGGAGGTGATGCCGTCCACATCGTAATCGCCGAAAACAGCGATGGTCTCATCGTTGGCCAGTGCCTTCTGGATCCGGGCCACCGCCTTGTCCATGTCCCGCATGAGCATGGGGGAGATCGTCAGAGAGGTCTCCCGCTCCAGCGCCTCGGCAGCGGCCTCGGCAGTGGTGATGCCCCGGGCGGCCAGCACCGTGGCCAGCAGACTGGGGTAGCCGGCTTCCTTCAAAAGGGCAGTGTCCTGTTCTGATGCCGTACCGATATGCCATTTCTGATACTTCATTCGGACACCCCCATTCTCAAATCAGGCGGAACAAACAATGTTCCACATTAACAAACATACAGTATAGCAGAAAAACACCGGAAGGTAAAGCACATATTTATACAGAAAGGGACTGTTTCGGCGGCTGAGACTGCTGATTTTTCGATTTCCCGGACAGAACGGGTCATCTTCAACCGAATATGCGGCCGGAAACGCAAAAAGCCAGCGCTCCCGTAAGGGAACGCTGGCAAGGTTTCTTATTCGGCAGGCTGGTCCTCTGCGGTTTCCGCAGGCAGGACGTACCGGCTCAGATTCTGCTGAAGCTGGAAGGAGAACTCGTCATTCTTCTTCAGACTGTGGAGATAGGCGTGGGAGGCGGCCTGTTTTTCCTGCTCCTCAATGACGCTGACAGCGATGTTGGAGCAATGATCGCCCACACGCTCGGCATTGTTCAGCAGATCATTGAGGATGAAACCGAGTTGGATGGTGCACTGGCCGCTTTGGAGCCGCCGGATGTGACGGCTGCGGATCTCCTCCGTAAGGAGGTCCATAGTTTCCTCCAGAGGTTCCACCTGCCGAGCCATCTGGGGATCGTCCGACTGGAAGCTGCGCAGGGCGCTGTTCAGCAGATCCTCCAGCAGGGAGGTCAGCACATCCACCTCTTCCCGGGCAATGGTGGAGAAGGTCAACTGCTTTTCATGAAGCTCCTTGGCGGATTCCTGCAGGTTCAGAGCGTGGTCACCGATGCGCTCAAAGTCTCCGATGGCGTGAAGCAGGCGGGAGACGGTGCGCATATCGGCGGAGGAGGTGCCGTGCTGGGAGATCTGGACCAGATAGCCGCCCAGACGGTCCTCATAGGTGTCCAGCTTGTCCTCGTTGGCCAGGATCTGCTCCTCCCGGCTGCCGTCATACTGGATGAACTGGGCCAGAGCCAGCTGCATGCTTTCCAGCGCCAGAGCGCCCATGCGGTTGGTCATGACGGCGCATTCGCTGACAGCCACGCCGGGGGTCCGCATCAGCCGGGGGTCCAGGAAGGCGAAGTCAGAGGGCTTGTCCTCCGTGGAGATCACCTTGTTGGCAAGGCGCTCCAGCTGCCGGCTGAAGGGCAGCAGCACAAGGGTGGTGCAGACGTTGAAGATCGTGTGGCAGAATGCGATGCCAACAGCGCCGATGGGTTCTGTCAGGAAGGGCAGATTCAGGAACATCTCACCGCCAAACAGGGCCAGCAGACCCAGAGCGGTGCCGATGAGGTTGAAGGAGATGTGGATGACGGACACCCGCTTGGCATTGCGGCTGACGCCGATAGAGGAGATCAGAGCCGTAACGCAGGTGCCGATGTTCTGGCCCATGATGATGGGGATAGCGATGCCGTAGGTGACGGAGCCGGTCATGGCCAGTGCCTGCAAAATGCCAACGGAGGCGGCGGAGGACTGGATGATGCCGGTGAAGGCGGCGCCTACCAGCACACCCAGGAAGGGATTGGTGAAGGCGGTCATGAAGTGGGTAAAGCCCGGCATATCTGCCAGCGGAGACACCGCGCCGCTCATCAGCTCCATGCCGTACATTAAAATAGAGAAGCCCATCATCACCCGGCCCACGTCCCGGCGGCGCTGCCGCTTGGAGCCCATAATGAGCAGAATACCGATGAGAGCCAGCAGGGGGGAGAAATTCTTGGGCTTGAGGAAGTTGACAAAGAAGTTCTCGCTTTCGATGCCGGTGAGGGACAGCAGCCACGCTGTCAGGGTGGTGCCGATATTGGAACCCATGATGATGCCGATGGTCTGTCCGATCTCCATGACACCGGAGTTCACCAGACCCACCAGCATGACCGTCATAGCGGAGGAGGACTGGATGGCGATGGTGATGCCGGCGCCCAGCAGCAGACTTTTGATGGGGTTGGAAGTCATGCGCTTGAGCAGCCGCTCCAGCTTGCCGCCGGCCATTTTTTCCAGACTTTTGGACATGACCGTCATGCCGTATAAGAAGAAGGCCAGCCCTCCGCACAGGGTAAAGAGAGAGAAAATGTTCATATCAGATCCCTTTCTGCCCGAAGTATCCATCGGACCAGGTATGCATCTCATTTATAGTATGACACTCTATTCCTGATTATAAGTGGTAAAGCGGGGATGTGCCTATTGACAAAGCGGACAAAAAAACGGAGAAAACCAACGGCAAGACATACTGTGTGCGCAAACTGACCAAAGAATGTCCGCGGCAGACATACGATGCGCTGCAGCTCGAAACCAGCCATAAATCGTGATGGTATATTCATAAGTACGGTTAATGCCTGCGGCGGCTGACCTCTGAAATGAACTGTGAAAAGTGCCAAACGAAAACGATTTTCCCTGTGCACGATAACAGTTTTACACTTTGAGCAAAGTTTAAGATTGAAAGTCTGCTATGTTTGTGCTAAATTAATACTGTCAGGAATTCGGCTTTTTGCCGGAAACATCCTGAAAAAAATGAAAAGGAGCAAATGAAGAATGAAGAAGTTGTTTGCACTGTCTCTCGCACTGGTAATGACTCTGTCTCTGGCTGCCTGCGGCGGCAAGAAGACCGAGGCCCCTGCCGACACCGAGAACAAGACCGAGACCGAGACCGAGACCCCCACTACCGGCGATGTCAAGGTCGCTGTTGTCCTGAAGACCCTGGCCTCTGAGTACTGGGGCTATGTGGAGGCCGGCTGCAAGGCCGCCGCTGATGATCTGGGTGTTAAAGTGGTCGTGGTTGGCCCCGGCGCTGAGAGCGATATCGAGGGTCAGGTTTCCATGATCGAGCAGCAGATCGGCGCTGGCTGCGACGCCATCGTCTGCGCTCCCAACGATGCTGGTGCCGCTCAGGGCGCTCTGCAGGCTGCCATCGACGCTGGCATCCCCGTGCTGGCTGTTGACACCAACGTTGGCATCGCTGGCCAGACCTCTTTCGTGGGCACCTCCAACGTGGACGCTGCTTATGAGGGCGGCAAGTGGGCCATCGAGCAGGCCGGTACCGACGCCAAGGCCGTTATCATCTACGGTCAGGAAGGCGACAACACCTCCAACATGCGTATGGAAGGCTATGAGAAGGCCTGCACCGAGGCTGGCGTGGAAGTTCTGGCCAAGCTGTCCGGCAACAACCTGACCGACGGCGCTACCAAGGCCATGGAAGACCTGCTGAGCGCTTATCCCGATCAGATCGACATCGTGCTCTGCCACAATGACGATACCGCTATCGGCGCTATGAACGCCTGCAAGTCCGCCGGTGTGTCCGACATCACCATTGTTGGCTTCGACGGCAACGCTTCTGCCGTGAAGTTGATCCTGGACGGCGAGCTGGTGAAGGCTACCGTCGCTCAGCAGCCCTATGAGATGGGCTATCAGGTGGTCGAGGCTGCCGTGAAGGCTGTCAAGGGCGAGCCCGTTGACGAAGTCATCAACGCTCCCGTTCAGGTCGTTACCGCTGAGAACGGCCAGGCTTACCTGGACAACCTGGAGGCCATGAAGGGCTAATTCAGCCTGACTGCTATCCATAGCTGAAAAGCGAAAAAGCCGGAATACAGCGGCAGGTTTTCTGCCGCTGTATTCCGAAAAGCCGATCATGCGCGTGCCTGCAAGCGGAAACCTGATGGGTTCCCACGGCGGAACGGAGAATTTTCGGCACGCCGGGATCTGGCAGGAACCATTCTCTGTCTGATCCCGGTTACAATACGCACAGAAGAAAACGATTAAACAGCAAGCACATTTCAACGAAAATGACCCCGGGAATCGGGATCGAGAGAGCGCTTCCGCTGCGGCGGGAGCGGTTCGGAAATCAGGAAAAACAGAAACGAGGTAATTCCATGAGCGAGTATGTCGTCGAACTGAAACATATTACCAAACGTTTTCCTGGTGTTGTCGCGTTAAAAGACATGTCTATCGGCATCAGACCCGGTGAGATCCACGGTCTGATCGGAGAAAACGGCGCAGGTAAATCCACCTTGATCAAGGTGCTCACCGGCGTTCACACTCCGGAAGAAGGGGAAATCTTTGTGGACGGCCAGAAGGTCGTTTTCAAAAACCCTGTTCAGTCCCGCGAGGCAGGCATCGCCTGTGTGTATCAGGAGCTGAACATCGTCAAGCAGCTGCCTGTCACGGATAACGTTTTTATGGGGCGTGCCGTTAAGAAGGGATTGCTGCTGGATTATCCCCGGATGCACGCCGAGGCGGAAGAAGCGCTGAAAACACTGGGACATCCGGAGATCAACGTCCACCTGGAGTGCGGTAAGCTGGGCGTGGGTCAGCAGCAGATGGTGGAGATCGCCAAGGCTGTGTCCCTGGATGCCAAGCTCATTATTATGGATGAGCCCACTTCTTCTTTGGGTAAGGAAGAGATCGAGCAGCTGATGGAGACCGTCCGGGGCCTGAAGGCCAAGGGCGTGGCCATCCTGTTCGTGTCACATAAACTGGAAGAGCTCTTTGAGCTCTGCGACCGTGTGACCGTCATGCGTGACGGCGAACACATCATCACCGAGGATACCGTGAACCTCACGGAGGACTCCCTCATCAACGCCATGGTAGGCCGTACTCTGGATAACCTGTATCCCAAGGAATTCGGCACCAAGGGCGAGGTGTGGCTGGAGGCCAAGGGCCTCAACGAGGCCGGCGTCCTGCACGATGTCAGCTTTAAGGCCCATGCGGGCCAGATCACCGGCATTGCGGGCCTCGTCGGCGCAGGCCGCACGGAGACCATGCGGGCGGTGTTCGGCGCTGACAAGCTGGACAGCGGCGAGATCTACGTCAAGGGCGAGAAGGTACATATCAGAACGCCGAAGGACGCTATCAAGAGAAAAATCGCCTTCCTGACAGAGGACCGTAAGGGTCAGGGCCTGGTGCTCAACCTGGATGTGCGGACCAATCTGGTCCTGGCCAATATGAAGGGCTTCTCCAACGGTCCCTTCTTGGACAAGGACCGCATTGAGCAGGCGGGCAATGACAATGTCAGCGCCCTGAAGATCAAGACCCCCTCCCTGAATGAGGTCGTCGGCCAGCTGTCCGGCGGCAACCAGCAGAAGGTGGTTATCGGCAAGTGGGTCAATACCGACGCCGACATCTTTATTTTCGATGAGCCCACCCGTGGTATCGACGTGGGCGCCAAGATCGAGGTTTACCGGGTCATGAATGATCTGGTGAAGGCCGGCAAGTGCGTCATCATGGTCTCCTCCGAGC
>ENA-UOJO01002020-UOJO01002020.1-human-gut-metagenome-genome-assembly--contig:-P57-NODE-2020-length-23420-cov-23.689193_pt1 | contig 23420 bp, 17 predicted proteins | sample MGYA00242351_ERZ723898 | MGnify/ENA metagenome assembly ERZ723898 | reverse complement strand
GGCCATATGCCTCGTCGCCCAGGAACAGGGAAGCCCACTGGTGGTTGGTCATGGCGGTGGTGCCGGAGTCGGAGAGCATATCGACCGTCAGCATACCGGCGGGGAATGCAAACTCATTATAATGGGTGGCTTTCAGGACGCGTTCGCGCTGCTCGACGGTAACGTCGGGAATATCGCGGACGGCAAAGGTAAAATGATGGGGCGCGGGGACATTCAGCGGATATTCGTTGCTCATAATAATACTGACCTCCATTAGTATTGGCGTTTTACGCCGATTGTTTTGGAGATACCCCGGTCGTCGCAGACAGGCTTTCTGCCGGCGCCTGGCGGACAGTATCAATTCACGGTTTTTTCCTGCTTACAGGACGGCGATGCACTCGATCTCGACGAGCGCATCCTTCGGAAGACGTGCGACCTCAACTGCGCTGCGCGCGGGGCAAGCGCCCTCGAAGAACGTGGCGTACACGCCGTTCATGGCTGCGAAGTTGTTCATGTCGCTGAGGAAAACGGTCGTCTTGATGACGTTTTCCATGGCCGCGCCTGCCGCTGCGAGAACTGCCTTGCAGTTTTCGAGGGACTGACGGGTCTGCTCCTCGATGGTTGCGGGGAACGCGCCGGTTGCCGGGTCGATGGGCAGCTGGCCGGATGTGATGATCAGGCTGCCTGCCTGGATGCCCTGCGAATACGGGCCGATGGCCGCGGGGGCCTTTTCAGTAGAAATGACGGTTTTCATAAACTGTCCCCACCTCCTCATTATGATAAGAGTTTATCACTCCGCGATTCAGTTGTCAATATAATTACTGTAAACCACCAGATAAAAAACTCAAAATTGTGTATTTCGCACAATTTTTACTGTTAATTTTCGTATGTTAAAAAAATATTTCTCGTTTTGAGAAAATACAGTGAGAAAATCGGGCGGATTTCGTTGCTTTCGCGTAAAAACTGTGCTAGTATGAGAAATACGGACACATCATAAGGAGGAAGCCCTATGACGGAACAGATGCTTCGGCAGTATACCGTGCTGGTCGAATACCTCGGCGCAACGCTTGGGCCGGATTATGAGGTCGTACTGCATGAGATCCTGCCGGAAACCAGCCGCGTGGCCGCCATTGCCAACGGCACCATCAGCGGCCGCAGCGTCGGCGCGCCGATCACAAACGCGGCGCTACGCATGATCATGCAGAAGCAGTACGAGACGAGCGACTATAATCTGAACTAAACCGGACAGCTTGCAAACGGAAAGACCATCCGTTCGAGCACGATGTTTATCAAGGACGGCGGCAAGCTGGTCGGCCTGCTGTGCATCAATTTTGACGACAGCCGGTTCCACGAGATCAGCGACGCCATTCTCAAGCTCATCCACCCGGACGATTTTGTCCATCACCACTACTTCCCTGTCGACGCGCCCGCCAAGCAGCCCATGCAGCCGCAGCACGCGGCAGCCGTCCCGGCGGAGCATTTCCAATCGGACATGAACAGCCTCATGGAGGAGCTGTTCGAGACGGTCACGAAGTCCGTCAACGTGCCGCTCGACCGCCTGACGCAGGCCGAGCGCACCCGCATCATCGCCCAGCTGCACGAACAGGGGATGTTCGAGCTGCGCGGCGCGGTGCAGTTCACGGTCAAAAAGCTGTCCTGTTCGCAGGCAAGCATTTACCGGTACATTAAGAAAGCAAAGGCGGGAGAGAACGCGCAGAACGAGTGATCCTCACCTGTCCGGCTGCAGTTGTAGGGGTCGATGCCCACATACACTCAGGCAAGCTCATTTCTCTCTTGATCATAGAACAAACCCGCACCCGGACGGCTTGTTGTGCGTCCGGGCGCGGGTTTTTTCATTTGAGCTCCCATTCCTTGAGCTGGCTGGCCAGCTCGTACAGGCGCTCGTAGCTGCTATAGCGGGTCTGGCCGATTTTTCCTTCGGCGAGGGCCTTACGGACGGCGCAGCCGGGCTCTTTCCGGTGGGCGCAGTCTGGAAACTGGCAATGGCCGAGATACGGAGCGAACTCCGGGAAGGCATATTGCAGCTGCTCCTTGTGCACCAGCTCCATGCGCTCGGTGTCGAACGCGGAGAAGCCGGGGGTATCGGCGACGAACGTATTGCTTCCCAGGCTGTAAAGCTCAATGTGGCGCGTGGTATGGCGACCGCGGCCGAGCTTTTCCGAAACCTCGCCGACGGGCAGCTGAAGCTGCGGGCAGGCGCGGTTCAGAAGGCTGGATTTGCCGACGCCGGAATTTCCGGTCAGGCAGGAGAGCTTTCCTGCAAGCGCTTCGCGCAGGGCCTCGATGCCCTCGCCTGTTTCCGCGCTCGTGACGAGCACGTGGACGCCCGCTCTGCGGTAGATCTCCGCAAGGGGCTGCGCCGGAGCCAGATCGTCCTTGTTGACGACGACGAGGGCCGGGACGTTTTGCAGCTGGGCGATGGCGAGGACGCGGTCGATGAGAAACGGCTCCGTCACCGGGATGGCGCAGGAGGCCAGCACGACGAGCTGGTCGATATTGGCAACCGCCGGGCGGATAAACGCGTTTTTCCGGGGCAGAAGCGCCTCCAGAACACCCTTGTCCCCCTGCCGGGTGATACGGACGAAATCGCCGACGAGGGGCGACTGGTCCTGCCGCCGGAAGCGGCCTCTGGCGCGGCACTCGACAACGCCGTCCTCCGTCTGTACATAATAGAAGCCGCTCAGGGCTTTGATGATGCGATACTCTTCCATGCGCTTACTCAAACAGGATCAGCTGCGAATCGTAGATCGCGCCGTCGAGGTAGACGTCGACCGGGAGCGTGCCCTTGCCTCTGACCGTGACCTCGACAATCACAGAGCGGTCGTCTGTGATCGACACGGAGGCCGGGCCGTATTGCAGCACGCCGTCGACATAGACGGTGATCTCATACAGGCCGTTCTTGTTCGGGAGATTGACCTCGATGGTCTTCTCGACAGTCTTCTCCTGCACAACGACCTCGATCATGTTGGACTTGGTGGTCTTCGTATCGTCGCCGAGGGAGTTTTCCACGACGCAGAAATAGTAATACGTGCCGGGGACGGAGGTATCGGCAGCGCAGGTGGTGTTCCCTTCCCTGCTGCGCGAGACGAGCGCGGCGTTTTCATAGCCGCCGTCGGTGCTCATGTACCAGGCGTAGCGGAGCGTCCCGTCGTCGGAGGCATAGGCGGAGATGGAGAGCGTGACCGACTCGTCCTGCAGAACAGCCTGATCCTGCGTCAGATTGGTCACGACCGGAGTCGCGGCCTCCTCCGGGCCTTTGGACACGCGCAGGTTGATGACGGTATCCTTTTTGACCATCTGGCCGCCGTCGATGGACTGGAACGTGACCGTGCCCGCGGGCAGGTCGCTGTCGTCGCTGCGGATGCTGCCGTTTTGCAGTCCGGCGTCCGCGATCATCTGCAGCGCCTTGTCCACGTCCTCGCCAACGAGCGTCGGAACCTCGGTCAGCTCGATATCCGGGCCGAGCGAGACGACGAGGGTAACGGTCTGGCCGCTGGTGAGCGGCGTATCGCTGACCGGGTCTGTCTGGATGACATAGCCCTCGGTATAGATATCGTCCTTGCGCTCCTCGATCTGAATGTTCAGGTTCAGGCCGAGGGCGTTCAGCTGCTGCTCGGCGTTCTGCCGCGTGAGATTGACCAGCGGCGGCATTTTCGTCTCGCTGAAGCCCGCGGAGACGGTCAGCTTGATGGTGCTGCCGACCTTCGCCTGCTTTTCAGGCAGCGGGGACTGGTCGACGACGACGCCCGCCGCATACTGGCTGCTTTCGACGTAGCCGTCGATCTGAATGACGAAGTCCGGATAATCCTCGGCCCGGATCTGGTCGGCGGTCAGGCCAATGAGCCGCGGGACAGCCGTTTCCTCCGTCTTTCCAAACAGGCCGGAGAAGAAATAATTGTACAGGAAATAACAGATGACGATCACGGCCAGCGCGATGCAGACGACGCCGGCGATGACCGCAATGCGGCTGCCGCGCCGGGAGGCGTCCTGCTGGGCCTTTTTGTCCTGCTCGAGCTGCTTTTTCTTCGCGACCGCGTCGGCAAGCGCGCCCTTGACCGCGTTCGTGCGGCCCAGCGTCTTGGGCATATAATCGGGGTCGTTCAGCAGGCGCTGCACGTCGATGCTGTCGGCCTCGGCGGTAAAGTCAAAGACGATGTTCGGCTCCTTGCGGAATTCCTCCAGATCGTGGAGCATACGGGTCGCCGAGGGATAGCGGTGCGACAGCTCCGCCGTCATGGCGTGCATGGTGATCTGCTCAAGGCCGAGCGGAATGGAGGGGTTCAGCTCACGCGGCATGGTGGGATGGCCGTTAATGTGTTGAATGGCGACAGAAACGGGCGTATCGCCGTCATACGGCGGGCGGCCCGTCAGCATTTCGTACATGACGACGCCGAGAGAATAGAGGTCGGCGCGGCAGTCGACCTGCGCGCCCTTGGCCTGCTCGGGCGAGATATAGTGGACGGAGCCGAGCGCCTCGCGCGTGAGGGTGTTCTGTGCGGAGGAGACGCGGGCAATGCCGAAGTCCGCGACCTTGACGCTGCCGTCCTTCAAAATCATGATATTATGGGGCTTGATGTCACGGTGGACGATGCCGCGGCTGTGCGCGTGCTCAAGTGCCTTGCAGATCTGCGTGGAGAAGTGCAGGGCCTCGCGCCAGTTGAGCGTGCCCTTCTGCTCCATATACTGCTTGAGGGTAATACCCTCGATCAGTTCCATGACGATGTAGTCGATGTTGTCTGAACGCGACACGTCGTAGACGCTCACGATATTCGGGTGCGAGAGCATGGCGACGGCCTGCGATTCGGCGTGGAAGCGGCGGCGGAACTCGGCGTCCTGCGAGAGGTCTTCCTTTAATATTTTAATGGCCACGAGCCGGTTGAGGCGGTGACAGCGGGCCTTGTAGACGTCCGCCATGCCGCCGGAGCCGATTTTTTCAAGGATCTCGTAGCGGTTATCCAACAGCTTTCCGATGTATCGGTCCATCAGGCTCGCTCCTTTCCGAAAAATTTCATCCTATGCGCCCTCCCGTCAAACAGCCGCCAGCGTGACGGTCACGTTGTCGGGTGCGCCGCGGTTCTTGGCGATGTGCAGCAGCCTCTGGCAGCAGTCGCTTTTGCTCAGACCGTGGACGACCTCAAAGAGCATTTCCTGATCGGCCATTTCGTTGGAAAGGCCGTCAGAGCAGAGCAGAATGCACTCGTCGCGGCGCAGGCGGCAGGTGAAGATATCGCCCTCGACCTCCGGCTCGGTGCCGACGGCGCGGGTGATGACGTTTTTGCCGGGGTGGAGCTTGGCCTGTTCCTGCGTCAGCTCTCCGCGCTCGACCATGTAGGCGACCATGGAATGGTCACGCGTGATAAGGCGCACGTCCTCGCGGGTGAAGTGGTAGGCGCGGCTGTCGCCGACGTTGATAACGACGGCCAGATCGCGGCTGATCCAGGCGGCGACGAGCGTCGTGCCCATGCCGGTAAAATCATCGCTCAGCTGCGACTGCTCATAGACGGCGCTGTTGGACAGCTCCAGTGCGCTGCGGAGCATGGCGGCGGCCTTTTCCGGTGTCATGCCGGGGCGCTGCGTGCGGCGCACCTCGTCCGTGAAAACCTCGACGGCGAGGCTGCTGGCAACGTTTCCGGATTTCGCGCCGCCCATGCCGTCGCAGACGATCATGAGCACACGGTCGCGGCCAAACGGCACGATCGCGTAGGAATCCTGATTCTGCTGCCGGATATTGCCCGGATCGGTCAAACCCCAGGTCTGCATGGAGATTCCTCCTTCAGTCAGTTTGATTCATATTTGCGGCGCAGCTGGCCGCAGGAAGCGTCGATATCGCTGCCGAGCGTCCGGCGGAGCGTCGCGGTGACGCCGTTTTCCTCCAGAATGGTCTGGAAGCGGCGGATGGCCTGTCTGGATGAGGTATGCAGGCCGCTTTCGGTGACGTTGTTGAGTGGGATCATATTGACGTGCGCGCCCATTCCGGCCAGCTTCTTTGCCAGCAGCTGCGCCTGCTCCGGGCTGTCGCTCACGCCGTCGATCATGGTATATTCAAAGGAAATGCGCCGCCCGGTCTTCGCGAAGTAGTCGCGGCAGGCAGATAGCAGCGTGTCGACCGGCCAGCGGCGGTTGACGGGCATGATCTTACTGCGCGATTCGTCGTCCGGCGAGTGCAGGGACACGGAAAGCGTCAGCTGCAGATCGCGTTCGGCAAGCTGTTCGATCTTGTCGACGAGGCCGCAGGTGGAAAGGCTGATGTGGCGCATCCCGATGTTCATGCCGTCCGGGCTGTTGACAAGCTCCAGAAAACGCATGACGTTGTCGAAGTTATCCAATGGTTCGCCGATGCCCATCAGGACAATGTTGGAGATCGGCAGGCCGGAATCCAGCTGGGAAAAAAGCACCTGATCAAGAAGCTCCGACGGCTCAAGCCTGCGGACAAGGCCGCCGATGGTCGACGCGCAGAACTTGCAGCCCATCGGGCAGCCGACCTCCGAGGAGATGCAGACGGTGTTGCCGTGGTGGTACTGCATGACGACGGATTCGACGCAGTTGCCGTCACGCAGCCTCCAGAGATATTTGATCGTCCCGTCAAGCCTGGAGATCTGCTTGCGGGCGACGGTGGGCTTATTGATGAAATAGAGGCTGTCCAGCGTTTCGCGCAGGGGCCTGGAGAGGTTCGTCATGGCCTCGAAGCTGACCGCGCCGCGGTGCAGCCACGCGAAGACCTGCTTTGCGCGGAATTTCGGTTCGCCAAGCGCCGCGAACGCGTCTTGCAGCTCGGCCAGCGTCATGGATTTGATATCCTGTTTCATGCGTGTTTCCTCAGCTTACAGATGAAAAAGCCGTCCGCCGCGTGTTTGTGCGGCAGGAGCGCGGCATAGCCCTCGTTGGGAAGGTCAAGTCCGTCCGGGACTGGGAACGGTTCCAGTGAAAATTCCGGGTGTGCCTGCAAAAACGGCAGGGCGACAGCCTCGTTTTCCTCTTTTCGGACGGTACAGGTGCTGTAAAGGAGTGCGCCGCCGGGCTTTACATAGCGGCTGACGGTTTCCAGAATGGCGCGCTGCACCTCCGGCAGGCGCTCGATGGCGTCCAGCGGCTTATAGCGGATGTCCGGCTTTTTGCGGATGACGCCGAGGCCGGAGCACGGCACGTCGGCGATGACGAGGTCAAACTGCGCTTCGAGCGCGGGGTCAAACTCCGACGCACTGCGCTGTTCGGCCTTCAGGATGGAAATGCCGAGCCGGGCGGCATTTTTTTCGATCAGGGAAATCTTATGCGCGTGCAGGTCGCAGGACAGGATGCTGCCCGTATTTTCCATCTGCATGGCGGCGGCGAAGCTCTTGCCGCCGGGGGCCGCGCAGCAGTCGAGCACGCGCATCCCCGGCCCCGCACCGGAGGCCAGCACGGCCAGCTTTGCGGCGGCGTCCTGCACATAGACCGCGCCGGACTGGAACAGCGGCAGCGATTCGAGATTGCCCGTGCCGGAGACGAGGAAGCAGCCGGGAAGCCACGGGTGCGGCTCACAGGCGATCCCCGCTTCGTCCAGCGCAGCAGCCACCTGCTCTGCAGATGCCTTCAGGGGATTTGCCTGAAGCGCCGTTTTGGGAATGTCGTTGTCGGCGGCGAGGAAGGCTTCGAGCGTTTCCTCGTCCATGGACGCACGCAGGCAGTCGACGAGCGGCTGCGGGTGAGAGTATTTCGTGGCCAGATCGTGCGGCTTTTCCAGCTCGTCCTTTCTGCGGGCAAGGGTGCGCAGCGAACCGTTGACCAGACCGGCGGCGCGTTTGTTCGCATAGGTCTTCGTCTGCTCGACCGCTTCATTGACGGCGGCAGAGACGGGGATCTTATCCAGAAATAAGATCTGATACGCGCCGAGACGCAGGATATCAAGCACGACCGGCTGCAATTTTGTCAGCGGGGACGCTACGGCCTGCGCAAGATAAAAATCCAGCAGCATCCGATTCTGCACCACGCCGTATAACAGCCTTGCAGCCAGCGCCGCGTCGCGGCGGTCGAGCCGGTCGCGGGCCGTATAGTCCTTCAGCGCGCCGTCGGCCCAGGCGTTCTGCCGCCGCATGGCAATCAGCGCAGACAGCGCCGTCGTTCTTGCGTTCATAGCTACCTCTTATTCGATGGTGATCGGATGTCCCCGGAAATAATCGGGGGCTGGCATACGCTTGCCGCCCTTGGCCTGCAGCTCACGGACAAGAACGGTATTGCCGTCCTGACAGGCGACGAGCAGGCCCTTTTTCGTCAGCGCGACGAGCGAACCTGGGGCTTTCTCCGTTTTTTGATCGGCATATTCCACGCGGTAAATTTTAAATTCCGTGCCGCCAAGCTCCGCCGTGGCGACGGGCCACGGGACAAGGCCGCGCACGTGGTCGACAATGAATCTCGCGGGCTGGTTCCAGTCGATGGGGCTTTCCTCCTTGGACAGCATGGGCGCGTAGGTCGCGCGGGCGCTGTCCTGCGGAATGCGCACGGCTGTTCCGGTTTCAATGGCACGGACGGTATCGGCGCAGAGGGGCGCGGCGAGCTGCGCAAGGCGCGCCATCAGCTCCTCGGAGGTTTCCAGCGGCTGGATTGCCGTTTTGCGGATCTCAATGATATCGCCCTCGTCCATGCCTGCGGAGAGGTACATGGCGGTGACGCCGGCCTCATCGCAGTGGTTCAGGATAGAGCGCTGCACGGGCGCGGAGCCGCGAAGCTGCGGCAGGATGCTGCCGTGCATATTGATCGCGCCGTATTTCGGGATATCCAGAACGGTCTGCGGCAGAATTTTGCCGTAGGCGACGACGACCAGCAGATCGGGCTTCAGCTCCCGCAGCTGCTGCACCGTCTCCTCGTCCCGGAAGGACTGCGGCTGATACACCGGCAGGCCCACAGACTGGGCATATTCCTTGACGGGCGACGGGATGAGCTTCATGCCGCGGTTTTTCGGCGTATCGATCTTGGTATAGACGGCAGCAATGTCAAAGCCGTCCGAATGCAGCTTTTCCAGACACGCCCTTGCAAACTCGGGCGTGCCCATGAAGACGAGTCTCATTCCCCGTCCTCCTCTTCCTCCTGCCGGGTCATCTCCTCCAGCTCCTCCGGCGTGAGCATCCGTTCGGCGATCTCGGTGTACATATGGCCGTCGAGATGGTCGATCTCGTGCAGGAAGCAGCGGGCGACGATATCCTCGCCCTCATATTCGTACCAGTCGCCGTTCCGGTCCTGTGCGCGGACAACAACGTGCTCGGGACGGGTGACGATGCCGTATTTGCCGGGCAGGCTCAGACAGCCCTCCACGCCGGTCTGCGTTTCCTCGCTGACCTCGACGACCTCGGGGTTCACAAGCTCTACGTCTTCCTCGCCGGTATCGACGACGCAGAGCCTGCGCATCACGCCGACCTGCGGCCCGGCAAGGCCCACGCCGTTCGCGTTGTGCATCGTCTCGATCATGTCCTCGATCAAAATCGCAAGCTTCTGGTCAAACCTTGTGACAGGACGGCAGACCTTCGTCAGAATGGGGTCGCCCACCGTCACGATCTTTCTCAGTGCCATAGTATTCTCTGCTCCTTTTCGTGAAGGGTCCAATTTGATTTATTTTATCACGCTTTCCCGCACTTCTCAAGTCAAAAATCGGCGAATATGCGCACGAATGGAAAATCCCCGGCCCTGTCGGCGTCTGGACAGGGCCGGGGGCACATCATAAAGACCAGAATCGTGCGCGTCTTCGTCAGGCTGTCTGCGCCGTGCGCAGACGGCGGCAGCAGCGAATGAAATAGAGGATCTCCGCTGCGGCAGTGATCGTCCACGAAAAGATGTAGAGCAGATACAAAGACGGAATGGTGTGGAAATGTGCGAAAATCGTATAGACCCAGATCACGCGGAACACGCACGAGCCCATGATCACGATCACCGTCGGCACAAAGCTGCGGCCAAGGCCGCGGCAGGCGGCGATGGTGCAGTCCATGAAGGCGCTGACGCAGTAGGAGAAGCACATGATCCGCATCCGCTCCATGCCTGCGGCGACGACGTCCGCATCGTTTGTGAAGATGTACAGAAACGGTTCGCCGCACAGCAGAAACGCCGCGCCGAGAACCGCCGCGATCGCGAATGAATAGCCGAGGCTGATGTAATAGCTCTTCATCATCCGGTCCTTTTTCCCTGCGCCCCAGTTCTGGCCCATGAAGGTCGAGCAGGCGGTATAGAACGCGGCCATGACATTATAAATCACGTTGTCCACGTTGACCGCGGCGGAGTTGCCGGAAACGACGGTCGAATCAAACGAGTTGATGCCGACCTGAATGAACAGATTCGCGACCGCAAAGATCATATGCTGGATCCCCGCCGGGACGCCGAGGCCGAGAATGCGCCCGACCTCGCTGCCATGCAGGCGCAGAAGCTTCCACTCCACGCGGCAGCTGTCTGTCAGCCGCGTCATGTGCAGAAGCACCAGAACCGCCGACAGATACTGTGAGATGATGCTTGCCAGCGCCACACCGTCGGCGGCCATTTTGCAGACGATGACGAAGAACAGGTTCAGGATCACATTCAGGATGCCTGCCGCCGTCAGATAGGCCAGGGGCCGCTTCGTGTCGCCGCTGGCGCTCAGGACGGCGTTGCCAAAGTTGAAAATGCCGAGCGCCGGCATACCGAGCGCGTAAATGCGGAAATAGAGCACCGCGCCGGGCAGCAGATCGTCCTTCGTTTTCAGCAGTTCCAGCATCGGCGCGGCCAGGAAAAAGCACAAAACCGCGATCACGAGGCCGGACAGCGTACACAAGATCAGCGCCGTGTGGACGCAATTTCGCGTGTCTTCTTCCTGACGTGCGCCGAGATACTGCGCTACGCGGACATTGACGCCGTTGGACAGGCCGATGAGAAAGCCCGTAAACAGCGTGACGAGCGTTGACGTAGAGCCGACGGAGCCGAGCGCTGTCGCGCTGGAAAATTTCCCGACAACAGCGACGTCCGCCATGTTGAACAGCACCTGCAAAAGCTGTGAGAAGATCAGCGGGACACTGAACAGCAGGATATTTTTGTATAGTGGCCCTTCGGTCATCTGGATACCGCCCGCACGGGCGGAACGCGATCTTGCCATAACGACAGTTCCTCTTTTTCGTATCATTTGCCGCAAAAGCTTCCCTATTATAGAGGCTTTCCCCCTGCGCGTCAAGCGGGATCGCACTATTCTTTCTGTGCCGCACCGGCACGGGAGCTTCCCGGACTCCTCTGCGTCATTTTCCCTGAAAATGCACCTCTCCACGGCAGGAGAAGGCCGGGAGTTTGGGGCAAGCGAACTGTGCCCCCGCTTTCCAGCAGGGGCACGAGTGGTTTTATTCGGATTCGGACGGGGCCTCGGTCTGCTCGGGCTGTTCTTCCGCCTCGCTGCCGTCCGTCAGCCTTTTGCTGTCGGCGTTGACGTAGGCCATGAACTCGTCGCCCGTGATGGTTTCCTTGCTCAGCAGGTACATCGCGATCTCGTCAAGAAGCGAACGGTGCTCGACAAGAAGCTTTTTCGCGTCCGCGTAGCAGTCCATGAGCAGCTTGTGGATCTCTTCGTCCGCCGCGGAGGAGGTGGAGTCGGCGCAGTTCATCATCGTGCTGCCGTCGAGATACGGGTTCGAGACGGTCGACAGCGCCATGAGGCCGAGCTTGTCGCTCATGCCGTACTGTGTGACCATCTTGCGGGCCAGCTCCGTCGCACGCTCAATGTCGTTCGACGCGCCGGTCGTGGCGATGCCGAAGACGACCTGCTCGGCAGCGCGGCCGCCCAGCATGGTCTGGAGTTCGACGATGAGTTCTTCTTTGCTGGACAGGAACTTTTCCTCCTCCGGCATCTGCATGGTGTAGCCCAGTGCGCCGGAGGTGTGCGGGACGATGGTGATCTTGGAGACGGGCTGTGAGTGTTTCTGCAGCGCCGCGACCAGCGCGTGGCCAACCTCATGATAGGACACGATGCGCTTTTCGGTGTCGGTCAGAACGGTACCCTTCTTCTCCGTGCCCGCGATGACAAGCTCAAAGGACGTCAGCAGATCCTGCTGGTTGACAGCCTTGCGCCCCATGCGCACGGCGCGCAGCGCCGCCTCGTTGACGAGGTTTGCCAGATCCGCGCCGACCGCGCCTGCGGTCGCCTGCGCGATCTTGTGCAGATCGACATCCTCGGCCAGCTTGATATTTTTTGTGTGGACGCGCAGCGTCTGGTAGCGTCCGGCGAGATTGGGCCGGTCGACGATGATGCGGCGGTCGAAACGGCCGGCGCGCAGCAGCGCCTTATCGAGGATCTCAGGCCGGTTCGTCGCAGCAAGGATCACGACGCCCTTGCTCGAATCAAAGCCGTCGATCTCGGCCAGCAGCTGGTTGAGCGTCTGCTCACGCTCGTCGTTGCCGCCGAATTTGGAATCTCGCGTGCGGCCGATGGCGTCGATCTCATCAATAAAGATGATGGCCGGGGCGACCTTCGCCGCCTGCTGGAACAGATCGCGCACGCGGCTCGCGCCGACGCCGACAAACATTTCCACGAAATCGGAGCCGGAAATGGAGAAGAACGGAACGCTTGCCTCGCCCGCGACGGCCTTGGCCAGAAGCGTCTTGCCGGTGCCAGGAGGGCCGACCAGCAGCGCGCCCTTGGGGAGCTTCGCGCCGATGGCGGCGTATTTCTGCGGGTTATGCAGGAAATCGATGATCTCGACAAGCGATTCCTTGGCCTCGTCCTGACCGGCGACGTCGGCAAACGTGACGCCGGTAGACTTTTCCATATAGACCTTGGCCTTGCTCTCGCCGATGCCGCCGATGCCGCCGCCCATGCGCTTGGTCATGCTGCGCATCAGCAGGCTGAACAGGGCGTACATGATGATGACCGGCAGCAGCCATGTGACGACAAAGGTCACGATGGGGCTGGCCTGCTCGACGATCTCGGTGTTGTATTCCACGCCCTGCGCGTCGAGCCGGTCTTTCAGATCGTCATTCGAAACGTTGGGGATATAGCCGGTGTAGTACAGCCGCTGCTGCGACGACGGCTTCTTGGCCTCGTCGCGCGTCAGGATGACCATGCGGTCGGACTGGAATTCCAGCTCGGCGATCTCGTCCTTGTCGAGATACGTCTGGAACTCGTTATAGGTGATCTCCGACAGATACGCGTTGGCAATGGTCGTATAGAGCGAATTGATAAGCAGCGTCGCGATCAGCGCCGCGACCATCAGGAATATGATCCGTCTGCCCTGCCGTCCATCGTCGCCGTTCTGCGGCTTATTGTCCTGCGGTTTTTTGTTTTTGGGGTCGTTATTCAAGAAACGCACCTTCCTTCTGTGAAAACGTGGGAAGTTTTAGTAGGGAATTTTCTGTTACAAATCTTATCACACTCGCCTCGCATTTACAAGGAAGAACCTGCACCGGCAGGTAAATTTTCTGTGAATTGTGAGATTGGGATTGAGGTTTCCGAAAGAAGCTGTTATACTATATTGTGAATTATTATGACAAGCTGGAGAAACTATGGAACAGAAAAAATGGAACCGGAACGACCGCCGCCCGCCTGCCCGCCGTGCGCAGGAGCCTGCGGAGGCCGCCGAAAATATGCTGGAGGGCCGCAACGCCGTACAGGAGGCGCTTGCCGCAGGCCGTCCCATCGACAAGCTTTACATCGCCGCCGGAGAAACCGACCGTGCCCTTGCACGGCTGGCCTCCATGGCAAGGGAAGCAGGAGCCGCCGTCGTGGAAACCGACCGGCGCAAGCTCGACCAGCTTTCGGCCACGGGCGCGCATCAGGGCGTCATTGCCATGGTCGCGGCGCACGCCTATGCAACGGTCGATGAAATTCTCGAAAACGCGAAAAGCCGGGGCGAAGCCCCGCTGATCGTCATCTGCGACGAGCTTTCCGACCCGCACAATCTGGGCGCGATCATCCGCACGGCAGAGTGCGCGGGCGCGCATGGCGTGATCATCCCAAAGCGCCGCAGCGTCGGTCTGACCGCCGTTGTGGGCAAAGCCTCTGCGGGCGCGCTGGAATATCTGCCGGTGGCGCGCGTGGCCAATCTGGTCAGCGCCATCCATGATCTGCAAAAGGCCGGGGTCTGGGTCTTCGGTACAGCGGCAGACGGCAATACGGCGCTCTATCAGGCCGATCTCAAGGGTCCGGCAGCCATCGTCATCGGAAACGAGGGCGACGGCATGAGCCGCCTTGTCGCCGAAGCGTGCGACTTTAAAGTCAGTATTCCCATGCGCGGCCGCATTTCATCCCTCAACGCATCGAACGCCGCCGCAATTTTATTGTATGAGGCCGTCCGGCAGCGGGGATAAGGCCATCTTTCCGAACGGACGACTCTGTCCGCCCGCACAGCAGGCAGCTTTTGGACCCTCATAGCAAATCCGCAAGCACCCTCCTGTTTCGTTGTAGGGACCAATGCCTACAACGGCCCGTGAGGCAGCCACGACTTTGCCGAAGAGTTCCGTAAAAGCGGCCCATCCTGCCGGGCCGATGTGGGCATCGGCCCCTACAAAGCGAGTATGGTAGATTCACAAAACATGGAGCACACTATGGAACCAACCAGGCGTCCTGAGGACGAAGTACAACTGAACAAGACGCCTGCGGAGCAGGAGGAGCCGGAATACTCGCTTGAGGAGATCATGAACGAGTTCGGCGGCTGGACGAAGCGCGAGGAGCAGGCCGCAGAGCCCGGCGAGACTGTCCGGCTTGCTTCGCCAGCCGGACGTGCGCCCGATGCTCCTGCGTCCGAGGAGGACGAGGAGCCTGCCGACACCATCCGCTTTGCGCCCGTCCACACAAAGACAGAGTCTGAGCCGGAGCGCCCCGCCGTCTGGACCTATCAGGGCGAACCGGATCCGGAGCCAGCCGCAGCTGACCCCAGAGAAGCGCGTGAACGCGCCCGTGCCGAGCGCCGGGAAAGGCGGCAGGCCGAGAAGCGCCGCCGTCAGCTCGAACGCTTCCAGAAGAAGGAGGCCCGCAAAAAGCGTGCCGCCGAGCAGCCTGAGCACGTCTTTTCTTCCCTGGAGGCCGCGTACCAGTTCTATTCCGCCGCCTCCAGCGTCCGGCTGCGGCTGCTGCTGAGCGTACTGACGTGTCTGGCGTCGATTCTGCTGCTGGTTCTGTCGGCATCCTCTGTGATCGGGGATTTCAGCGGCTATTCTCGCGTGTTTTCCGCGATCATGCTGGGGCTTCTGCTTGCGCAGGCGCTTCTGAGCTATGATATCTGCCTGTCCGGCGTAATGCAGGCGCTGCGTCTGCGGTTCGATCAGACCAGTATGCTGTTTGTGGTGCTCTGTGTCGTGATCGTCGATGCTTTTTTTGCTGTCATGCAGGGCAGAACGCCGTTCTGCACGGTCGCGTCGGTCCTGCTGCTGCTTGCCCTCTGGGGCCGGAGCTTATTATATGAGGCGCGGCGCAGGTCGCTGCGCGCGGCAGGCAACATGGAAGAGCCTGTCGCCGCCGTGCGGGAGGAAAAGGCGTGGCACGGCTACGACTGCATCTTCCGTGCGCCGGGCGACGCGGCACAGTTCGCCATCCAGCTGGAAATGCCGGACGCGGGCAGCCGCATCATGCGCGTCTATGCCCCTGTCATGACGGCGGTGACGCTCGTGCTGTCCATTCTGACCGCGATGCGCGGCGGAAAGAGCTTTCTCTGGTCGTGGACAGCCATGCTGCTGGCGGGCTTCCCCGCAGGCGTGCTCATTGCCTACGCCAAACCGTTTTCCACGTTTGCGAAAAAGCTGTACCGCGTCGGCGCAGCCGTCGCTGGCTGGCAGGGCGCACGCATCTTGTCCGGTGAGGCCGGACTGATCATTGAGGACGCCGACCTGTTCCCGCCGCAGAACGTAACGCAGGGCGGCATGAAGCTCTACGGCAGCCGCCCCGCGCCCATGGTCATCGGCTATGCCAACGCCGTCGTACAGACGGCGGGCAGCGGTCTTGTCCCGCTGTTCGAGCAGATGATGCACGACCAGAACGGCAGGCGCTATACCGTCGACAGCTTCCGCCGGTACGAAAGCGGCGGCCTCGGCGCGACGATCCGGGGCGACGTCGTGCTCATGGGCTCCATCGCGTTCATGAAGCTCATGCGCGTGCGCGTGCCGGATGGGACGCGGCTGAAGCAGGCGGTCTATCTGTCCGTCAACGGCGAGCTTACCGCCGTCTTCGCCCTCAACTACGCTCCGGCGGAATCCGTCCGTGCCGGTCTTGCCTCCGTTCTGCGTGCAGGCGCGCTCGTGCCGGTGCTGGCCACGCGCGATTTTATGATCACGCCGCAGTTTTTAAAGCAGCGCTACAAGATCCCGCCCGAGCACATTGAATTCCCCATCGTGGAGGAGCGCGCGGCCCTTTCCGAGCCGGAGACTGTACGCAGCGGAACGCAGGGCGCGCTCATGGCCCGCAGCAGCTTTGCAAGCTTCGCCGGGAGCGTTGTCGCGGCGCGGGGACTGCGGAGCACGGCGATTTTGTGCATCTGCATTGCCCTTGTGGGAAGCATCCTCGGCGCGGGGCTGATGTTTGTGCTGACATTCCTCGGCGCAGACCTCGCCGCGTCGTGCTGGAACCTGTTTTTGTACACGGCTTTGTGGCTCCTTCCGGGGCTTCTGGCCGGACTTTTGGCGGGCCGCGCATAGCCGCGCGTGAAAAATCGCAGATTTTCATGGGATTTGACAAGATTCTAATTGCAATCCTATGAGGATTCGTATATAATGGAATTTAAGAGTCGGCGAAATGAGAACTGCCGAGGGACGGAGCGCGCCGTCTTGCGCCCCGTCTGGAGAAAGGAGTAATTTTTACTATGGGCTATACTGCCAATGACATTCGCAACATCTGCCTGCTTGGCCACGGCGGCGACGGCAAATCCGCTCTGTGCGAGAGTATGCTGTTCACCACCAAGGCGATCACCCGTCTGGGCAAGCGTGCTGATGGCACCACTGTTTCTGACTTTGACGACGAAGAGAAGAAGAGACAGTATTCCATTTCTTCTTCCGTCATTCCCGTTGAATATAACAAGTGCAAGCTCAACGTGATCGACAATCCGGGCTATTTTGACTTTGCCGGTCAGATCGTGCAGTCCCTGCGCGTGGTTGACGCGGGTCTCATCTGCCTGACCGCCAAGAGCGGCATCGGCGTCGGCACCGAAAAGGGCTGGAAGTATCTCGCCAAGGCCGGTCTTCCCGCCATGTTCTACGTCTCCAAGCTCGACGAGGAGCACGCCAACTTCTTCAACGTTCTCGATTCCCTGCGCGAAATGTTCGGCGCTTCCGTCATTCCGTTCACCTTCCCCATCATGCAGGGTGAAACGGCTGTCGGCCTGGTCGACCTGATTGAGAAGAAGGCCTATGACGCAAACGGCAAGGAGATCGCTCTGCCCGCAGACGCCAACGACAGGATCGAAGAATACATGGCCGAGCTCAACGAGCAGGTCGCGGAGACTGACGAGGCCCTCATGGAGAAGTTCTTCATGGAAGAGCCGTTTACCGCCGAAGAGCTTCAGACCGGCATCAAGGCCGGTATCCGGGACCGCAGCGTGACCCCCGTTTTCTGCGGCTGCGCCTACACCGGCCTCGGCACCACCAACCTGATGGCCAACATCGTCAAGTATGCGCCGAACCCCCTCGAGGGCAAGCCCATGACCAAGGTCGACGACGAGGGCGGCGAGTCCGAGTTCAAGCTCGACCCGAACGGCAGCCCGATGGCGTTCGTTTTCAACACGCTGGCTGACCAGTACGGCAAGAACTCCTACTTCAAGGTTATCTCCGGCGACATGGAGGACACCCTCACCGTCACCAACGTCCGCACCGGCGATTCTGAAAAGCTCGGCAATATGTTCTTCCCGAAGGGCAAGGACAACACCAAGACCTCCAAGGTCTGCTGCGGCGACATCGGCGTCTTCACGAAGCTTGCCTCCGTCAAGACCGGCGACACCCTCGGCCTGCCGGGCAAGACCGTTCGCATCAAGGGCATGACCTACGACGAGCCGATGTACAAGATGGCTGTCTACGCCAAGGTCAAGGGCACCGAAGACAAGATCGCCAACGGCCTTGTCAAGCTGAAGGAAGAAGACGAGTCCTTCACCTACGGCAACGATCCCGAAACCAAGGAGCTCATCATTGCCGGCGTCGGCGATATGCAGTTGTCCGTCCTCATGGCAAAGCTCCAGAGCAAGTATAAGGTCGAGGCTGTTCTCAAGCCCGCCAAGATCGCGTACCGCGAGACGATCAAGAAGAAGGTCGAGATCCACGGCCGTCACAAGAAGCAGTCCGGCGGTCACGGCCAGTTCGGCGATGTTTACATCCGCTTCGAGCCGCAGTCCGAGTCCGAAGAGATGATCTTCGCGGATGAGACGGTCGGCGGCTGCGTGCCGAAGAACTTCATCCCGTCCGTTGAAAAGGGCCTGCGCAACTGCGTCGGCAAGGGCGTTCTGGCCGGTTATCCGGTCGTGTTCCTGAAGTCCACGCTGTACTTCGGCTCCTACCATCCCGTCGACTCCTCCGATATGGCGTTCCAGACCGCTGCCGGCATCGCCTACAAGGAAGGTCTGCCCACCGCCGGCCCGACCCTGCTCGAGCCGATCGGCGAACTCAAGGTTCTCATCCCCGACAACAACATGGGCGACGTCATCGGCGACCTCAACAAGCGCCGCGGCCGCGTCATGGGCATGAACCCCGATCCCGAAAACCCCGGCTATCAGATCGTTGAGGCGGAAGTCCCCATCGGTGAAATGACCACCTATTCCATCGACCTGCGCGCCATGAGCCAGGGCCGCGGCAGCTACACGCTCAAGTTCGTCCGCTACGAGGAAGTCCCGCAGATGAACCAGGCCAAGATCATCGAAGACGCAAAGAAGGAAGAGGAAGAGGCCTAATCTCCCCTGCCCCATCACACACAATGCCCCGGTTTCCGTCTGGAAACCGGGGCTTCGTATCAGAGGACAACCACATGACCGAACCGAAACGTGCGCAGCTGCATCTGCCCGGCCTGTTTGAATTTTATGAGTTTTACCGCGTCTTTCTGCCGCTCTACCGGGCGCACCGGGAATATTTTTATGATTGGTGCGAGATCGCCTCGATTTATGGCGCGCCGGAGGGCTGCATTTGGGGCGGCGGACGCGTGTGCTGCGGCAAGCAGGACCCGCGCGCGGTTCTGGCGCTGACGCAGGAATACGGCCTTTCCGCCCGGCTGACGTTCAGCAATTCCCTTCTGACGGAGGCCCATCTGTCCGATCCAGCCTGCAATGCGCTCTGCCGCCTGTTCTCGGAACCCGGCGGGCCGCAGAACGGCGTGATCGTCCATTCCGACCTGCTGCTGGACTATCTGCGCACTGCCTATCCGCGATTCTACTTTGTCTCTTCTACGACAAAGGTGCTGACCGGCTTTCCCCAGCTCCGGAAGGAGCTGGAACGCGAAGCGTTCCGCTTCGTCGTGCCGGATTTCCGGCTGAACAGGGCCTTTGAACAGCTGCGCACACTGCCGCAGTCGCTGAAGGACAAGACAGAATTTCTGTGCAACGAATGCTGCTGGTTCGGCTGCAAAGACCGCAAAGCCTGCTACGAGGCCGTCAGCCGGAAAACGCTCGGCGAGGACGCTCCGCACCGCTGCACCGCTCCCGGCGCAGCGGACGGCTACCGGTTTTCCCGCGCCATGGAAAACCTCGGCTTTATCAGCGCGCAGGACATCCGGACAGTCTATCTGCCCATGGGCTTCACCAATTTCAAACTCGAAGGCCGCGGCCTCGGCAGCGCCATACTTCTGGAATTTCTGCTCTACTATCTGACAAAGCCGGAGCATCAGCTGCACGTGCGCGAGGCCATCTATCTGGACGCCATGCTGGATCTGTTTTAACCGCGCCCAAAACAGCTTCCCTTAGGGTGTATCTGAAAACTCATGATGTGACCGGCAGCGAGGGATTTTTGCGTTGCGCAAGACATTTTTTCGCAGGAATACTGACGTATTTCAAGGAAAAATGACGCGGCGCACCGCAAAAAGGCCCGCTGTCCGGGTGCGTTGGGAGTTTTCAGATACACCCTAAACACAATGGCGATGTTTCATAGCTTCTGTGGTACGCTGCAGCATTAAGAACTTTTCTTTTCGGTAAAGCACCGGCGCGGGAGCGCCCAAGGCTTCCCCACCGGGGAAGGCGTTGGGTGTGTGCGAATTCGCCGCAACTTTTCGAAGAAATTCACTGCGTTCCGCCGTGCGGACAAGTCGTCCGCCTCTACCAATTCCATTCAAATTTCTGTCGCTCTCTGCGTAAGCCTGACGCATTTCGGCCTTAATCTGTCACAGTCCCGCTCCCCTGCTCAATTCCTCCCGCAGCGCCGCGGCCTTTGCTTCCGGCGTTGCGCGGGACAGCAGCTCCTGATAGACGGAGCTGTTTTCTTTTTGCAGGAATGCCGCCGCGCCGCAATCCTGCAGACCGTGCAGCAGGATCCACAGCTCCTGCTCGTCGCCGAAGGCTGCGCAGACGAAGCGCAGGCTGTTTTCAAGCGCGCAGAGTGTGTTCTTTCTGTTCTGCTCCGCCGCTGTTCCGGCGCTTTCGGCCAGAAGCCGCACCGCGTCAAATGCCTCCGCGTCTGATCGCGCGGCAAGCGCGGCGTCCGATCGCGCCAGAAACGCCGTCTCCCGCCGTTCGTCTTCGGCGGACAGCACGCCGCATTCCCGGCGGATCTGAAGCGCCGCGCGGCGGTTTTCCAGCTGCTTTTCCGCACGGGCGGCATAGCCCTCCCCTGCCGGAATGCTTTTCAGAAAACTCTCCGCACTGAACGCAAGCGCGGATGCGTCCTCCATCGCGCAAAGCTGCGTTTGCAGGCTGTGCAGCAGAAATTCCACGACGGACAGCCGCCCCTCGAACGGCAGATCGCGCAGCGCCTCCGCGCCCGCGTCCGTCTGCCCGCGCAGAAGCGCCTCCAGCGGCAGCGACGCGGCATAGCGGCGGTAAAGCTCGTAAAATGCCGCGAAGCCCGCCGCAGCTTCCTGCACGTGCAGATATTCCCGCATCTGCGTCTGCGTGCAGGCGAATCCGAGCGCTTCATAGGTCAGCAGCAGCGCAGACAGGTCCTCCCACCCGCGCGCGGTCACGAAGCTGCCCGCCGCACGCTGCGCATCGCAGACAAAAAAGTGCTCCGGATGCAATCGCAGATACGCCAACACTGCCGGATGGACGGCGTGCGCGGCAGCGTATTCCTGCCAGACAGCAAGGCTCGGCTCCAGATCGATACGCCGCACCCGGTCGAGCGTCGCCATATCAAAGCTCCGCGCGGACTGGTTATAGCGCGGCGGATTGCCCGCCGCCGCGATCATCCAGCCCTCCGGCAGCGCGTGGACGCCGAAGGTCTTGTTCTGCAGCATCTGCAAAATCGCGGGCATGAGCGTCTCAGAGACACAGTTGATCTCGTCGAGAAACAAAATCCCCGTCCGAAGCCCGGTTTTCTCCATCTGCGCATAGACCGAGGCAATGATCTCGCTCATGGTATATTCCGTCGCGCGGAACTGCCGCCCGGCCGCTGTGCGGTCGACGATGACCGGCAGGCCGAGCGCGCTCTGGCGCGTGTGGTGCGTCATGGTGTAGCAGACGAGGCCGACGTGCTCCTCCTGCGCAAGCTGTGACAAAATCGCCGTTTTGCCGATGCCCGGCGGGCCCATGAGCAGGACAGGCCGCTGCTTTTCGCGCGGTATGCGCCACACGCCGTCCTCCGTTCTGGCCGTATAGGCGCGGATGGTCTGCCGCAGCTCCTGCTTTGCCTGTTTTATATCCATGCTTCGTCTCCTTTCGGCTTGTCCGCTTCCAGAACCAGCTTTTCCGCCCACGGTGGCAAATCGATATCGTCATACCGGTACTGCAGCATGGCGAAAATCACCCGGTACGCGGGCGGCGCATCTGGAAACACGCCGTAGCCGTCGGTAAAATACAAAATTCCCTGCAAATGCGCGAATTCACCCGATTCGATCAAACCGTCAATGTACCGGAACGCCGGGCGGAAGTCCGTGCCCCCGCCGCCGTGCAGCGTCATGGTCCGCAGCCAATCGGACAGCTCCGCCAGCGTCGTCAGGCGTGTATCCTGCTGCACCTCGCAGTCGCATTCGATCACGTGCAGATTAAAGCGCTCGAAGAACAGGTTTTCACGGCCCAGCAGCCCCGCAAGCTCCCCCAGAAATCCGGCGCACAGTGACCGGGAGCATGATGCCGACGTGTCGATCACAACGGCAAGCTCGCGCAGACGGCGTTCCTCGGAATATTCCAGCGGCTCGATCAGCGGCATACCGCCGTAATGCTCCAGCCCGTAGAGATACCAGGCATATTGAAATTCCTCACCGGACACATGACGGTTCTCGCGCGTCTCGGACAGCTCGCGCAGCACGGCGGCAAACGGCGCGCTTTCGCGCGTATCCGGCTTGATTGAGAAGACCGCGCCGCCCGTCCCGCTTCCGATGACAGGCTTTTCCGGCAGCGGCTGCGGCAGGAGCCGCCCGAGCGCCTGAAAGCCCGTTTCGTCCCCTTCACCGGAGGCAGCAGGCCGGTCTGCGGCGCGCACCGTCTCCCATCGGGAATGCTCGTCCAGTACCGCGCTCAGCCGCTCGTCCGGCGTGAGAAGCTCCGGCTCCGCCTGTAAAAGCGCGTAAATCTCCTCCGCGCTGCCCGCTTTTTTCAATTGCAGCTTACAGCGGGCAGAGAACGCCGCGGGCGCTTCGCGCTCCTGCGGCAGAAGCGCGTGCCGCACCAGCAGAACCGCAAGATCGCAGGCCGTATCCCAGAGTGCTTTCTCGCGGCCCCTCCTGTTCTGCGGATGGCCGAGCACGAGGTGCAGCAGCAAATGCAGCGTCAGCCGCTCCGGCAGTTCGCTTCCGGCCAAAAATTCCCGTTCCAGAAAACCGGGCGCAAAGAGCGCCGCGCGCCCATCCGTCCCGGCGGCCGTCACATCCGCCTCCCGGCAGGAAAGCTTCCCCAACGGCAGCGCCAGCGCCGGCAGCCGCTCATAAAGCCGCCCGCGCACGACCGAAAACACCCGCTCCCCCGCCGTCATACCCTCGCCTCCCGTTTTCTTCATTGTACCAGCTTTCCTTCAAAATGCAATCCGCCATTTTTCTGCTTTACTTTCCGCCGCGTATCTGTTATACTATATGGGCAGTAAAAAATGCGCTCGTAGCTCAGTTGGATAGAGTGACAGACTCCGACGTTTCTGCCCCATTCGGCTGAGAGAAGCCCAAAGCCGTTGATACGACTGGACTTTTCGGGTGTGAGGGCGATTTTTTGCTTGTTTCTTGACTACTGTTTGACTACCATTTTCAAAAAGCGATGATCGGCACTTCGCCGTTTATCTCATAAATGCGCTCGTAGCTCAGTTGGATAGAGTGACAGACTCCGACTCTGTAGGTCGCACGTTCGAATCGTGTCGGGCGTACCAATCATAACCACCGGCCGTGCCGGTGGTTTGCACTAGCCCCCTTGGGGCATGAC